>Ga0255777_10001351_pt1 | contig 23152 bp, 21 predicted proteins | sample 101ome_15_FD_179975 | JGI IMG/M metagenome (GOLD analysis project Ga0255777, IMG submission 179975) | Coastal salt marsh microbial communities from the Groves Creek Marsh, Skidaway Island, Georgia - 101402AT metaG (version 2) | ecosystem: Environmental > Aquatic > Marine > Intertidal zone >... | reverse complement strand
GTGGTCCCCGCCCCCGGGGTGATCTTCGATGCCGCTCTTGAGCAGGAGATCCGCACTACCCTGCGGTCCCAGGCGAGCCCCCGGCACAGCCCGGACCGCATCTTGCCCGTCACGGCCATTCCCCGAACCCGCTCCGGGAAGCGGGTAGAGCTGGCCGTGCGAGATCGGCTGCGGGGCCGCGCGCCGAAGAACCTGGGCGCGCTGGAGGCCCCGGAGGCCATCGAGGCCCTCGCCACCCATCCCGGGTTAGGCTAGGCCTTTGCTTATAACTAAAAGAAAAGACAGTTAGCGCATTTATTCCCTTCGCACCGAGCTAGGCCGGTGCTAGGGTTCGCCGACTTGGGAAGGGAGATGACCTATGTCCTTTGCAGCCATTGCCAACCTGGTGGTGTTCGTCCTCCTTGCGGGGGTGCTATTCAAGTTCCGGAAACCGCGCCTGACTCTGGGCCGGCAGATCCTTTTGGGCCTACTCCTGGGAGCGGGCTACGGCCTTGCGCTGCAATTCCTCTACGGAAGCGGCGACGCCGCCGTGAAGGAAACCCTAACCTGGACCAACGTAGTGGCCACGGGCTACATCAGCCTGCTGAAGATGGTGATCATGCCCCTTGTGCTGGTGATGATGATCGCCGCCGTGGTGCGCATGCGCGAAGTCGCGGACCTCGGACGCATTGGCGGAAGCGTGGTGGGTATTCTCGTGGGCACCACCGCCGTGGCCGCGCTCGTGGGCATCTTCGTGAGCAACCTCTTTGGCCTCAGCGCCGACGCCATCACCCAGGGGGCCCGGGAGCTTGAGCGGGCGGCGTCCCTCACCTCGCGCTATGAGAACGTGGCGAATCTGGGCCTTGCGGACATGCTGGTGCGCTTCATTCCCAGCAACATTTTCTCGGATCTCACCGGCGCCCGCCCCACCTCCATCATCGCCGTGGTGATCTTCGGCATCCTCTTCGGCCTAGCCGCCCTTGGGGTGGCCAAGGAAGACCCGGTCCGGGGAGATAAGCTTCGGGAAGCGGTACTCACGCTGCAGGCCGTCATCATGCGCCTCGTGCAAATGATTATGGCCCTCACGCCCTACGGGATCCTCGCCCTCATGACCCGGGTGGTCGCCGGCTCCAACGCCCAGGACCTTTGGAACCTCGTAGAGTTCGTGGGCGCCTCCTACGTCGCCATCGCGATCATGTTTGTCATTCACGGCATCCTGCTCGGCCTCGCCGGCGTGAACGTGCGCACCTACTTCAAAACGGTCTGGCCCGTGCTGACCTTTGCCTTCACCTCCCGGAGCTCCGCCGCCACCATTCCCCTGAACGTGGAAACGCAGGTGGATGAGCTCAAGGTACCGGAGCCCATCGCCAACCTGTCGGCGACCTTCGGCGCCACCATCGGGCAGAACGGCTGCGCGGGCATCTACCCGGCCATGCTCGCGGTCATGATTGCGCCTTCCATGGGCATCGACCCCATGAGCTTCGACTTCATCCTGCCCCTGGTCGCCATCGTAGCCATCAGTTCCTTCGGTATTGCCGGGGTGGGCGGCGGCGCGACCTTCGCGGCGCTGGTGGTGCTCCCGGCCATGGGCTTCCCCGTCACCGTGGCGGCGGTGCTGATTTCCGTGGAACCGCTGATCGATATGGCGCGCACGGCCCTCAACGTGAACGGCTCCATGACCGCTGGCGTGCTTACGGGGCGCTGGCTCGGGAAGGAAGCGGAGGCTTAAGGAAGGCCTAAGGCAGACCTGGGGAACCGCAGGCCCGGCCAGGCGGCCGGGCCTTGATCTCGACTTACGGATCGAGCCGCGCCGCGGCGGAACCGCTGAGGACCACCACCCCGTCCTGATTTTTCGTTTCCACGGAGAACTCGGCGATGGGCGTGCCATCCACCGTTTCAATGGCCGTCACCGTGGCCGTAGCGGAGAGATCATCCCCGGGCCAGACCTGGGCCGTGAAACGCACCCCATAGCGCGTCAAGCGCCCGTCCCCCACCGTATCGGTCAGTAGGCGGCCAGTCATACCCATGGTGAGCATCCCGTGAGCGAAGACGCTCGGGTAGCCCGCGACTTCCTTGGTGAAGATCTCATCGGTGTGCAGCGGGTTATAGTCCCCGGAGGCACCGGCGTACTGGACAATCTGCGTGCGCTTCAAATCCTCCACGAGGGTGCAGGAGAAGCTGTCGCCCACCTTCAATTCGCTTGCTTTTAAGGCCATCAGATTCCCTCCCCTAGGCTTCTGCCGTGGCCGGACGTTCGGTGCGAACGCCGATGCCCCGGGCCGTCACCACCAGCTCACCGTTCTGATCCCGGTATTCCGTAATGGTCTCCTGGAACAGCAGCTTGCCGCCCCGGCGCCCCTGCTTTTCCCAGCTCTCGCCGGGTTTCACGGTGGCCGTCAGCACATCCCCAGCCTGGGGATGGCGGTGATACTCGTAGTGCTGCTCCGCGTGGAGCCCGCCGCCGTTGCCACCCCCGCCGGAGCCGGGCTGAGCCCCCGTGGGATTCTTGCCAGACCCAAACCAGGGCGCGCCGATCTTCGGGCGCAGCACATAGTCAGGATCAAACTGGGCCGAGGACTGCACGAAGGTTGGGGGGGCAATGACCGCCCCGGGCTCCGTGGCCTTGGCGGCCTCGGGGTCGTGATAAATCGGGTTGGGATCGCCCACGGAGCGGGCAAACATCATGATGTGGCTGTATTCCACAGGAAAACGATCAACGGCCATGAGGCTTCTCCTCCCTCTAAACAGACTTGATCATGGCGCAGGCGCCGGTGGAGCGCCAGCGACTAGCGTCCCTGCCACTGGGGCGGGCGCTTTTCAAGAAAGGCCCGAAGCCCCTCTTTCTTGTCTTCCGTTTCGCAGAGGGCGCCCTGGGCGAACTTTTCCAGCGCAAGGCCCGCCACAAGGCTCGCTTCCATGCCCGAGTGCACCATGGCCTTCATGAAGCGCGGCACGAAGGGCGCAAAGGTCGCCAGGTGCTCGGCCATAGCCTGCACCTCATCAAGAAGCGCCTCCGGCGCCGTCAGCTTGGTGACCAGGCCGATGGCCAGGGCCTGCTGAGCGTCAATGGGCTCGCCCATGAGCAGCATGTGCATGCCCCAGCCCCGGCCGACGATCCGGGGCAGGCGCTGGGTGGCGCCGCCCCCGGGAATGATGCCGAGCTTGCCTTCCGGAGTCGCGAAGGCCGCCGTTTCGCTGGCCACGCGCACATCGCAGCCAAGGGCCACCTCAAGGCCGCCGCCATAGCAGAGGCCATTGATCGCCGCGATGGTGGGCTTGGGCAGGCGCTCTAGGCGCTCCGCGAGGCCCTGGACGATGGGCTCGAGGGCCTTCTTGAGATCCCGATGCTCCACCTCGGCCAGGTCCGACCCGGAGGCGAAAGCTTTGTCTCCCGCGCCGGTAAAGGCCAGCACGCGGACCGCGTCGTCGTGCTCCGCAAGGGTCACGGCCTGATGGAGCTCCTCGAGCGTGCCCAGGGAGATGGCGTTGCGCTTCGACGGGCGATTCAAGGTGATCAAGGCCAGGGGACCCCGCACTTCATAAAGGACGTTTTCGAAGGTCGCGGACATGGCGGGGGTCTCCTTAGCAATGGGAGCGGCAGGCTAGCCCGGGGCAGCCCTCACGATCAATAATGCGCTTTCCTTTGCCGCGGACCCTAGCGCCATGGCCGACGCCCCTGTTCTCGAACTCTCCATGCTGACGGACCCGGCCAGCTTTCTACCCTGGGCCTTGCACACGCTTGGTGCCCTGTTGCCCCGGTTGGTCTTCGCTCTCCTGACCTTGATCCTTGGCTTTTGGCTGATCAATCGGGGCATGCGCCTAAGCCGCCGGCTCATGGACCTCCGCAAGATCGAGCCGTCCCTTAGCGGTTTTCTCTTAAGCCTATCGGGACTTTCCCTGAAAACCCTGCTTCTGGTCTCCGTAGCCGGCATGCTCGGGGTGGAAACCACCTCCTTTATCGCCGTGCTCGGCGCCGCCGGCCTCGCCGTGGGCCTGGCCCTTCAGGGCAGCTTGGCGAACTTTGCCGGTGGCGTGCTTGTGCTGCTCTTCAAGCCCTTCCGCGTGGGTCACGTCATCGACAGCGGGACCACCCTCGGCACGGTGACGGAGATCGGCGTGCTGAACACCCATCTCAAAACCTTCGACGGTCGCACGGCCATCATTCCTAATGGGCAGCTGGCCAATAATCCCGTGATCAACCTATCCCTGGAGCCCCTACGCCGGGCGGAATGGCTGTTCACCGTAGCCCCCACGGCGGATGGAGAAACAGTGCTTGCGCACCTTCGGGCTTTGGTGGAGGGGGAGGGCCGAATCGTTACCGAACCGCCGCCCCTCGTAGCCATGGCCGGCTTCACGGAGCTGGGGGTTCAGTATTTGGTGCGGGGATGGGTGGCCGCGGACCAGCTCTGGCCCACCACCTACGACATGAACGCCCGCATCAAGGCCACCCTCGATGAGGCAGGTCTTCCCCTGGCCCATTTCTCCGAACCGCTCCGCACCGGCGCCGCCCCCTAGGGGGCCTGCACGGACAGGGGCAGGGTGACGGTAAAGACGGCCCCGCCGCCCCCGCCGTGCTCCGTCACTTCGATGCTCCAGCCCTGGGCATCGCAAAGCTGCTTCACAATGGCGAGGCCCAAGCCACTCCCTCCGGTAGCCAGGGATCGAGACTGCTCAAGGCGGTAGAAGGGCTGGAACACCCGCTGCCGCTCCCCTTCCGGAATCCCCGGTCCCCGATCGAGCACCTGCACCTTTAACCCCTTTGCGCTCTCCTTTAGGCGAAGCACCACCGGGGCCTTGCTATAGGCGAGGGCATTGTTCATGAGGTTCTCGAGCACGCGGTCCAAGGCCTCCACGGCCACCTTCACGATCCGGGGGTCCCGCAATCGATTCTCAAAGCTCAGCAGTGGCTGGGCCTGGGTCTCCACCAGGGCCGCGAGGTGAGCCCCCAGCTCCAGCCTTCGGGCTTGGCCCTCGGCGAGCCCCCGGGCGAACTTGAGGCCCTTCGACAGCAGCGCCTCCATGGCATCCATATTGCGCACCATGCGCGCCTTAAGATCCCCATCCACCCCGTCCCCCATCAGCTCCAGCACAAGGCGCATGCGCGCCAAGGGCGTCCGCAGGTCGTGGGACACCCCGGCGAGGAGCGTGGTGCGATTCGCCAAGAGGGTGGAGATCTCCTCAGCCATGGTGTTGAAGCTGCGGGTGAGCGCGACGAGCTCCTGGGGGCCCGTTTCCGGCAGCCGTTCGAACTCTGCGCCGCCGCGGAAGCCCTGGGCCGACCGGGCCACGGCCTCCAGGGGCCGGACAATGCGCCGCACGATCAGAAGGGAGGCGAAGAAGACGATGACAGCCCCCGCCGCAAAGATCACGAGCACCACGGACCAGGGGGCCGCTTCGCCCCGATCCGGGGCAAAGCCCAGCTGCATCATGACGCCTCCCATGGGGATCTCCGCCCAGGTGAGATCGTCTCCCTCAAAAAGACCGATAGGCTCGCGCAGCCGGTCGCTGAGGGCTTTTTGGAGCAGCCCTAGGCTACCGCTGGGATCGACGACAGGCTCAAGGGGCCGGCGCTCCGGGGAAAGGACCAATTCGTGGCTCTCAAAGAGCTCGAGCTCGTAATAGGGCCGGGCCGGAGGCGGAAGCTCCACCCAGGTCTGGGCCGACAATACGAGGAGCGCCGCCTCATCCTCCGCCGACTGCTCGGCTATGGGGGCAATCACGAATTGGCTTAAGGCCCAGATGGAGATGACTGCGATGGCCAGCGCGCTCACCCCCAGGGTGAGGCTGGTACGAAACAGCAGGGAGGCGGGCCTAAGCCGAGGCCAGGATCGCAAGAGCCTAGGCAGCGCTATCGGGGCAGAACATATAGCCCTTGCCCCAGACCGTCTTAATGAAGGCCGGATGGGTGGGGTCGGCCTCGATCTTACTGCGCAGGCGCGTCACCCGGACATCGATGGAACGATCAAAGGGCGCCCGCTCCGCGCCGGTCAGCAAATCTAGGAGCTGATCCCGATCGAGCACCCGATTGGGATGCTGAGCCAGCACCACCAGCAGGTCGAACTCGCCGCTGGTGAGCGGTACCTCCTCTCCCCCGTCGCGGGCGAGGCGATGGGCTTCTACGTCAAGCAGGTAGGCGCCAAAGCGATACTGGCGCCGCGTTTCCTCAAAGCCCACGGGCATGGATTGGGCGCGGCGCAGCACCGCGCGCACCCGAGCGAGCAGTTCCCGGGGATTGAAGGGCTTTGCGAGGTAATCATCGGCGCCCACCTCAAGACCCACGATGCGGTCGATGTCCTCCCCCTGGGCCGACAAGATCACGATGGGGAGGTCTCGGTCGGCCTTAAGCCGCTTCGCAATAGAGAGGCCGTCCTCCCCGGGCAGCATAAGATCTAGGACCAGGAGATCGGGGGTGAGGGTTTGGAGCGCTTCGTCCATCTCCCGCCCATCGCCCACGGTGTGCACCGTAAAGCCCTGCTGACCAAGGTAGGTCGCGGTGAGTTCACGCAGTTCTGGGTCGTCGTCGACCACGAGCAGTACGGGGGAGGTCACGGCCGCTGCGTATCCCCTTGGCCCAGGGCAACGGGGAGATCTTCGAGGCGGTCTTCCAAGGGCAGCACCACCCAACCCGAGGGGCTCGGAGCGACCGCCTCCAGGCTCGCCTGCTCGGAACGCGGCCGGTTTTGTTCGGGTCGGTGTTGCTCGGGCCGAGCCAAGCGCTGCTCGAAGCCCACGCCAAAGCTTTGCCCTTCCGCATCGCGGAACTGCACCACGGCCTGGCGCCGCTCGATGCGCACCACCGTGCCGTCGGGACGCTCCACGCGATAGCCGAAGCGACGCTCGGAGCGCACCTGCAGCTTGCCTTCCCGGCCCGCCTCCGCCATGCGGCGATGCAGCGCGGTCAGCACCGTCCGGCGCTCATCTACCGACAGCTCGGACCAATTAGCCAGCTTAGACCGAAGGCCTTCCGGGGCTTCCAGCGCAGTGGCCGCCGCTTCTTCCGCACGCACGCTCGCACCGCCGGCCAAAAGGCATAGGGCAGCGGCTGCCCGCACCCAGGGGGCACGGCGAAGCGGTCGACGTCGTATCGGAGAAGCGAGGGGCATCAGCGCGAGCCCTCTATCAGGAAACAGGTGAAAAGCTTAGAGGGGTAGAACAGGGGACGCAAGACCTAGGACTCGCCCCAGGTTGTAACAAGTTGTTTCAAAAACAAGCTGTTAGACCAGCGGGCGAGCGCCCGCTGGTCTAAGCAGGTACTTAGCAGGCTTCGAAGAGGCCCGCCGCGCCTTGGCCGCCACCGATGCACATGGTGACCACGCCGTACTTCTGATTGCGGCGCTTGAGTTCGCGCAGCACCGTGCCCGTCAAACGGGAGCCGGTCATGCCGAAGGGATGGCCAATGGCAATGGAGCCGCCGTTGACGTTGTACTTCGCCGGGTCGATGCCGAGGTGATCGCGGCAGTAGAGACACTGGCTTGCGAAGGCTTCGTTGAGCTCCCACAGGTCGATGTCGTTGATGCCCAGGCCCGCGCGCTCGAGGAGGCGGGGGATGGCGAACACGGGGCCAATACCCATTTCATCAGGCTCGCAGCCCGCGACGGTGAAGCCGCGGAAGATACCGATGGGCTCGAGGCCCAGCTGAGCGGCGCGCTCTGCGGACATGAGCAGGGTCATGGACGCCCCGTCGGACAGCTGGGAGGCGTTCCCGGCGGTCACGGAACCGTTCTCTTCGAAAGCCGGGGGCAGCTTGGCCAGGCCTTCGATGGTGGTGTCGGGGCGGTTGCACTCATCCCGGTCCACAATGGCGTCAACGATGCTCTCTTCGCCCGTCTCCTTGTTGACCTTCTTCATCTTGACGGCCATGGGGACGATTTCTTCAGCGATGGCGCCGCTAGCGGCCGCGGCGGCATAGCGCTGCTGGCTCATGAGAGCGAATTGGTCCTGGGCTTCCCGGGTCACCTGATAGCGACGGGCCACCACCTCGGCGGTGTTGCCCATGGCCATGAAGATTTCCGGCTTCTGCTCCACCAGGATCGGGTTCTTTTCAGCCTTTGCACCTTGCTGGCGAGCGCCCATGGAAATGGAGTCCACGCCGCCGGCCATGGCCACTTCCGTCTGCCCGCTGGCGATCTGCGTGGCTGCAATGGCGATGGACTGGAGGCCCGAGGAGCAGAAACGGTTGATGGACTGGGCCGCGGTGGTCACCGGCAGCTTGGAAAGGATGACGCCCAGGCGCGCGATGTTGCCGCCCTGCTCACCCTCGTGGTTCGCTGCGCCCACGATCACATCTTCGACCTCTGCGGGGTCGAGGGACGGGTTACGCTCGAGAATCGCATCAATGCAGTGCGCGAGCATGTCGTCGGAGCGGGTTAGGTTGAAGCTGCCCCGAAAGGACTTCGCCAGGCCCGTACGAACACTATCTACGATTACAACATCACGGCTCATGGTCTCTCCCCTTATGCCACGTGATCCGGCGCTTCCCACCGGGGTCGGCGAATGGTACTGCAATGCTCCCCGCCTCGCACCTCACGAGCCGCCAAGATCATGGAGGCATGGTGGAGGCGCTGGGGGCAAGGCGTTATCAAAAAAAAGGGCTGCCGTAGCAGCCCTTTCATAGCGGTTAGGGGTGGTCTCTTAATAGAGCTCCCACTGCACCGAGAGGGAGAAGGTTCGGCCAACCTTCTCATTCAGCGTTTCGATCCCGTTACGCTCGATGGAGATGGGATCATCGAGGAGGTTCGAGGCCTTCAACTGCACCGTCAGGTTGTCCGTCGGGTAGAAGAAGTAGGTAGCATTGATGGAGTGGCGCGTCTGCTCGAAACCATCGGGGGCGCCATTCCGGCCCGCCACAAAGAGGCGATCGTCGAAAGCGTTGTAGGCGATGGTTGCCGAATGCCGGGCGTCCATGGAGTCGTAGCCAACAATCATGTTGACGATCCAGGGCGACGCGTTTGTCAGCTCCCGGGTGTCGTTGGTGGGCGCATCAGCCCGGCCACCGGCTACGATTTCCGAATCCTGAAGCGTGATGTTCCCCTGGAGGAAGAAGGGGGATAGGAAGCTGGCCACGGAGCCCAGGTCCTTCAGCACCTCAAGCTCTACCCCATAGACCTCGGCGGAGGCCGCGTTGACGATTTCCCGCGCCACCGTGGTATCGGAGGCCGTGGTTTCGAAGAACTCGATGGGGTTCTCGATCTCCTTATAGAACATCGACACGGTGAGGGAGTCGCCGCTGTTCCAGAACCATTCGGCCCGGAGGTCGTAGTTGGTTAGGGTCGCGGGAATCACCCCGGAGTTACCGAACACGAGGTCTTCCGTCAGTGGGTCAATGTAAGAGGCGTCGGTGATTTCCCGTAGATCCGGGCGCACCACGGTCTCCGAGTAGGTTCCCCGAAGCTGGAAGGTGTCGGCCCAGAAGGGACGCATATAGGTCAGGGAAAGGGACGGATAAAGATCATCGTCCTGGAAAACGTTGCTCGCTAGGCGCTCCGGGTCCGTGGTCACCACGGGGGTGGTGGCAGAGAAGCCATAGGGATCGTAATCGAGGCCCACCTGCCGGTACTTCTCCCACCGCAACCCCGCGGCGATCCGCCAAGTGTCATCCAAGGTGAGGTCAAATTGGCCGAAGTAGGCGTCAGTCATGGTGGCCGCGATGTAGCTCTGGTTATTGGAACCCACGCGGTTGAACACGAAGTTGTTGGCCGAGCTGTTCACGTTCGCTGTTGAGAAGACCTCACCCAGGGGCCCTCGTAGGGTCGAAAGATCGGCCACGGCAAGGGGCCCAAGATTGAACTGGGACTGTACATAGACCCGATCCTGTCGGCGGTGGTTATAGCCACCGGAGACTTCCAGGGTGAGGCGCTTGGTATAGAACGGCGCCTTCACTTCCCAGCCATGGTTCAGCACGTCGTCGTCGAGCTCCGTGAAACGGAAATTCGCCGCCTCGGAGCTTTGCACCACCTGGGGATTGGGGATCTGGAAGTTCTCATCCGTGGCCCCCTGAAGGGAAATGTTCACCTCGCTCGGGATGGACGTCTCGGCCTTTGAGTCGGAATAGAACCAGTTGTACTCCAGCCCTTCGGGAATGAAGTCGATGAGAGACGCAGGCAGCAAGTCCCCAAAGCGATCCTTCAGCACCTGCTTCGTGTTGTAGCCGATGCTGTGATTTCCCTGGTACTGGGTAATCAGGACATCCCGCTCTTCAAAGCGGAAGCCCACGTCCTGGAAGCCATTGCCCGACTCCCGCTGCCGGTTCTCGTTGAAGAAGGTGCGCTGATAGGTGTCGTCTTCGGTATTCCGCAGATAGATCGCCGTGGCCGAAACTTCATGCTCGTCGAGATAACGTAACCCTACTCCCGCGTTACCGGTCATGTTGACCTGCTGGGTGGCCTCGAGTCGCTCGTCCGTGCGCTGCTCCGGGAAGGCGAAGCTCCGATTGAGACGGGTCGTCTCCCGCCACTGGTTGGAATAGCCCCCGGCCGCCAGCGCCCCTAGCTCAAAATCGTCCGTCAGAAAAATACTGTTACCGAGGTAGCCCCGAATATTGCGATCGAAGGGGGTGTCCTTCTCGAGGACGGAAAGATCGCGGTAGAGGTAGCTGCCGAGCTGGCGATTGACCGCCTGGGCGTCGGCCAAGGTGGCGTTGGGCTCGGTGGTGCCGCGGAGCCGCGACAGGATGTTTTGGACGCTGACGTTCCCCTGATATTGAATCAGGGCCTCCTGGAGCCGCGGGGACAGGGCGCGCGTGCCATCATCTTGGCCTTCATTGTCCTGGCCACCCCCCGCGTAGGTGATGACTTCATCGTCATTGGCATCATTGAAGGCGCTGCCCAGCTGAAGCCCGCCCACGAAACCGTCAGGAATACGTTTGGTGCGGATGTCGATGGCCCCGCCCCCAAAGGAGGCCTGGCGATCGGCACTATAGGATTTCTGCACCGACAGGGAATCCACGATAAAACTCGGGAACAGATCGAGGGGCACCACGTTTCGGGACAAATCCACGGAGGGGACCGACGCACCGTTCACGGTGGTTTGGGAATAGCGCTCCCCGAGACCCCGCACGTACACAAACTGGCCATTCACCAGGGACAGGCCAGGCACCCGCTGCAAGGCGATGGCCACGTTAGAGTCCCCAACGCGACTGATGGAATCTGCCCCGAGAAGATCGGATACGGCGTCATCCATGATGCGCTCATCGGTCAGCTGCGCCGCCGCATTGTACTGCCGCGCCGTGACGACCACCTCCTCGATGGCGAGATCCATCGCGGGCGCCGCGCTGCCTTCCGCGGCGCGGGCGGCACCGGCGGCGGACAGCAGGGCGATGGAGAGCCCAAGCAATGCGCGTCCTTGGGAAATGCTGACCATGGTTCTACCCTCGATAGGTTCTGAATCGACCGCGCCGGGACAAGGCATGCCCCATCCCGGCGCGCTTACCGCCCCGTGCTAGGCCAGGCTTACTCGAAGTAGAGCGCCTGGGCACGGTTGCCGTCGAAAATGCCGTAGGTCCAGCCGGCGAAGGGGTTGGTTACCGCCTGGCTCACCGCACCGATTTGGTCGCCGGTGAGCGTGACCGTGGGCGCTGCGTCATCCACCACCATGGTGGCGAAGGCGACGGAGAAGACCGGCGTCGTGCCCTCAAGCAGCACCAGGTTGGTGTCCGCGTTGGCCGTGGGATCGGTTGCGCCGGTGATGGTGGCGAACTGGATGTCGTTGGCTGCCGCGACGGCAGCACCGTTATCCTTAACCGGGTCTTCGCAGGCGAAGATGCCGCCAGAGACCGTGGTCTGGGTGCCGAAATCCTGGGGGCGGAAGCAGTAATTGCCGTCGTCATCTTCCGGCCGCGGCGTGCCGTCGCTGTCGGCGTCATCGTCCAGGAAGCTCGAGATCACCAGCAGGTCCGTGATGTTGGACTCGAGGCCCTCCCGGAGGCGCAGGCCTGCACCGGGATCGTGGGTCGCATCGTTAGCGCCGTTGGGGGACACGATGCAGGTCAGGTTGATCAGATTCGCCTGGCTGTGCAGCCCCCGGGCGATGAAGTCGCTGATCTCTGCTTCGGCGAAGCCGCTGTAGGAGCCAATGCCATCCGCTTCCACGCAGTGGTTGCCATCGGTGGCGGACTGGATCACCAGGGCCGTATCCACCGTGCCATTCCAACCCTCGTCGATGTCGATAGAGTCGTCGTTGACGTAAACCGCAGCGTAGTTGGTGACGTTCACCGCGCCGCCAAAGAACTCAATGCCGTCATCGAACACGGAATACACTTCCAGGTTACGGACGATGGTGTTGCTACCCACGGCGCCGAAGGTGATGCCGTTTAGCTCGTCGCCATTCCCCACGGTGGCACCGGTGTGCTTAACCACCACGTATTCCATGCGACCAGAACTATCGGCGTCGTTCACGCCGCCGTAGTAGTTTTCATCGAGGCCCGCAGAGCCCTCAGACGCCACGTGGCACTCTCCGGCCAGCGCCAGATCCACGCCCCGGGTACCGGTGTAGGCGCACTTGTTCGTAACGCCAAAGCCGTCGATGACCATGCCGCCCCACTGCTGGACGTCCTCCGGGCCCACCGTGCCATTGACGTCCGAGAGGGAGGTGAAGGTGATGGGGGCATCTGCCGTGCCCACGGCGAAGAGCTGGGAGCCGCGGTTAATCACCATGAAGTTGGCGTTGGACTGCCAAGCCAAGGTGGCGCCCGCTTCCACGGTCATGGTGGGGCCATCCCCCCCTTCGCTGATACCCGCGGCGGCCAGTTCGGCGTCGCTGTTGTAAGCGTTGCCAATGAACAGGCTGCCCTGGAAGACGTGCGCGCCGCCATTCGGCAGGGCGGCGAAGTCGATGTCGACGGTGATGTTGTTGCCGGCGTCAGCGAAGGCCGAGCTGTAGGTGCAGTTGCCGTCGTCCCCGTAGGTGCCCTGGCGGGTCTGGCCCCCGGCGATGGTGTAGGAAGCACAGGGGTTCACCGTTTCCTGCGGCGCCGTGGTCGTGGTCGTGTTGTTGCTGTTCGACACGGAGTTGTCGACGGTGGACGGGGTGATGTTGATGTCACCGCTGCCGCCGCAGCCAGCGAGGACCGCTAGCGACGTGGACGCGATAAAGGCGTACTTACGAATCATGATGAGCCCCCAGGGGTCGGTTTCTACCTGTGACCAAGACCGTTGCCCCCAAGGGAACCGCGGACTCGAGCCGTTCAGGCGCGCACTTTAGGCAGGGCGTATGACTCACCGATGACAAAGCGCTTCATTTCCGTGAACCTTCCATGACAAATCTAGGAGCAAAAAACCCCTAGGTTTTTAGGACCTAAAGGCGCTTCGTCACACAATTGCCACGCTCGCTTCATACGCGGCCGCTAGCCTCTTACTTCCCCTACTTTGATAACTTGAGGCTTGCCCATGGGTTACCGCGCACTCCTAAAGAAGGTGCTGGCTGCCATTGAAGAGGAAACGGGCAGCCTTCCCCTGGCGACCCTAGAACGGCAAGCAGAAACCCGCTTCAGCAAGCGCGACCTGGGCGAGCTACGCGCGCTAGCGGCCGAGCTCTGCCGGGAGCGCGCTCCCCGGCGCCGCCCATCCCCTGTGCCACGAAGCGCTCCCCCTCCCGAGCCCCCTTCGCCCTAGCAGCCTATGGCATGCTCTAGGGATTGGGGCAAACGCGAGGGGACTCTTCATGACCATCAGCACCGCAACGATTAGGGCCCGCGGCCTTCACTTCGGTGAAGGGCCCCGGTGGCACGACGGCGCCCTCTACTTCTCCGACATGCACGCCCGAAAGGTTTGCCGATGGCGAGAGGGAGAAGCCGTAGAAACGGTGGCCACCTTCCCGGGGCCCGTTTCCGGCCTCGGCTGGCAACCCGATGGCACACTCCTCGTGGTGTCCATGCTCGAGAAGCAGGTGCTGCGCAGCGACGGGGCCGGGGGCTTTGCGGTGCACGCGGATCTGTCCGCCCTCGTGCCGGAGCGCTGCAACGACATGGTGGTCGATGCCGCCGGCGGCGCTTACGTGGGGAACTTCGGCTTTGACCTCCACGGGGGCGGCGCACCGGCCAGCACCGTGCTCTGCTACATCCCGCCAGAAGGGGGACGCGCCGTGGTCGCCGCCGAAGACGTGGCCTTCCCCAATGGCACCGTGATTACCCCCGACGGCAACACCCTCATCCTGGGGGAAAGCATGGGACGCCGTCTCACCGCCTTCACCATCGCCGCCCCCGGGGTACTCACGGAGCGCCGCATCTTCGCTGAGTTCCCGGAAGGGCGCCTACCGGACGGCATTTGCCTGGACACCGCAGGGGGAGTGTGGGCCGCGTCCCCTACGGGGAACGAGTGCCTACGCCTCGAAGCCGGAGGCGAGGTCACCCATCGGGTCACCGTAAGCCAGGGGGCCTATGCCTGCATGCTTGGGGGCCCGGGCGAGCAAACCCTCTATGTGCTCACGGCAGCGGACAGCGACCCTACGGCACCCGCAGGCACGGGGTGCATCGAGGCCGCCCCCGCGCCCTACCCCCGAGCGGGCTTACCCTAAGGTCCAGGGTCTAATGGCTAAGCCCTAGGCCGGACGACGGCGCATGAGGCCGCTCCGCTTGCAGGTGCCCACGAGCACCCCATCCTGATTATGGGCGCTGTGCCGGAAGGTCACGATGCCGGCCTCGGGGCGGGACTTCGAGGGCCGAATCTCTAGCACCTCGCTTTCGCACGCCAGCGTATCCCCCACGAATACGGGGGCGGGGAAGCGCACCTCGTCCCAGCCCAGGTTCGCAATGGTGGTGCCCAGGGTCGTATCGCCCACGGAGACCCCCACCATGAGCCCCAAGGTAAACACGCTGTTGACGATGGGCCGTCCGTACTCGGAGGTCTTCATGGCCTCCGCGTCCAGATGGAGCGCCGCCGGATTGTGGGTCAGGGTGGAGAACAACAGGTTGTCCGTCTCCGTCACCGTGCGCCGAATGGCATGGGTGAAGGTCTGCCCCAGGTAAAACTCCTCAAACCACAAGCCAGCCATGGCGGCCCCTCCCGATCTCAGAAATGAAGGCGTCACCTTGCCACCCTTCCAAGGCTGGGTCACCGTAGGGCCATCACCCACCCGGAGCCCACCCATGGACCAGCCCTTCCCCCGCCGCAGCCTGCACTTCGTTCCCGGCGGCCAAAGTCGCATGTTCGAGAAGGCCCTGTCCCTGGAGGCTGACACGCTGATTCTCGATTTAGAGGATGCGGTAACGCCAGACCGAAAGGCCGAGGCTCGACAGGAGGTGCTGGGGTGGCTTGAGGCGCTCGCTGATCGCCCCCAGGAGCGCATGGTCCGAGCCAACCCCCTGGACACCCCCTGGGGCGAAGCGGACCTCGAAGCCCTGGTGCTCGCCCCCGTGCCGCCCCATAGCTTGCTCGTGCCCAAGGTCTCCAGCCCCGAGGACGTGACGGCCCTGGTTCAGCGCCTTGAGGCGCTGGAGGCCCAGCGCAGCACGCCCTGCGCCCCGGTTAATCTCATGCTCGTGGCCACGGAAACCGCCGCCGGGGCCCTGAACCTCCCGGCCACGGCCCGAGCGCCCCGGGTCAGCGCCGTTACCTGGGGGGCGGAGGATCTCTCCGCGGTGCTCGGCGCCACAAGCACGCGAGATAAGAACGGGCGTTACTGGCCCGTCTTTGCCCATTGCCGCCTCATGACCCTGCTGTCCGCCTCCGCCGCGGGCTGCCTGCCCATCGACGGGGTCTATACCCAGATCCGCGATGGGAAGGGCCTAGCAGCCGAGTGCGCCGAGGCCGCCGCCGTGGGCTTTCGGGGGAAGATGTCCCTCCACCCGGACCAAATCCCCATCATCAATGCCGCCTTTACCCCGAGCGAAGCCCGCATCGCCGCGGCCGAAGGCCTGCTCGAGGCCTTCCGAGCCGCGCAAAAGGCGGGCAAGATGGCTTTCGCTTTCGAGGGGGAGATGGTCGATGCGCCGCATCTTGCGCGCGCCGAAGCCACCCTCGCCCTTGCCCAACGCCTTGGCCTACGGCCCACGGACAACGACTAGGAGCCCGCTATGCAATACGAAGCCCCCTGGATGAATGACGAGCTGCGCATCCTGAAAGACGCCGCGAAGAAGTTCTTCGAACAGGAGTTCGTCCCGGAAGCCGCTCGCTGGAACGCGGAAGGGGTGGTCGATAAGGCGGCCTGGCGGAAAGCCGGAGAGGCGGGGCTGCTCTGCGCGGAGATGCCCGAGGCCTACGGCGGGGGCGGCGGGGACTACCGCCATGAAACGGTCATCATGGAAGCCCAGCTGGAAGCGGGGCTCGGGGGCTTTGGTAACCAGGTGCACTCCACCATCGTGGCGCCCTACATTCTCCGCTACGGCACGGAAGAGCAGCGCCAGCGCTGGCTACCCAAGCTCGCCAGCGGCGAGTGGGTCGCGGCCATCGCCATGACCGAACCGAACACCGGCTCGGACCTCCAGGCCGTGCGCACCACGGCCAAGAAGGACGGCAATGAGTACGTCATCAACGGCTCGAAAACCTATATCTCGAACGGTCAGAACGCCGATCTCATCATCGTGGTGGCGAAGACCGACACCACCCTTGGGGCCCGGGGCATTTCCCTTTTGGTGGTGGATCCGGAGGAGGACGGCAGCCCCCGGGCGGGCTTCCGCCGGGGCCGGAACCTCGACAAGATCGGCCAGCATTCCGCGGACACCTCGGAGCTGTTCTTCGACGACGTGCGCATTCCCCAGAGCAACCTCATTGGGGAAGAGGAAGGGAAGGGCTTCTTCATGCTCATGGAGCAGCTGCCCCAGGAACGGCTCAATATCGCTCAGGCCGCCGTGGTGGCCATGGAACGGGCCATTGAGGTGACCCTCGACTTCGTGAAAGAGCGTAAGGCCTTCGGCCAGCGCGTGCTCGATTTCCAAAATACCCAGTTCAAGCTGGCCGAGTGCAAGACCAAGGCCCGGGTGGCGCGCACCTTTGTCGATAACTGCGTGCTCTGGCACCTGGAAGGCAAGCTCGACGCGGAAACGGCCTCCATGGCCAAGTACTGGTGCACCGATACGCAGTGCGAAATCATCGACGAGTGCCTTCAGCTTCACGGCGGCGCGGGCTACATGAACGAATACCCCATCGCCGAGATGTACGCAGATGCTCGGGTGCAGCGCATCTACGGGGGCACCAACGAAATCATGAAGGTGCTGATCGCCCGGGGGCTTTAAGCCCCGGTGATGCCCCCGGTGACGGCCCAGGCGCGGTACTGGGCCTTCTACTGGCCTCTGGCTCTGACCGGGGCCGTAACCGTACTGGGGACGCAAATTCAAAATGGCGTCCTCGCCCGCATGGAAGACGCGGCAGCGATTCTGGCCGCCTACGCCGTGGCCCAGGCGGTGCTCAGCCTCTTCAACGCAGCCCAGGCCTTTGCACCCCAGCTCACCACTCGCTTCGCCCGGGGCGCGAAAGCCACCGCTCGGGTGCGAGGCTTTATTCTCGGGATCAGCGCTGTCCTTGCCGGCCTTGTCGCGCTCCTCGCCACCCTCGGCCAACCCCTCATTATCGCGAGTTTTTCCCTTAGCCCTACCCTGCAGACCCAAACCTTTGCCTTCCTCCTGGCCCTCGCGCCCCTGGTCTGGCTGAACGGCCTACGCTTTTACCTGATCGGGCGCCTGATCCAGCAGGCGCGCACCGGGCGAGTAACGGTGCTCAACGGCGTCCACCTCACGGTGCTGATCGTCGCCCTGGCCGCTGGCCTCGCCCTACACCTGGGCCCCGTACCCACCCTGGTGGGCGCCCAAGCCTTCGCCGGGCTCGTGCATGCAGCCCTGGCCATCGCTGCCCTCCGCCCCGGGGCTCCCGAAGCGCAGTCCGAAGCGCAGTCCGAAGCGGAATCCGAAGCCGTCCCCAGCTACCAACGGCTTCGCGCCTTTTTCGGCCCCGTGGTGCTCACGGGCATCATGTTTGCGCTGAGCCGGCCGATTCTTTATGCCGCCATCGGCGGCACCGGGGACGGCATCTTGACCATCGCCGCCCTGCGCATTGCCTTCGACTTCACCTTTTTCTTTCAGCAGGCAGCGAATCAGTTCCGGCACTTCTTCGTCACCTTCGGTCTCGACGCCCTGGCAGAGAAGCGCCGCTTCATGTTTCACGTCGCCCTCGGGCTGACGCTGGCCATGGCGGGAACGGCCTTCACGCCCCTCGGCCCGCTGCTGATCGCCCAGGGCATCGGTGCGGAGCCGGCGGTCACGGTCCGCGCCCTCGCGGCCTTGCAGGTCATGACCCTTCTGCCGCTCCTCATCATCGTCCGCAATCTCTTTCACGGCATTCTCATGGTGGAGGAGCGCACCGGCGGAATGGCCCTGGGCAGCGTGCTTCGCGTTCTCACCATTGTGGGGCTCGCCCAGGGCCTCGCGCCGGCGGGGCTGCTCACCCCCAGCACCGCGGCCTGGACGCTCTTGGCCGGCTTTGCCACGGAAACAGCGGTGGTGGCCTATCGCGCGCTTCGCCCCCACGCCCTCGCGCCCTAGCCTGGGCCTCGGTACACTGCGCGGCCTCGGGCGGGGGCAACACACTACGGTGAGGCACGCCTGTGGCACTCGATTCGCTCCTTCCCCCGGAACTTTCCGAACGCGCTCGTTGGCTTAAGGCCGGGGACGCTGCCCCCCAGGGGCGCTACGTGCTCTATTGGCTGCGGGTGACCCAGCGGCTCCACGATAATCCCGCGCTCCTGGCCGCCCAGGCCCTGGCTACGGGCCTTGGCCAACCCCTGCTGATCTACCAAGGGCTTGATGAGCGCTACCCCTACGCCTCGGACCGGCACCACCGCTTTATTCTGGAAGGGGCCCGAGCCGTGGAAGCGGAGGCCGAAACCCTCGGCCTAAGCTACGTTTTTCACTTGGCACGACGAGGCCATCGCGGCCCCGTGCTACAGGACCTGGCAAGGGACGCCTACGCCGTGGTCACGGAGCTCTTCCCCTGGCGCCCCATCGCCGGCTGGACTGAGCAGCTGGCGCGGGGTTGCCCGGGGCCGGTCCTCGCTGTGGACAGCGCCTGCCTCGTGCCCATGCCCCAAACCCGCGCCCAGGATACGCAGCGCGCCTTTCGCTTCCGCGATCGCTATGCCGCACGGCGCGAGGAAGCGCTTCTGAGCCCCTGGGCCGCGGCGCGTCCCCATGCGGGCCCCGAGGGCCCACTCCCTTTTGAGCCTGTGGGCCTTCATAACGCCGACCTCGCCGCGTTGATCGCCCAGTGCGCTATCGACCACGGCGTGGGACCGGTGGCGGCCTACCCTGGCGGCTCGGCCGCGGGCTATGGGCGCTGGGAAGGCTTCAAGGCCGCGGGGCTTAGGACCTACCACCGGCGGCGGAACGATCCATTAGAAGCGGGCGGGGTCAGCGGCTTGTCCCCCTATCTTCACTACGGGCAAATCTCCCCCTTCCGCCTGGCCCGGGAAGCCGCCGCCCTCGGGGGCGCCGGCGCAGAAAAGTACCTCGATGAGCTGCTGATCTGGCGGGAGCTCGCCTGGGCCTTTTGTTACCACGAGCCGCGCCACGAAACTCTGGCGGCGATCCCCGCCTGGGCCCGGGAAACCTTGGCGGAGCGCCCCCGGCCCACGGCGGAATCGCTCAAAAGCTATGAAGCCCTGCGCAGCGCCCGGAGCGGCGAACCGCTCTGGGACAGCGCCCAGCGAGCCCTCCTGCGCCAGGGCATGCTGCACAACAACCTACGCATGAGCTGGGGCAAACAGATCCTCCCCTGGAGCCCCCATGGGGAAGAAGCGCTCGCCCGGCTCATTGACCTAAACCATCGCTACGCCCTCGATGGCCGGGACCCGAGCAGTTATGGCGGCTTGCTGTGGTGCCTCGGCGCCTTCGACCGCCCCTTCACCCCGCCGACACCGGGCTTTGGCACGATTCGACCCCGGAGCACGGAAAGCCATCGCGATCGCTTAGATCCAACGGCTTTCGCCGAGGCCTGCGCGGCGCCGAATCCTGAAGCGCCCCCCTCCGTGGCCATCCTTGGCGCCGGGCTCGCCGGCCTCACCTGCGCCCAGGCCCTCGCCGAGCAAGGCTGGAGCCCCACCCTGTTCGATAAGGGGCGTCGCCCCGGTGGCCGTCTTGCCACCCGGGAAAGCCGGCACCACCCCCTGGCGTTCAATCACGGCGGGCTGGAGTTCGAGGTGCGGGACCCGCGCTTTAGGGAACGGCTCACGCAATGGGCGGAATGCGAATGGGTGGCGCCCACCGCGCAGGCGGATCGATGGTCCCTCGCCCCTCGCGCCGCCCGCCTTCCCGAGGCCCTTGCCGACGGACTCGCCATCCATTGCCGGACACGCATTGTTTGTCTTCACCGAGAGGCGGCGCAGTGGTGGCTAGAGGCCGAATCGGGACCGCGCTTCGGGCCCTTCGAGGCCCTCGTACTCACCCTCCCCCCGGCGCAGCTCGCGGAACTGATCGCCGCCAGTGCCCTGCCCGAGCTTGAAGTTCTTGCCGAGGCTGCCGGAGAAGCGACGGCGGAAGGCGCTTGGGCGTTCATGCTTGCGCTGGAAGGCGAGCCCAAGGCGCTCGCAGAAGGGGCCTGGCCAGGCACCCTGCGCCTTTCGGAACCTACCAAGGACGGTAAGCGAGCGCTCACCGCTATTCTGCCCGAGGGCGCTGATGGGGTAAGCCTTGAGGAGACCCCGGAAGCCCTTATCGCCGCCTGGGCACCGCGCCTCGCCGAGGCCCTGGGCCAGCCTGTCGCGGCAGACGCGATCACCACCCACCGCTGGCGCTACGCGGGCTTTTCCGCACCAACGCCCTGTGCGCCCTGGCACCCGACCCTGGGTCTTGCACTCGCAGGGGATGGCTACGCCCTTGAGGACACCACCGCCGAAGGGGTAGAGGCCGCCTACCTCGGCGGCCGCGCGGCGGCGGGGCGCCTCATCGCCTGGGCTCTGGCCCGCAGCCCGGGGCCGAGCGCTCCCCTAAGCCCCCGGGCCCAGGCAAACCAAGGTTCGCTGTTTTGACCCCTCGCCAAAGTAAACGCTGCGCAACCTGCGGTCGCACCATGACCTGGCGTAAAAAGTGGGAGAAGAGCTGGGATGAGGTGAAGTACTGCAGCGACGGATGCCGGCGCCGCCGATCGGAAGCGCAGGACCCCGAGGGCCTCGAGGCCGCCATCCTAGAGGATTTGGCTAAGCGCGCCCGAGGCGCGACACTGTGCCCCTCCGAGGTGGTGCGCGCCCGCTTTGAGCACTGGCGCGAAATGATGGGCCCGGTGCGGGAGGCAGCCTGCCGTCTCGAAGCCGCCGGAACGATCGAGATCCTACAAAGGGGCAAGGTGGTGGACCCGTCCCGGGCCCGGGGGCCGATCCGCCTCCGACGCGTCGAGTAAGGGCGCGACCCTACAGCGGCACCACCGCATGGGCCTGGGCCACGGCCGCGCTATAGGCAAAGGCCAGGAGGCCCACGGCGACGGCGCCAAGCTTGGCCATGGGGTCCTTCAGCACACGAAAAGCCAAGACCCCGCAGAGTCCATAGACCACTAGGGCAACAAGCTTGGCCGTGAGCCACCCGGCCTGGAGGGGCCAGAGCCCGAAGCTGCCACATAGGGCCAGGGCCGAAAGCAGTAGCCCTCCATCCAATCCATGGCCTAAGAGGCGGATCCGCGGGTGCCCGGCCCAGGGCGCCTCACTGACATGGGCGTGGGCCCGGAACCCAAAGGCCACGAGGGACAGAATCACGAAAAGCCCGTGGGCGCCTAAAAGTATTCCCTGCATAGCTTTGACCCCTCCGCCGCGCGCCCCTTGATGATGCCAGCAACCCCGTGAGGGGGACAGGCGCGGCGCGCTATACTGCGGGGCTTTCCGCAATGTCACAAAAGGATCGGCCATGCTTTCGAGCGGCACCGGACCCAGCTCCCAAACCTATATCAGCCAGCGCCTGCGTCTTCATTATGTCGACTGGGGCAACGAAGGCGCCCCGCCCCTCCTCCTGATCCACGGAGGCCGAGACCATTGCCGGAACTGGGACTGGGTCGCCGAGCGCCTCCGGGACCGCTTTCACATCATTGCTCCGGACCTTCGGGGCCACGGCGATTCCGCCTGGGCCCTGGGCAGCAGCTATGGCCTCCTGGAGTTCGTAGCGGACATCGCCCAGCTGATTCGGCAGAAGAAGCTCGCCCCGGTAAACATCGTTGCCCACTCCCTAGGGGGCAATATCGCTCTCCACTACGCCGGGCTCTTCCCGGACACCGTCGCCAAGCTCGTGGCCATCGAGGGCCTGGGCCCCAGCCCCGCCATGCTCGAAAAGCGCCTGGCCACGCCGCCGGAAACGCGCATTGGCCAGTGGATCGAAACGCTGCGGGGCCTGTCGGCGCGCACGCCGCGGAAGTACCCCTCCATTGAGGATGCGCTTGCGCGGATGCGCGAAGAAAATCCCCATTTGTCCGAGCCCCAGGCCCGGCATCTCACCATCCACGGGGTGGCTCAGAATGAAGACGGCACCTACAGCTGGAAGTTCGACAACTACGTTCGGGCCTTCAATCCCGTCTACCTAAGCGCGGAGGAGTCCCGAGCCCTCTATGGCCGGATCACCTGCCCCACCCTGCTCATGCGGGGCATGGAAAGCTGGGCCTCGGACCCGGAAGCGGACGGCCGGGCCAAGGCCTTCAACCATGCCCGGGTCATCAATGTTCCCAACGCCGGCCACTGGGTGCACCACGATCAGCTCGAGGTCTTCATGAACCACGTCGAACCCTTCCTCGGCGACGGCAGCCCGTTATGAAGCGCGTGGTGGGGGCCCTAAGCCTGAGCGCCTTTTTGGCCAGCTGTGCCTTTTTGCCCCTCCCCACCCCCGGGGTGACCGTGACACCCGTGACGCCTCCGGGACTACCGGAGGGGCAGCTTTACCGGCCGGCTAGCGCTGGCCCCTACCCCGCGGTGCTTCTGATTCACGGAGGCGGTTGGCGCAGCGGCGGGCCCTGGCACATGGCCCCCATCGGCAAGGCCCTCGCCAAGGCGGGCTTCCTGGCCTTCGCAACGGCCTATCGCCTAAGCCCTGACCATCAGCACCCAGCACAGGAGGCGGACGTCCGCCAAGCGCTAAGCTGGCTCGCAGCCCGGGAAGATGTGGACGCTGATCGCCTGGCGCTATGGGGCTACTCGGCCGGGGCGCAGCTGGCGCTGAAAACGGCCCTTGCCATCGATGCCCTTGAGCTTCGCGCCGTGGTAGCCGGTGGAACCCCTGGAGATT
>Ga0255777_10001348_pt1 | contig 23203 bp, 9 predicted proteins | sample 101ome_15_FD_179975 | JGI IMG/M metagenome (GOLD analysis project Ga0255777, IMG submission 179975) | Coastal salt marsh microbial communities from the Groves Creek Marsh, Skidaway Island, Georgia - 101402AT metaG (version 2) | ecosystem: Environmental > Aquatic > Marine > Intertidal zone > Salt... | reverse complement strand
TCGGCCAACACACTCACGGTTTGGCCACCGTAGTATTCCATCGTCAACGAAGTGCTGTGTTGCGTCGTTGAGAATTCCGAATCGTAACTGATGGTTCCTTCAGGGAAGAGTTGTTCCAACACACCGTCAGCGGGAACGGCCATCATCCAAGCCATGTTGTCGTAGCTGACTTCAATTTCAACGGGGTCATCGAGGAGCGCAGCACCTGTGTCATTCGAACCGGCATGATGCTCGTTCTGCTCAATGTCCTGCCACAGTGTCTCGAGGGTGACGTAACCGCCCAGGGCCATCACCATGGACACGTTGCCGCCGTTGGCCACCGTTGCATCCAGAAGAGCGTAAGCCGTTCCGCCACCGTTGGGGCCGGGGTTGGCTTCCGTCACGACGACGACCCATTCACCGGGCTGAATCAGCGCCGACCACTCAAGGGTGGAACCGTTCATGGCACCGGTCAAGGTCACCGGATCGCGCTCAACACCGGACACCGGATACAGCACGATGCTCGCCCCGGCGAGTCGGTTGGCATCGATTTGATCGGTCACAGTACCCATCACATCCACCGAGCCGGCATTGACCTCAATGTCCTTCGAATCGGGACTGTCGTACACCACAAATCCAGAAGCGTTCGCTTCTTCGTAGTGGACCGTGTCAAAGCCTTCCTTGGCGACGGTGACGTTGTACGCATCACGGATGGGGACGAACAGGCGCCAAACGCCTTCGCTGTCGGTCATCACCGTCTCGTTCACACCGGTGTTGTTGGTGCCGATCACAGTGACGTCGAACTCAGGAATACCTTCCGTGCTGTCGGGCACATCGTCCTCGTCAAGGTCCCAGAAGACTTTCCCGCCGATCTGAACCTCCAGGTCGGCGACCAAGTCACCGACATCAAACGAGTTGTTGTCGTCACCGGCAACGGTCGCTGGAGCATCGCCCGTGTCCATGAACCAGTGCTTGGTGCCCACCGTTCGGTTGAGGATGAAACTCCATTCACCGGGCATCATCATTTCCGTCGTGTTTCCGTTCTCGTCGGTCCGTTCAAGGGTGATGTTGCCGAATCCGTCGTGGCTGACGGCGGTGACGCTCATGTCGGACAGGTCAGCGTCCGTGAGGGCTTCCATCAGGTGGAGGGACACATCGACCGCAGCAACGGTTTGGAACGTCAGGTCGGTGCGGCCGGCAGCATCTTCGGTCACGGTGAGGGGCGCTCGGAGTGTTTCGGTCGTCTCACCGTTCAGGAACGGTGCAACGATGAGGAGCCACTCGCCTGCTGGCACATAGGCTGCGAACGAGCCGTTTTCATCGGAATCGATGTTGAACCACTGGTCCTCGGCCTCGTTGTAGAGGAGGAACTGGTTGGCAATGCCGTCATCGGTGCTGTTGGAGAGCGTACCGGTCACGCGGTAGGTGTGGCGAAGCGGCACAGGGAGTGGCTCTTCAGGGCCGTCGAGGGCGATGTAGATTTGCTCAAAGGCAATCTCACCGACGAGGTCGTAGTCCGTGGAGTTCTCGTCTCCGGCAGCGGTACGGTTGAACACCAGGTTGTAGGTGCCTGGGGTCAGGTTCACCGTCACGTTACCAGCGGAATCGTAGTCATCGGCGTCGAAGTGGAGCGCATCACGGTTGGAGTCAGCGGGTTCCAGCGTGAAATCAGGTGACACCTTGGTGCCGTTTTCGAAGGATTGGTCTTCCGCTGAGTTGAGGAACACGTTCAGCGTCACGTCGATGCCATCGGGCATGGCCGTGAGTTCCATCAGCGACAAATCGTCGGTCAACGACAAATTGACGGCGATGTCCTCCACAGGTTCAATGTTCAAGCGCTCTTCGGCGACGCTGAGGTCCCACGAACCGTCGGGCAACAAGAAGGTGAACGCCCCGTTCTCATCGGCCTCGGTTCGCCACTCGTAGCCGTCACCGGTGGCGACCACAACGGGTGCCTCCCAGCGTGGCAACGAACTGTCCCATCGGGTGGTGTTGTCGTAAAGGTAGATCACACCGTCCACGGTGGTCAACGGTTCGAGGTAGAGGACACCGAGGTCCATGCTGGTACCGGTGGCCACTTCCACGAGGGACCCGTACCCAACGTTGCCCTGCACGCTGCGGGTGGTCATGTCGTAATCGAAACCTGACGGCACACGAACGGAGAAGTGACCCGTCACGTTGGTGGTTGCTTCAAACTCAAGTTCGCCCGTCCGGAAATGCACCTCCAAACCAGAGGCGGCATCGGTGGAATCCAAAATGTTTTCCTCGGGCGTGTTGTCCACCCACGTGAGGTATTCTTCTGCGGAGCCGGGGAACACACGGAGACTGCCGTTGATGTAAGCCGCTTGTGCATAGGTCACGTCCTTGGCAAGCTCGTCCATGTCAATATCGAGTTCCAGTTGATCAAACAGAACGAATTCGGGATTGACGTCGTCACGGATGTCCCACGTACCGTAGAACAACTCAGCGTAAACCACCCCGTTTTCATCGGAGGTGGCGTTCACCGGTTCGAGCACGCCCAAGGTGTTGTCGAAGGTGATGACACGACCGGAGACATCGAACAACGGGTCCATCGTGTTGTCATCAACGGGCGAGACCAGCTGCAGCGTCACGTCCACGGTCGGTGGCACACCGGAGGCCAGTGTGATGTTGGTGGTGTCGTCGATGACGCTCACCGACTCGTTCAGGTCGTACCAACCGTCGTTGTCGAGGTCCACGCGGTAGTAGTAATCGCCTTTGGCCACGGGGCCGTAGGAGAACGTTGCGTTTTCATCGGTCGTGATGGTGATCACTTCGCCCTCACCAAGGTCAAGGTCGACGAGTTCAATCGTTGTGTTTCGCAGAAGATCCCCGTCGAGGGTGGTCAAGGTGTCGGCGAAGATGGCACCGGGCATGATCATGGCCAAATCGTAAGACGGCGTCACACCGATCTCAACGGGGTCGGGGAGCAGGACTTCCTTCCCGTTGGCAAGTTGAGCGATCATGTTGTACGTCCCGGGCAAGAGACCGGTTTTGTAGAACGAGCCGGGTTCGACCATCGGGCCAGAGAAGGACCCAACACCGATGAACAGCCCGGTTCCGTTGAAGGTACCCGTGCCAGCGAAGCTGCCTGCACCTTCGATGGTCTCACCGGTGCCGGCTTCGGCGTCGCCGTAAGTCCGCAAGAGTGTTGTCGTGCCTTCGGAGGTGAAGGTGCCGGATGCATTGACCGTCCCTTCAAGGCGGTATTGCGGCACATCGCCGCTGTCGTCGACCAAACAGACCGTTTCGTTGTCCGGCATGACCGGGTTGGAATCGTTGTCAGCGTCACAACCAACAGGCGACCCTTCAATCCACGAGGCATCAATGGTACCGTAACCGGTCCAGGTGCCGTTGGCAAAGAAGGTACGGCCGTCGCCGATGTCTCGCGTGTAGGTGCCGATGAAATTCTGTGCCACAGCGATGCCCTCACTGTCGAAAGTGCCGTTCTCCACGAAGGTCGCCTCGCCGGTGCCTTGGAGGATGCGGCTTTCCTCACTGGTGAAGGAACCGCTGGTGGTTTCCACGGTGTAGTTGTCCGTCATCGACCAAATGTTGCGCAAAATGAACGTCGTCTCAGCGATGGGGTCGCCGTTGAACGATTCGTCACCGCTCCAGGTGACGGTACCGGAAACGCCCGAGCTCTTGACAGCGACATCAAGGGTCTGCGTCAAATCGGTCAAACGGTTGGCCTGGTCACCGGTGACGTTCATCTCAGCCTCACCCAACCAGCTCATGTTGGCCACTTGGCCGAGAATGGCTGTGATTTGGTTGATCTCACGATCGTCGTTGGTGGGTTCAAGGATGTCACCCAACCGTTCGGCGTACGAACCGTCTCGGATTTGGTCACGAACGGCGGTGGGGTCGTAATCACCGGCGTAGGCCGACACTCGGATCCGTCCGGCGGGTGCGATGAACGAATAGTGTCCGTTTTCGTCGGCGTCGGTGAATCCGATGGGAATCCAGTACGTGTCGTCGTCCAGATCAGCCTCGCCTTCGCCCGAGTAGGCGTCGCGCTCAACGAGGAGGCGAACGTTGGGCAGACCTTCGCCGTTGTCGGCAAGGGTGACTTGACCGCTCATCTCAGCGCCAGGGTAGTACTTCAGAATCTTCACCAGCGTGTTGGTTTGTGGAATGCCCATGTTGGGGTCTTCGCTGTACCAGTTGGCGATGACGAAGTGGTTCATCATGGCGCCGGGCAGCGGAAGGGCTTGGGAAAGGATGCTTCCGGGTGAGCCAGATTGGCCAAAGTGCTGCGAGGGTTGAGGATTGGAGGCGCTCGTGGATACACCGAGGGTCGAAGCACCGTAACCCACGTAGGTGCGGGCCACCATGGTGTCAAAGAAAGCCGGGTTGTGGTCAACACGGACGTCCTCGATGAGCAACGGGTCAATGTCAGCCCCGGCTTGCTGGTTGAGGATGTCCTGTGCCATGGCCTCGTCCACTTCCTCCCGGGTCATTTCGTCCTGGAACTCACCGCGAACCGTTTCATAGACTTCGTCCATGTAGGTTGCGATGTCCTGGCCGGAGAGGATGGTGGGGGCACCGAAGATGCCCATGGGCTGGCCGCGGTTGTAGTTGGCGTCCGCCGTGTAACGGCCGGCTCGGGGATAGAGACGGTCGTCGATGGCAAAGTAGCGGATTTCGTGGTTGCGCTCGATGGTTTCACCGGGCATGCCCTCGAAGTCCTGCACCCTGTACTGGTTCAGTTGGATCAAGTCGTTGTAGAGATCGTGAACCGTGGTGTCGTCGTTGGCTTCGAACGCCTTCGTGAGCAATTGCGTGACCATAGCGAGGCGCGCATTGGTTCGGTGGATGTTGGTGGACACCGAACTGAACTCCTCAAGCAGATCCGCAGTGTACCAGTAATCACCGAAAATGGTGTAGGATGCGCCTTCAACCGTGTCGGCTCCGGTTCGGATGTTGTTTTGGAAGGTGGCGTTGGCATCGGTGATGGACGTGAAGTCATCGCCCATGCACGACGTGGACAAGTCGTCCGTGCACGCCAACTGTTGGCCGTCTTTGTAGATCCGGTAGATTGTTTGCGAGGTGTCGAACAATCCGGCGGCGTCGGGGTGACCTTCGGCCATCACGACGTTGCGGTTCACCTTCGTGACCTGGAACGAACGGTCCTCAACAAAGGCAACCATGTCTTCGCTGAAATCCGTTTCCATCGTGACGAACTCCTCCACTTGCTCGTCGGAGAGGTGGTTGCCCAAGACACCGAGGAACGCTGGGGTGAAGCGCAACGAGTCAGCGTTTTGCGAGGCAAAACCTCGGTCGCCTTCGGCCAGTTGCCAGACCCACATGGCCGTCAAATCGTCCTGCGACCGTGCCATGAGCATGTTTCCTGCAGCCGGAATACCGGACTGGAAGTTGTCGGAAACCGAGGGGTGTTGGCCGGTGTTGAGGGCTTGGAAACCGTAGTCCCACCACGACACAAAGGCCGGTCGGTCGGAGTAGGGTTGGTCGGCGTCTTGGTCGGCCAACCACTCATAGGCCGTGTTCCAACCGTTGTCGTTGAACGAAGATCCGAAACTGCCGAGGTACCATCGACCGTCGTAGGTGCTGCTGTCAAGGACCGAGAAGCCCAAGGCGTTGTAACGGAGAATGTCCGGGATGATGTTGTAGATTTGCTCGTCGATTTCGCCCTCTTGGTTGGAGGTGCCTGGAATGGCGGAATCCAACCCGTAGGTGGCTTGCTGACCAAACAGCATGATCATCACGAGGAAGACAGCGGAAAACTGCGGGGTGCGCCACACCGCTTTGCGGGCGCCCGAAATGCGGTCGGCCGGCGTGCGGATGCCGAATTTCTTCCAGGAACGAACCAAACCGCTCCAATCGGCCCAGCGCCAGAACGACATGATGCCCGCAGCCCCGAGCACGGCCATGATGGGGGTCGCGTTGAACATGAAACGAGCAGCGTTCCACGACATGAACGTGGCTACAAACACCCACACACCGAACACAAGGGAGGTGGAAGCTCGGCTCCGAAGGCCCTTCAACAACAGATTTGCACCCACGATGAGGGCCAGCAGGAACGTGATGGGGCCGAACGATGCGAAGAGTTGAGCACGGTTCGGGGCGTTGGCTTCAGCAACGGTACCGAAAATCTTGGTCTTGGCAAAGTAGCCGCTACCAGAGAACAAGATGTCCCAGCCGTACCAGATGTTGAAGAATTGGAGGATGAAGAGCACCACAAAGAACACGATGGCCACGGTGCCCAGCGTTCCAAGCACCAGCAACCAGGGCTTGTCCCGGAAGCCGGTGGTCACGAAAGCGATGACGACGCTGAAGACCGCAATGAACAGGAAGGGCTGCAGACCGGTGGGGTCAAGCACCAAGTTCAGGGTGGGGTGCGCATAGAACGGCAGCCCCATCAGGAAAATGACAGCCAGCATGGTCAGGAACATCACGGAGATGGCCGTCGAGTCGCGACGGCGGAACATGTTGAGGGCCACCTGCAAGGCATAAGCCAGGAACAGGATGGCGGGACCCACAACGAACCCTTTCCAACCAAGCGAGGCGATCCCGAAGGACACACCGGCCAGCACGGCGTTCGAAAGCGCATACGGTCGCTCTCGGGCGACGTCACGGTAGGCGGCCATGAAGGAGGCAGGGTGGGGTGACGTCACGCGGCTGATGCGTGCGGTGCCAGCGTAGCGGACGGCGCGCATCCAGAACATGAAGCCCAGCGAGATGAACAGCATCACGAAGGCGTCGTGGTCGGCCAGCGCCCAGGTCGAGTGAGTGACGTGAGCGGGCATGAAGGCGATGAGCCAAGCGGCGAGCACTGCGGCGCCCTTGCCGAACTGGTCGTTGGCCATGGCAGCGATGGGGAACACCGTCAGAGCACCGTAGATGGCGGGCAGGGCCAGCATGCTGAACCAAACGGCATCGGTGGGGTTAGCGAGGAAGGGCTCCAGCAGCATAGCACCGACGGCCATCGACCACGAAAACAGCGGGGGTCGAGGGTTGATGCCGCCCAGTGGATAGGAACGGTCAGCGTCCACAAGCAGATGCGCGTTGTTGGCCAAAATGTAGTCCACAACGCGCTTCATGTACCAAGGGTCGGAACCCCCGGTCATGTCCCAGTTGCCGGTGCCGAAGGCGTTCATCGAAGGCACGGCGTACCACTGAATGCGGACGGCGAGACCGATGAAAAAGGCAGCAGCGATCATCATTCCCGCACCGTGCGTGCGGAGGAACATGCGTGCGTTCGAGGGTTCGTGCTCGCCGCGGTTGGCCCAGCCACCGTAGCGCTCGTGATTGCCGATGTAGTAAATGGCAACGCCGATGAAGAACGTGAAGCCAAACCACAGCCAAGGGGCCAAGGAGGTGTCGAGGTTCTCGTTGTACCAGATGCCTCGCTCGAACCAAGACGAAACCTGGTAGAGCATCCACATGGACCCGGTGAGCATGGCACGGGTGTACCAGCGCTCAGCCACCATGCCGGCGATGATCAATGCGACCACACCGGTCAGGAAGGCGTTCCAGTAGCCGACGTACCCGTGGTAACCGTCGATGGTCGTGATGCCAAGTTGGTCCATCACGTCCACGCTGTGGAAGTGCCAAAGCGAGCCACCAAAGGTGAAAACCCACACGCCGAGGGCCACCATCAGCGGCAAAGCATTGCGGTTGAAGCCGTCTTCGTGGCCGAGGAAGGAGAACCAACCGGCATCGCCAGCAGGATTGAGCACCCCACGGGCCATCACGCCAGCCAGAACACCGGCCACGGTGGTGGCGGTCCACCACGCAAAGAAGGTGTAGGCTGCGGCCTGACGTTGAAGGTTGAGCGTCGACACCTCTTGCCCGCTGGGCATGAAGTACGTTGTGGGGAGGGCTGCAAGGGCATCCGATGCAGCGGCGAGCGACACCCAAAATCCAACCCCGGAGAAGACGACCATGGTCTGCCATTCATACCGGTCGTTGAGGTTCAGCAGCGAGCCGAACAGGAACACGACGGCAAACAGCAAGGCCGCAAGGGCGTCGCCGAGCGCGAGGTGAACGGCCTCTGCACCGAGGAAGCCCACCAACAACACACCGAGGGAAACAGCGGAAGGTGCGAGGTTGGGTTGGCTCGTTCGGAGCATGCGGGGCACATAGCTCAGGACCCCGGCAACGCCCGTGACCAGCAAGGGCGTCAGGTTGGTCGGCGTCAGGTCGTAATTCAGACCTGTAATCTTCGCAGCGGCAATCGCTAGCAACACGGCAAGGGGAGCCAACAGCCACCCCATGGTTTGCCGAGAGGCGGATGCCTTCGTTTCAGCATGTTCGTTCATGGTGTTTCCCTCATTCAAGGTCCAGCCTCAAGGCTGGGGTGCTTTGGCCACTTGCAAACCCCTTTTGAAAGTGACGGGGGTGTTGCCCCTTGAAACCAGCGCTCAGTCCCTCATTCCTCGTCTCCAAGACCCGCTCAGCGGTCAAGTGCTCGATGGGCGATGTCGGAACGGTGATGACCGCCCTCCAACGAGAGTCCCTTCAGTTGGTCGTAGGCCCGTTGTCGGGCAGAACCAACGTCGTTAGCAACGGCGGTGCTCGAGAGGACACGCCCGCCGGTGGCCAACCAAGCCTGACCGTCTCGACCAACGCCTGCGAGGCTGAGCCACGCATCGCCGTAGACACCGTTGGCCATCACTTCGGCCATGCCGCCAATGGGTCGGCCTTTGATGGGCGCTGCAGGGTATCCTTCAGACGCCAAAACGACCGTCAGGGCGAACCGGTCGCTGACGGTAACACCGGCAGGGTCCAAGCCGTCAGTCGCAGCCCCGTACAACAGGTCGAAGACGTCACTGGTCACAAGCGGCAACGTCACCTGGCACTCGGGATCCCCGAAACGGACGTTGAACTCAACGACATATGGATCCCCGTGTTCGTCGATCATCAACCCGATGAACAGCACTCCACGGTAGGGGACAGGCTGGTCAGCGAGGTAGCGGTGCATGGGTTCAATGATTCGAGATACAATGCGCTCGTGAACAACATCATCCACGACTGGAGCAGGACAATACGCACCCATGCCGCCGGTGTTGGGGCCCTCATCACCGTCGAAGGCTCGTTTGTGGTCTTGACTGGCCGGGAGCGGAACACAAGCTTGCCCGTCCATGACCACCAACATGCTGGCCTCTTCGCCGGGCAAGAAGGCTTCGAGCAAGACGCAACCATCCGTCTGGATGGAGGCGTCGATGAAGGCTCGGGCTTCCTCCCGGTCGCTGGTGACCACGACGCCCTTTCCGCCGGCCAGCACATCGCGCTTCACCACCCAAGGGGACGTTGCGTACGCATCCAGTGCGGAATCTATGTCCGAATCAGCCTCAAGGAGCACGTAGTCGGCCGTCGGCACCCCGGCTTCCTGCATGGTCAACTTGGCGTGGAGTTTCGAGCCCTCAAGGCGAGCCAAGGCAGCGACAGGACCGAAACACGGCAACCCTGCGGCGGAGCACACATCGGCTAATCCATCGCACAGTGGCGCCTCAGGGCCAACCACCACCAGCCCAACACCGAGGCGAATCGCCAGGTTCACGGTCGCTTGATTTGATGCGTCCTCAAGAACATGATTGGTAGCGATTTCAGCGGTCCCAGCGTTGCCAGGCAGGCAGTGGACAGCGCCGACCTTGGGCGATTCCAACAGGGCCAGCACGAGGGCGTGTTCTCGACCGCCGCTGCCGACAAGGAGCACATCCGTGGGTTGCATGGGTTGGCGTTCGAAGGGAACGGAATAAGCCCTTCGCGTCGGCCCCATGAACCTGCGAAGAGCCCTTAGGCTCCAACGCCGTCCGGTGAACATGCGACCTGCCGCACGAGCCCTGCTCTTGACCGCCATGCTGCTCACGATGTCCTCTACCGCATGGGCACAACCACCCACCGACGGCACGACCACCATCGTTTCCGACGACACCACGTGGTCCGATGACACCACCATGAACGGCCATGTTGTCGTGGAGAACGGTGCCATCTTGACCGTTGAAGGCGACGTCAACATGGTGACCGGCTCCAGCATCACCGTGAACGAAGGCGGTGAACTGAACCTGCAAGGTGGCAGCCTCACCGGGGAGTCCCTCGACGCCGGCCGAATGGTCAACAGCGTACCCACCACATCGGTCACAGTGAATTTTGGCGATCTTGCCGACACGGGGGTGGTTCAACTCCAGTTTGACCACACCATCGCTGCGGGCGTGGACTTCAACGTGAGCCTTGGCGATGAAACCCAAAACCTCTCCGGGCTTGACACCGTTCAATTCAATGCACCGTTGAACGGGACCAATCTGACCTTCACCTTCACCTCGTATTACTTCACCCCGACCTACCTCTCCTGGGCGCAAGCCATTCACAGCGGTGGAAGCACCGTGCGCCACCAAGCCATGGACACCGCGTCCGACAACGCCCCGCTGTACTGGTTCAACGCAGCCTTCGACATCCTCGTCAACGGTCAACTCAACGCCGAGGCCAGCAACATCACCGGCGCCAACATCACCTGCCAGCACCACTGCCGTTTCAACGGCGCCAACCTGGTGGGGAGCGCCCCGATTCACGTGGCCAACACCACGTCGATCGAAATGGTGGGTTCAACAGTGGCAGGTTCCCGAACCGACGAGGACATCGTGCTTCACGACGAGGCCACCATCGTTTACAGCAACAACGTGGGAACCGGTGGCACCACCGATGCATGGATTCGCTTGCTGTCCGAGCGCGTGATTCAGACCAACATCCCCGGTGGCTCACTGGACATCACCGGCATTGGATGGTCAGCCAGCCAGTGGAACGACCTCACCGACGACCAAGGGCGCATCGTGCTGGTCGCTGGTGAAGCCACCAACGAGCACAAGCGCATCGTGGAATGGATGGACGGGGAAGGCAACCACGCCACGGAAACCGCCAACATCACCCTCTCCATCACGAGCAATTGGGGCGTGTTCAGCACGACCGTCCCTGCACCCGCAACGGCGTTCGGAACGATCAACCTCGACCTGCCGTTCGTGAGCATCACGGCGCTGGAACCCGAAGACATCACCGCCACGGTCAACCGTAGCCTTGGGTTCATGATGACGGTGGAGAACACCGGTAACGCCGACGTGACGGCCAACCTCCGGTGCTATGTGGACGACAGCGACGCCGACACCGCCCCGTCCACGATCACGGTCACGGTTGAAGCCGGTTCGTCAGCCGACATCCCGGTGACGTGGTACGCCTACGAGGCTGGCGACCTTGAATTGACGTGCCGACCGTTCCTCCCCGACGCACTCTCGGCCCTGAGCGACGATGTCGCTGACTTGGACGGCATGACGATGGCGCCGGTGAATTGGCAATACGCCGATGAGGTGGAGGATGCACCCATTCTCATCTGGGCAACGGCCGTTGTCGTCTTTGGTGCCATCGCCCTCGGTGTGGCCCGAGCCAGCAAGGGCCGCTTGGAAGCGAAGGAATTTGGCACGGACGTTACCGAGGCCACAACCGAAGCATTGGAACCCACCGAGGACGCCGCATCGGACGCTTGAACCGGAAACGACGGCTCGTTTCATCGTTGAGTGGGCGGCACACGACACCGGGCGAATGAACGGCCTGAAGAACACGGGGATGCTCGCCGTCACCGACCAAGTCCGGTTCATTCCAGGAGCGTCAAAACGTCCTCCGGTGGACGCCCAATGACCGCCACGCCGTTGTGGACGAGCACCGGGCGCTCCATGCAGCGAGGGTGTGCCTGAATGAGTTCGGCTCGACCCTCAACCGTGCTGACGTCACCGTTCGCACCCTCGGGGAGGTCCTTTCGGCGGACGCTGTTGGCATGAACGGCGATCGCATTCGCATCCTCGGCCTGGACGCCTTCCTCGAGGTAACGAATCACATCAGGGAGGCAGCCTTGTTGCTCGAGCAACGCCAGCGCTTGACGCGATTTGGAGCACCGTGGGTTGTGGTAAAACCTCACGCCATCACCGCATCAACACGTGGGGTAGCTGTTGCGCTCATTTGCATCGTTGGAATTCCAGTTGAAGTCCCACGAGTTGGTGACGGTGTAGGTGGTGGAGTGGTCGTCACCCAAGTTGACGTTCGTCACGGTGAGGGTGAAATCGTAACAACCGTTGCCATCAAAGAACTCCTCTTTTTCGACGTATTCGAACCCGTCGTTGTCAATCGCGGTGCCGGAGAGCGGCACAAATCCGACTGCTGTGGATGAGGATTTGGGACCCGAATAGGTCGACACCCACTTGGCCGTGTCACCGTCAACGGTCACAACTGGATGACTGTAGGTCATGCCACCACCTTGCTTCGAAATGGAGAGTTCGTAGGTTTGTTGTCCAACAAAGGGTCGAGGGTTGCTGCTCGCATAGCTGTGGACGCCGTCGTCCATCGCACGCTCGCCTTCTTCGAAGAGACCAACAAAGGCTTGCACACGAATCCCCTCGTATGTGGTTTCTGAATCGCTGCTGCTGCTCCCCGAAGTGATGGTCACGTAAGGCGAGAATTGGACTCCGGCGTTTTGTGCTTGACGCGTGAGGAAGTTCGAGTTGATGTCCATCTCAACGCTGTTTCCGTTGGATGATGTGGCCTTGATCGAGTAGGTCTTCACAACCGTGCCATCAAACGATTCAGAGTTGCCGTCAAAGAAATCGGCGATCGGGACGTTGACCCGCTTGATGTTGCTTGTCATGGTTTCCGAACCGGACCACAGAACTTCGCCAGCGGAAACAATCTCAAGGTCAACGGAGTTGAACGAACCGCGAACAGCGAAATCCAACTCATCGTTGACCTCATCGATGCCGATGTCGGTCACGGCAATGTTCGCATTGGATGGGAAGACCATGACCAGCACATAGGGCCCAGCCGCCACCAACAAAGCGACCACGAGGCTAGCGTAGAGTTTGGGTTTGCTGATGCTGCCCTTCATGCGGTCGGCGTACACGATGGCACCGATACCGATCACGAGGACCACGCTGACCACAGCGAGCCCCCATGAACCGCCCTGCAGCGAAAGCAGGGCGCCCACGAGGATAATGACCCAGCCAGCAAGGCTGATCTGCATGGCGAGGTGAGTATTGGGCTCACCCTCGAGTTTCCGGATCTTACCGTCGGCTTTCATCTCAATGGCCTTGCCGTCGAGTTCCTTTTTCTTGGGTGGCTCTTCAGCCTCTTCCGCTCTCTTTGCTGCGCTGGCCTTGTCAAGAAGTCCACTCATGTCGGCACCCCGATGGTTTTCACCCGGCGAAGGATGTTATCAAACTCTTCCCCGTTTGTTCGGGGTGGAACGGTGAATGCTTGGGTTTTTTCACAGTCCGGGGGCCGATTCTCGCCAACCGTCTTCAGCGTCTTCGTCCTGGTTGAGGAACCGACGACCAGCCACGGCACCGGCGAGGGCCACCATGGAGAGGGCGGGAACCACTTCGAAGCCAGGCAGGTAGACGCCACGGACGTACACCGTGATCATTTGGGATTCGCGATTACAACCACCGTTTTGACAAGCAAATTCAGACTCGGCATAGAATTCGAGGACGTGGTAAGCGTCGGACCATCCTTGGTTTTTGGGCGTGCGCACCATGATGCGAGCGCTCTCAGGAGCGGTGTTGGGCTCGATGGTGACCACGTTTTGTGGCAGGTTGACCGTGAACCCAGCCTCCTCCAGCGAGTCACGGGTGTTTTCCGTGACACCGATCTTCATGCGGTCGATTTGGTTGCCGAAGTTGTACACCTTGAACTGGAAGTTCTTGTCGGTCTTGGGCATGAGTTGCACGAAGGGTTCAACAGCCTCAACTTGGACAATGCTGAACTGCATGATGTTGATAAGGGCGTTCACTTGAGAAGAAGCAGTGTTGGGCGGTGGCACGTTGTTCAGTTCCTGGACCGAGGCGGACACGGTCAATTGACGGGACTGCATTTGCATGTAGGGGTTGGCCCGAACGACCACTTGGAAGTCAACCTCTTGGCCAGCACCGACATACATGTCGCCAGGAGCAGCGGTGGCAAGACCGTCGCTGGTCACCTGAATGGCGACCTTCTCCACGTATGCCGTGGGGTTGGAGACGGTGCAAGTGGTGTAACCGGTGAGCGTGGCTCCGGGCTTGACCTCAACTTGAATTTGACCGGGTGCGCAGGTCATTGAGACAGCTGCACCTGAAATCTGTGCCGATGCTGGGGCAGCGACCGCCATGAGCGAACACATGTAGATTGCAAGCAAGACCCCGACACGCTTCCATGCTGACATCATCTCACCTAGTGGGTTGTTCCAACCTCCCCCACCTCATAACGGTTATGGGTCCGTTGTGCGAAATTGGAAAATTCAGCGCCCTGCGCTTTGGTGTGGTGGGCCCGAAGGGAGTTGAACCCCTGACCTCCCGGTTATGAGCCGGGCGCTCTAACCAACTAAGCTACAGGCCCCTTCTTGCCCTCCGGCTGGAGAGCAATAGAGATTTGTCCTTGTTTCAATCGAACTGAGCAAGCGAGGATTGCGAGGGTTTGACCCATTCGCGAGCGCGCTGCTCCATGTCATCTCGAATCGATTCGGGGACAAACATCAGCGCCAATTCATGCGGTTGGACGAGCGATTGCACCAGGGCTGAATGTTCGGCAGCATCACGACCGTCCTCAATGCGAATGCCGCCGTTGTACGGCAGGTAACCTCGCTTGTGAATCGTTGCCGTGATCAGGTCCAACTCAGGATTGAACCCAGCAGCCTCCACCGCTTCCCGAAGGCGGGGAAGAACAACTTGGCTCATTTCAATGGTGAAATTCGGAATGCGCAAGGATTTGTGAAAATCCCTCCTTGATAACAATCGCTGAGCGCAGCCGCTCAATTCTGGATCGGCATGTTCGGCCCATTGGGGCATGGCGACTTTGATGTGAGCGTCGGTCAGGCGGGCGTATTGTTTCGGTGTCAGAGCAGGATGGGTCAGCATGTCGTGAAGTTCGGTCGATACCTCCAGCGACCCTTCCCCAACGAGTTCACGGGCTCGCCGAAGCATGTTCACCAGGTAGGCCTGCGTGAGCATGTTGACCTTGTGGAAGTAGACCTGCTGATACATGTGATAGCGGGTGACCAAGTAGGCCTCAATGGCGGGCAAGCCCCAGCGCTTCACGACCAAACGCCCATCCTCTCCGATGCGCAAAGCACGGATCACACGAGCACTGTCGAAGCCCCCGATTTGTGCCCCCGTGTTGGCCTGGTCCCGTATCATGTAATCCATGCGATCGACGTCGAGTTGGCTGCTGACGATCTCTTTCATGAACCGAGGAATGGGTACACCAAGGTGTTCGTCCTCCCCGTCCATCAACGCAAACAACCGGTTCCGTCGCTCAACACCCAACACCTCCAAGACAGCAGCACCGATTTCACCGGTTTCGTCCTCAAGGATACGTCGACCCCACGATTCGTGAGTCGCAAACGTGGCAAACACCTCGGGGGTCTCCAACAAGTGGGAGTACGGTGGGTGGCCGATGTCGTGCAACAGCGCAGCGAGTTGAACCAACTCCACATCATCCCTCGACAGGCTGTTGGGGTGGACTTCTCGGAGATGGTCTGCCAATCGGCCGGCCAAATGGTAAGCGCCGAGCGAGTGGGCGAAACGGTTGTGCGTGGCCGCCGGAAACACGAATTCACAGGTCGACAGTTGTTGAATGGAGCGCAAACGTTGGAACTCAGCGGTGTCAATGATGCGTGCGTGCCGGGCAGGAACGAAGATGTCACGATGTATTTCATCGCGAACGACACGGTCCCGACCGTTCATGAATGACGCTCAAACGGCGGGGTTTATGCCGTTGTTGGTCAAATCCTGGGAAGAATGCAGACAGAAGCGAATAAACACCATGGTGTCGTCACCAGAACATGGCGGATGTCGTCAAGGGATTCATGAATCGAATCACCAACGACGACCCGGAATCCAGAGGCCAACAACTTTGGGTCATGTTCGCGTTGTCCATTTTCCTCGTTGCAACGCTGAATTATTACGCCTACATTCGTGAGCCTGAAGTCATTGAAATCCGTGACCTGCTCGAATACAAGAACGAGGTGGTCAAGGTTGAAGGCACGTTGGTGTCGTGGGTGGAAGACCCCTACGCCAGCGGTGATGACCGACTGGACGCCATCATCGACGACGGAACAGGGGTGGTGGAGGTGCGGTGGTTCAGGCCGGCCGACATGCCACCCATTGGCACCGTGGTCACGGCGATGGGGGATGTCATTGAATACGACGGGCGGATTTGGCTTCAATCCCTTGGTGCAGGGGCGGTTGAATGGCGGTCTGGAGACGTACCGGATGCACCGGTCCTTGCCATGGCCGATGTGGCCTCCAACCCCAGCGAATTCCAAAACGAGGTGATTCAACTCACAGGGTACCTCAGCAAATCCGTGGCCCCAGATGCCACCTTCACGTCGGCGTACCTCGGAGACCATCCCACCTATGGCAACTCAGAACACCAAATGCACCTCGTGATTCGGTCGGCGACCGGCTCTTGGATCGAAGCACAATCCAAAGTGACCGTTCAGGGGATCCTCACCTACCAGCAGCGCGACCTCCGATGGAGCCTCAGCGTTCAGGGCCCGGACGTGTTTATTGACCGTGACCACGAAACCCCCGTATCGGCGTTGGACTGGGCGACACAAGCCACTTGGAGTTATGCTTCGGGCCAAGTCGTCACCATGGCAGGGACCCTCATCACCACCACCGACCCTTGGCATTTGGAAGGACCCGGGGGCGAGCGCATCTGTGTCCTGCCCACCGCTGCTGATGAAACCGCCAACGAAAACAACATGCTGAACAACACCCTCCAGGGCGTTGAAGGCCGACTGCTGTGGTCCACCGCCCATGGCACATGGTGCATCGACGCTACCGAAGGTCAGGCGCCAGGTTTGGTGAACCCCGAATCGCCGCTCAGCTTGCTGGCCCTGATGTCGGCCTCCCCCCAAACGCTGCTCGATGCACCCGATGCCACATACACCGTTTCAGCGTTCATGAAATACGCTGTTGAGCCGGGCGTGGACGATGCGGAGGGCTACGTGGTCGACGCCCCTGCCTACACGCCGGGATGGACCACCGTCGCCGCCACCTTCCCCGGTCCCCGAACAGGTTGGATGGAAGCGGGGCAATCCGTTGTGGCCAACGTCAGCATCCACTGGGACGACGAAGACATGCGCATGCGGTTCGTTGTTCATGACCATACCATGGGCACCTCACCCCAACCCCGAACACTCCTGTGGGACGACGGTGCCACGCAGTGGGGTTACGCACGGGACCAGGTCGTACAACTGTCGGGTGTGGCTCGTCACGATGGAAGTGAATGGCGCTTGTTCCGAGCCGGGACAAACGACTCGGTTGGACTCGGTCCGCTGACTGCATCGATCGGTAAAGATGATCTGCACGCCAACCTTTCCATGACGTGGGAAGGTCGGTGGCGGCAAATGGAAAGCGCTGACGGTTTATCCATTGTGTATACCCTCGACAACGCTGACGTGCAGGACACGGACGGTGACCGGTTGGCAGACGAACTCGAGACCGCCATTGGCACCTCGCCAACGGCTGAGGACAGCGACGATGACGGCGTGGACGACCGGACGGAACACGAGGCCAGCAGGAATTGAGGGATCGCCATGCTGGAAGCCTACTTCGTCGACCTTGCATGGCTGTTGGGAGCCCTGTTCTTCGGCGTGATGTTGGGCTCGTTGACCGGGCTGATTCCGGGGTTCCACGTGAACAATGTGGCGTTGATTTTGCTGGCCCTCTCGCCCGCCTTGCTCAATTTGGGCATACCGCTATCAGCGGTCGCAGCCATCATTGTGGCCACTGGAACGGTCCACACCTTCCTCAACTACATTCCCTCAGCACTCATCGGCGCGCCCGACGGTGACACGGCGTTATCGCTGCTCCCGGGCCACCGCATGCTGCTATCGGGCAACGCAGCAAGGGGGGTTGCGTGGTCGGCTCGGGGCTCGCAACTTGGGTTGTTCCTCTCCTTGCCCCTCATCATCGTGGCTCGCATTGCGTTCGGTCCTGAATTGGGATGGTACGACAACCTGCGTTCCGTGTTGCCGTTCGTTTTGCTTACGATCTCCCTGCTCTTGCTCGCAACAGAGACCACTCGGCTCGACTGGCCCGTGTGGTTGCAACGTCTGACGAGGGGGCGCTTGGGCCGGGATTCGAGGCTGGCTGGCTTCTTCACCGCCACCGCCTTCTTCCTCTTGGCCGGTCTCTATGGTTGGGGCGTGTTCACCCTGCCAGCCCGCTCACCGGTGGGCATGCCGGACGCCAGCTTGTTGCTGCCCAGCCTCGCTGGCCTGTTTGGCGTGGCCAACCTGCTGGACATCTATGCGACCACCAGCCATCTGCCACCGCAAAAGGAGAATTGGGAACTTCCCCCCGTTCGCCCCTTGGTTGTGCCGTGCTTTTGGTCCAGTGTGGCGGGCGCCTCCATGGGTGTCTTGCCCGGCATGACCGCCTCTCAGGCTACCGTGCTGGTGATGGGAGGCAGGAACGTGGCAGCGAAAATGCAGGGCAAGGAAGGTTATGGCATGGATTGGGAGACCCGGCGGTTGACCGAGATGAGCGATGAAGAACTCCTGGCGCTGGCCAAGGCAGAAGCCGATGATGGCGTGGAAGGGCCGCAAACCCAGCAAGACCTCGAGGTCATCGCCGTCCTCTCCGCCACCAACACTGCTGTCACCGTGATGGTGCTGGGGTTCCTCTACATCATCTCGAGGTCGCGTTCAGGCGCAACGCTGGCGCTGAAAATGATGTACCCGATTGAAACCTGGTCGTCCACCGAGCCCACCTCGGACTTCATCCGTTTGCTGGCCGTCACGCTTGCTGCGGGTTTGATGGCCATGCCCATGATGCGGGTGGTGGGCAAAGGCATGCTGCGTCTACACGCCGCCATCCCCTTGCAACAGATGGTCATGGGTGTCATCTTGTTCGTGGTGGTGCTGGTTTGGCTGTCCACCGGCTTCATTGGCCTTGGCGTGTTGCTGGTCGGGACCATCATCGGCCTGCTGCCACCTCGCATCGGCATTCGACGCTCACACGGCATGGGCATCATCCTCGTGCCCATCATGATCTACACCTTTGCCCAGCGTTTCGACGCTTTTGGCTTCATTTGAACCGGACGTGACACCATGAACCCCACACGATGCGCCTTGCTTTTGACCGCACTCTTTCTGACCTCACTGGCGCCCACGGCCGTGCTGACCATCGATGATCGCATCGATGTCCGTTCCGTCGCCGGTCGAGCGAGCGCCTGCACCGCCGACGTGTGCTTGAGCGAGGTGATGCCCAACCCGAACGGATACGACGACGCTGCCTGGCCAGGGGGCGAGTGGATTGAACTCCACAACCGCGGCAACGTCGCCGTGGACGTACTGAACTGGACGGCGGTGAACAGCGGTGGGCGAGTGCTCAAATTCAACGCCAGCACCATCGTGGGTTACCAAGCCGGCAACGCTTCGACGTGGACCATCGCGCCGGGCGATTACATGGTGGTGGCGCGCAACGGTGACGCGAATTTCTACCTCACCAACAGCGGCATGACGCTCCAACTGCTCGACGCCGCCAGCACGTCGGTCCATGAGGCCACCTGGAGCACGGCTTCTTCCGGCGTGAGTTACGAACCCGACAGCGCCAGCCCCACGGCCACGTGGGTGCCCACGTCCAACCCAACCCCCGGCCAGCCCAACGGCGGCGGTGGAACATCGGGGTTGGTCCCTTCGGCGTTGATCATCACGGAAGTGATGGCAAACCCCTGGCCAAGTGACGACAACGCAACGTGGCCCGGAGGAGAATGGGTCGAGATTGCCAACACCGGCACCACGAACATTGACCTCAGTGGTTGGAGCATCGTTGATGCCGCCGGCAATGCGCTCGAGATGGACGCCGATCATTTGGTGAACGCCAGCAGCACCGCCATCGCGCCCGGGGAACACCGCATCGTTGCCGTCAACGGCACAACACCCTACGGGGTGCTGAACAACGGTGGTGAAACGCTCACCCTCACCTGGCCCAACGGAAGCGCTTCCATGCGTGTGCAGTGGACCGCAACACAGCCGGGCATGGCGTTGATGGACGATGCACAAGCCAACGGCTTGTGGGGGCTCGCACCCTACCCCACACCGGGTGAGGCAAACCCCGACCGGGTGGCGCTCCAACCTCGCCTTCAGCACGACGTGCAGTTTTCCGAAGTGCTCCCCAACGCCACCTTGGACGGCGAGGTGTACCCGGACGGTGAATGGGTCGAACTGGTCAACAACGGCAGCACGGATGTGGATCTGTTGGGCTGGTCGATCGTGGATGCGCTGGGCAACCGGACCGACCTGGAACCGGGGTCACTTGTGTTCAACGCATCCCAAGGCTCCACTGGCCTGCACGCTGGTGAGCGCCGATTGATCCAGTTCGCCGGTCCGACGCGCCTGTGGGACAATCACAATCACCTGTTCCTGATGGACAGCACATCCACCGTTCAAGACACCGTGACCTACACCACCGACTACGGTGAGAACCGGTCACTGATTCGTGCCCATCACCCCGTTGACCCGTGGGTGCCCTCGATGTGGAACACGCCCGGTGCACCTGAGCCTGGAACCGTTGAGTCAAGCACCACCGTTCGTTTCAGCGAGATCCTGCCGGACGCTGTGGGGGCCGACAACCAAGCGTGGCCGCTTGGCGAGTGGCTGGAACTCGAAAACTTCGGTTCGGAACCGGTGGATTTGAGCGGGTGGCGCTTGCAAGCCTCCGCCCGAACCTTGATGCTTCACGAACACAATCTGCCGTTCCAATCAACCACCGCGGTCCCTGCCGGCGAAGTTGCGTTGGTGGCGCTGAACGGTACGAGTGCGTTCTACCTGAAGCACACCTCCCCCGACGCCATCACCTTGCTGGACCCCGAGGGTGGCGTCGTGGACACCATCGCCTGGAACGCCACGGTGGAAGGTGAATCCCTCATCGCACCCAACAGCACCCACGCTGGCGTTGGCCTCAACGCCTCGCAGGTCTCCGGTCATTGGCGGCTTTCGGCTTGGCCGACACCCGGCGAATTGAACCCCGACTGGGCAGCCTACAACGGCTCGACAGAGGTCATGTTGACGGAAATTCTGCCCTATTGCAACGACGAATCCATTGCACCGGTCAGCGATTGGTTCGAAGTTCACAACGTGGGCAGCGAAGCGGTGAATTTGAGCCGCTGGTCGGTTCAAAACAACGATGCCGACCGACGGTTCATTCGCGAAGGCACGCTTTGGAAGGCCAGCGATCTCAACCTTGCCCCCGGTGAACGAGCTGTCGTTCAGACGGACGCATGGATCGTCAGTGGCTTGGGCGACCGAGTTCACCTGCTCCAACCCGACGGTGGCATCGTTGACACGGCTGTCTGGACCGAGGTGACGGATTGCCAAACCCTCATGGACGGAGGAAACGGGTCGTGGGTTCACACCCTCTGGCCAACCCCCGGGTTGCCGGAGCCCGATCCGTCGGTGCTGGCGAGTCCGGAGGACGTGAAGTTCAGCCGTTTGATGCCAACCAGCTCCACCAACCTGGCCACGGACCTCGAGTTCATCGAGATCAGCAACCGAGGGGACCAAAGCGCTGCACTCCATGGGTGGTCCCTCCGTTCCATCACGGGCGTGGATTCGATGTACGAAGCGACCATCACCGCGTTGACCATCCCCGCCCGTTCAGGCGTGGTGTTGACCAACGACCCCGCAGCATTGGGTGTGTTTGAGCCCGCCACGGCCGTTGCCATTGACTTGGTGTTGAATCGGAGCATGTACTTGCCCAACGGTGGTGCAGCCCTCCAACTCCTTGACCCCAGCGGCAACATCGTCGACACCGTGGTGTACGGCAACGGCCCCACCGAAGTGAACGGATGGTCGGGTGCTGCGTTGACCGAACCCCTCATCGGTTTGGAGAACCTCGTTTACCTGAGAGGCGACGGATGCAGCGACGGGCCCGACACCGACCGTGTTGAGGACTGGCATCATCGTTGGAGCCGATTGGGCGGAAGCACCTTCTGCTTCACCACCGGTGTGAACACCACCGGCCAAATCGTACCGCTGATCGGTCCGCAGGCGGGACTCGTGGACTTGCTCGGATGGGTGGACGGGGCTACCGACTCGTTGAAGGTGCATCTTTACCAACTTCAGAATCCGCACCTTGTGGAGGCCTTGGTCAACGCAGAAAACCGCGGTGTGGACGTCACGGTGGTCCTCGATGCCGGTGACACTTGGTGGTCCAACCACGACCTCACCACGCAACGCGGCATGGCCGTGACCCTCGTTGAGGGGGGCGTGAACGTGCTGTGGTTCGGTGACGAAGGTGAAAACCCGTACGCCTACCTTCACAGCAAGGTCGCCGTTCGTGACAACACCAGCGTGTGGATCGGTTCAGGCAACTGGAAATCATCGTCGTTGCCTGAACCCAACGCCCCAGGGAACCGTGAATGGGGAGCGTTGGTTCATGATCCAAACGTCGCCGCCATGGTCAACCAGCACCTTGCGTTTGACGAAGACCCGCATCGTCACCACCTTGTGCAGGTCACGACCGCTGACCGCCCTGCCGATTGGACGTTCCCATCCACGGACGCCCTGATTGGCACCACGGCCGATGCCGTCGAGGGTCCGTTTGGTGCGCAACTCATCGTATGCCCCGACGCATGCATCGGTGACCTTGTGGACCTTCTCAACGGCGCTGAGGACGAGATCTTGTTGTCCCTGCAGTACCTCGACATGGATTGGTCCTATGGCTGGGGGGAGAACCCCATCATCACGGCGCTTGAAGATGCAGCAAGGCGTGGGGTCCGCCTCCGATTGATCATCAACGGAGCCTACCTTGACGACGGAATTCAAACGGCGGTGGACACGTTCAACGAACGGTGGAATCACACCGAGGGGTACGACACCGCTGCGGTCGTGATGTCAAGCGATGACACCGTCACCAAACTCCACAACAAAGGCGTCATCGTCGATGGCGAACACGTGTTGGTCTCGTCCATCAACTGGGGGGATTCAGCCCTCATTCGCAACCGTGAGATGGGGATGGTGTTGTCCAGCACCGACCTTGCGGACGTTTACGGCGAAGCGTGGTGGGCCGACTGGAACCGGTTGGACAACACGACCGACACCGACCAAGACGGGCTCATGGACCGCTGGGAGGTCGAACACGGCTTGGAACGAACACGACGGGGCACCGTCCAAAGCATGGACGAGTCCATGCTGGACCCCGACGAGGACGGGTTGACCAATCTC
>Ga0255777_10001334_pt1 | contig 23285 bp, 18 predicted proteins | sample 101ome_15_FD_179975 | JGI IMG/M metagenome (GOLD analysis project Ga0255777, IMG submission 179975) | Coastal salt marsh microbial communities from the Groves Creek Marsh, Skidaway Island, Georgia - 101402AT metaG (version 2) | ecosystem: Environmental > Aquatic > Marine > Intertidal zone >... | reverse complement strand
ACAATTTAGATACACCAAATGCAATCGTTCAGGTTTATGATAATGACAACTATCAATTAATTCCACAAACAGTAAGACTTACGGATGATAATACTGTAACAATCACATTTCCAACACAAGAAAGTGGATATGCTGTAGTTGCAAAAGGTGGTCATATTGTTAGTGGTTCAATTTCATCTGATAATATAGATGGATTAGACACTGCAATTTTATCAGAAGTTAATAATTTAGGAGTATTTAGTGGTTCTGCCCAAATAACTATGGGTGGTGATGTAACTGGTACTGCTAATGCAACGGTTATTGCATCTATTGATGGAGGTTCAATTTAAAAAGTATATATTTATAGTATAAAAGGAAGATAAAAAAATGATTATACACAGTCCCATAATTTCAGGTTCGTTAACATTCGCAGATGGAAGTACCTTATCATTACCACCAGGTTCAATTTATAGCGGTTCATTTAGTGGTTCGTATCAAGGAGATACTTTCTCAGGGGGTGTTTTTACAGGAGATGGTTCAGGTTTAACTTTTAATGGAACAGGTATTGTTTCATCATCTGCACAACTAGCAGCAGATTTTCTAGATACATTAGGAGATGGTGTCGTATCTAGTTCTGCTCAAGTAGTTTCATCTTTACTAAACCAAGATATTGATTTTGGAACAGGTGGTATTTCGGGTTCTACTTTAGATATTACTGGTAATGCTAAAATCGATGGAAATTTGGTATTAGGTGGTAATCTTACTATTGGGGATACTTCATCTGATACAATCACATTTGCTGGAGATATTTCATCTGATATTATTCCATCTACAAATAACACTTATGATTTAGGTTCATCGACAGATAAGTTTGCTGAAATTCACGGTACTACTATCTTTGGTTCAATTTCTGCAACTAATGGTGTTGTTTCTGGTTCAAGTCAAATTACAGATGGTAGTGGAATTGTTTCATCATCTGCTCAAATTGATGGATTAGGATTCTTACAAGTAAATGGAGATTCGGTTGTTTCCGGTTCTTCTCAAGTAGTTTTAGAATCTGCAGATAAGACAGGATTTACGGGTGCTAGTTCAATCACTACATTAGGTACTATTGGAACTGGTGTATGGCAAGGTTCAATTATTGATTCTCAATACTTAGATGCCGACCCACTACCAGCTGGGACAATTTCTGGTTCTTCTCAAGTAGACCACGATTCAACGACAGGTTTTGTTTCAAACGAACACATTGACCACTCTAGTGTAACATTAACTGCTGGTGATGGTTTAAGTGGTGGTGGTGATATTACTACATCAAGAACTTTTGCAGTAGATGCAACAGTATTAAGAACAACGGGAGATGGAGTAGTTTCTGGTTCATCTCAAATTTCATTAACTGGTCTTTCTGATTATGATGCAAACGACCACATTGACCACACTTCAGTTTCAATAACTGCAGGAAATGGTTTAACTGGTGGTGGTACAATTGCTGCTACACGAACTCTTAATGTAGGTGCTGGTGATGGTATTTCAGTTGCTGCTGATACGGTTTCAGTTGATGCAACAGTATTAAGAACCACAGGAGATGGGGTAGTTTCATCTTCTGCACAAATAGACCATGACCAAACTACAAACTTTGTTGCTGGAGAACACTTCCTACAATCTGCAATTACAGAAGTTGGAACTGTTACAGCAGGTAGTGTAACCGCAATCTTACCTCCAGGAACTGTTTCTGGTTCAGAACAAATTGATTTTGCCACTATTCAACCAATAGGAGTAATTTCAAGTTCAGAGCAAGTAGAAGACATTGTTGGTGGTATGGTTAGTGATAATACTGAAACTGGTATTGCTGTAACATATCAAGATGGTGATGGAACTATTGATTATGTAGTTCAATATGGTTCATCTGCAAATACAGCAGTTCAAGGTAACACTACATTATCTTTTGCAGGAACTTCAAATGAAATTTCAATCGATGGTGGTTCTTCAATTACTCTTGGTAGTGGTGGAACTGTAACTATCGGTTTAGCAGATACAATTACAGGTAACAGAACATTCTCAAACAACGTAACAATTACCGGTGACTTAACTGTAAACGGGACTACAACAACTGTAAACTCAAACACAGTTAATATTGGTGATAACATTCTTGTTTTAAATTCAGATGAGGCAGGAACTCCTTCACAAAATGGTGGTATCGAAATCGAAAGAGGAAGTTCTACCAACTCAGCTTTACTTTGGGATGAAGGAAATGATTATTGGGTTGCTGGTTTAGCAGGTGCTGAAGAAAGAATCGTAATCGGTGCTGGTAATACAGATATCACTACATTAGGTACAATTACAACTGGTACTTGGAATGGTACTTCTATTTCAACAACTTATACAGATGCTAAAGTAACTTCAATTGTTGCTGGAACTGGTATTTCAATCTCAGGTGCAACTGGTGATGTAACCATAACCAACTCGGATAGAGGTTCGTCTCAAAACATATTCAAGAATTTCGCAGTATCGGGTCAAACAACCGTAGTTGCTGATTCCAATAATGATACTTTAACATTAGCAGCTGGTTCTAATGTAACTATTTCAACAAACGCTTCAACTGATACAATTACAATTGCATCAACCGATACAAATACTACTTATTCTGCAGGAACTGGTATTACTTTAACAGGTACAACATTCTCTACAAACGATTCTCAAATCGTTCACGATAGTTTAAGTGGTTTTGTTGCTAATGAACACATTGACCACACAAGTGTTTCTATTTCTGCTGGAACTGGTTTAACTGGTGGTGGTACTATTGCTGCTAATAGAACACTTTCACTTTCTCACTTAGGATTAGAAAGTTTAACTGACCCTAATGCTGATAGAGTTGCATTTTGGGATGATTCGGCTGGTGCTTTTGCATGGTTAACAATGGGTAGTAACTTATCTATTTCAGGTACTACATTAAACGCAACTGATACAAATACAACTTATAGTGTTTCTGATACATCTGGACAGACTGGTATTGATTTAACTCTAAGTGGTACTACTATTAGTGGTGTTACATCAGGATTAACAACATCATCAACTGTACAATTCGCTAAAGTTGGTGTTGGAACTGCTGCAGATGCAACTTATGAATTAAAAGTAAGTGGTGATATTGGTGCAACTGGTGATATTGTTGCATATATTTCATCAGATGAAAGATTAAAAGATAATATAGAACTTATCTCTAACCCAATAGAAAAAGTTCAATCTCTAAGAGGTGTAACTTGGGACTGGAACGATAATGCAAGTGAAGCTGCAAAACAATCACCAAATGTGGGTGTTATTGCACAAGAAGTAGAGAAAGTTCTTCCTCAATTAGTTCACGATAGAGAAAATGGATACAAGGGTGTAGATTATGCCAAACTTACCGGACTCCTTATCGAGGCGATTAAGGACCAACAAAAACAAATTGATGATTTAAAATCGAAATTAGGATAAGAAAATCAACTCCCCTTATATAAGGGGATTTTCTTGTTTTTATTAATTATATAATTTGAAAAACGGTAAGTCATATATATGGCACAAGTAGTAAAACTAAAAAGAACAGCGGTATCTGGTAAAGTCCCAACAACGAGTAATTTAGAACTCGGTGAATTGGCGATAAACACCTATGATGGTAGAATATTCTTCGAAAAAGATTCAGGTACCTCAACCATATCTGAAATACTTACCACAAACACCGAAAATTATATAACAGGTTCTCTCAAATTAAATGGTGCAGTAACTGCATCATACTTTGTTGGTGATGGTTCAAAGTTAACAAATTTACCTACAGCTGATATATCTCAAGTAGCAACTGTAACATCTTCATTTGATAACCAATCTACAATAAATGTTGGACACAACTTCAATTCTAAAAATGTAATTGTATCTGTATATGATAACAACGATAATCAAATTATACCACAAACTGTATCTTTAACAGACCAAAATACCGTACAAGTAGTTTTATCATCTGCTCAAAGTGGATTTGTTGTAGTTGCAAAAGGTGGACATATTGTAAGTGGTTCTGCTAGTGATGCATCTAACTTAAATGGACAACCTGCTTCATATTACTTAGATTATTCTAATCTTAATAACATTCCAAGTGGACTTATATCATCATCCGAACAAATAGATTCTGATTTATTTGATATAGATGGGTTGGTTTCATCATCAACTCAAATTTCTAATTATGGAGTATTTGCAGAATTGAATGGTGATGGTTTAATTAGTGGTTCATCACAACTTAGTGGAAGTACTCTAGATGCTATTACACTTAATGGACCTGTATTCGGTTCAGGTAGTGATTCACCTTATTTTACAGAGGTAAGATATAACAACTCAAATGTAATGAGCTTTAATCAAGTTTATTACGGTAATAGTAACGGTAGTTATTTTAGTAGTGGTGAATATCAAAAGGTTGTAACTATAATACCAAGTGGTAATTCAAATAACTATCAGATTGTAGGTAGAATGACTGCCCAAAATGCAGGAGAAACTCATACAGTTTATTTTAATGCAGCATTAAGAAGTAATACTCTACCAGCTCTAAGCTGGACGGTTAATTACCACGAAGAGTATAATGGAGGTAGATATATTAATCCTCTACTTTGGACAAAACAAACAACTACTGCAGGGTTTATATTAGCATTTGAAACTCTTGGAACAATCTATGGAAATGTAACCGTAGATATGGATGTAATTCCAAGAAGTACAACATTATTAGCTAATGTAACTGTAAACACAAATCAAAGTAGTGAACAATCTTCTGTTGAAAGTGGTTATACTTCAAATGCATTTACTAAAGTTCGTTCTCAACAAGGTACTACTATGGAAGTTTACGGACCTATTTTACCAGATACAACAGAAGTATATGATTTAGGTTCATCATCAAAGAGATTTAGAGATTTATTTTTAAGTGGTTCAACAATTGATTTGGGTGGTACTCTTATTACAAGAGATGATTCAGGAGATATAAACTTTAAAGATTCAGATACACAAGCTCTTAAAAAAGTAGTTGTTAATGAATTACAAATTGGTAGTGGTGCAACTGCAAGAAAAATTAAAGTAGATGGTGATGGTAAAATACAATTTTCTGATAAAGATGATGTTGCAACAGAAGATGATTTAACTTTACCAGGTGGTGTAATTAGTGGTTCTTCACAAATTACAGATTTAACAACTTATAAAGAAGAAGTTGAAAACTATTCTACATATGAAATAAAACATGATTTAAATGAACAATATCCAATAGTACAAGCTTGGAATACTTCTACATCTCAACAAGAAGTACCAACTTCAATTACTTCAGATTCGGCAAATCAAGTTACTGTTGTATTTTCAAGTACATTTGCTGGAGTAATAATCGTAAAAAAATAAAATATGTATGATGTTTATTATACCACAGGTGGAGGGCCTTGGGTAAATGCAGGTACTGATACTTGGGTTAATATTTGGTTAGAAGAAATTGCATCAAAGTTAAAAGTTAAACCCGTTCTTCTCATACATAGAAATAAACCCAAAGGTCATGAAGATTTTCAATTTCCAATAGAATCACATTGGCACGGAGATGATATTCTCAAATTTGAAAAAATAATCAAAGATTGTAGAAGAATACATATCTTACATGGTCATTACACTCCAATGAAAGTATTGGAAGAAAATAAACACAAGATTTACTCGAATATTTTACATAATTCAGTAGACCATATTTTAAAATCACAAGTTGGAACTGATGCTTCATTAGGTTGGCATCCTTATTTAGATTCATCTTGGGAAAAACAAATAAACGAATGGGCAAAACATTCAATTTGGGTTGGGTTATATGAAATTCTTATAGAAAATACAAATATTACCAACTTTTACGAATTTAAACACAATAAACCTTTAAGTAAGTCAAATAAATTAGGATTTGCTGCAAGATGTGAAGGTAGAAAGAATCCACACTATTTAGATGGGTTACCAAGTTTAGTTTTTACTAATTCACTTGAATTTAATACAATTTGGAAAAATGGTGCAAAGTTAGATATGTCTAAATCTAGAATATTTCATTATGATTCTCAATTTAGTGATAAGTTTTGGAATATGGATTGGGGTATATCACATTCATCCTTTACATCAGAGCCATTTGGTTATTCAATCTTTCAATCAGTAGATAACGGTAAATTACCAATATTAAATGGAAGTTGGTGTAAAGATTTGGAATATCCTTATAGAGCATCTAATAAAAAAGAATTTCATCATATTTATAATAAGTTAATTGAAACCCCTTATGAGGAAAAAAATAAGTGGTTTTTACATCTAAAACAATATATGAAGGACAATTTTACCGATAAAGAACGATGGGTAAGAGAGTTCCTTGATATTTATAATAGTTAGATAGGAGAAAATATAAATGGCCGTATCATCAGGAGACACTCTAAGTTTAAATAATCTTGGTTCTGCTACAGGACAAGGTGTATCAGACATTTCATTAGGAACTATTAAAGGTTCACCTGTATCTGGAGATAATATTTCTCTTGGTAGCGATTTTTATATAGATGCAGTAGGTGATATTAGTGGTTATACTTATGCAGTAGAAAATACATCGGAAACCTACACACTTGGTTTTACTGGTGCAGGTTCAGACTTTTCTAAAATTTCAACACGGTCAGATAACTTTACTTGGTCAGTTCCAACTGGTACTAAAATTTCATTAGATACAAATAGTGGAGCAACTGCTACTTTTGCAGTTGGTAACATGACTGATGTTGTAACACAAACTACATTACAAGGAATTGAAACTCATACATTAAGAGTAGTTTTTGCTGATGGATTTAATGACCATGCAACAAACTATAATACAAATAGAGATAAAACCGTTTATTCGGTAGATTCATATGATGGTAACTCAACTGCTTTATGTTTAACGATTGATTCACCTGTAACACTTGCAGATGGAACAACAATTGAAGCTGGTGAATTATCTGAAGGAGATTTATTAAAAGGATTCTCAATTGGTGGTTTAGGAACTGATTCAGATGGAACTTTCTTAGATTGGTCATCATCTGAATTATCTACAACAGCAAAAGATGTAACAGTTGTAAATTTAACTTATTCGTTCTCACCAAGATATTATGATATTAACGATGGTGAGGTAACTGCAACATCAGAACACCCAATGTTAGTTAAAGATTCAGTAGGTGGTGATTATTTATTCAAAGAAATGTTCAACTTAGTAGTTGGTGATAAACTAATCAAAGGTGATGGAACTGAAGTTGATATTACTTCTATTGAAGTAGTAGAAAAAACAACTGAAATTATTTCAATTGATGTTGAAGAAGAAGATACTTATATGGTTAATGGATATATTACTCACAATAAAGGAGGTAACTCGCATTCAGATTTCTCAGGTCCTGGTGCACCTACCTCTGTAACATATTCATCACCATTGGTAACATGGACAGCACCATCTGATACTACTACAACTGGTGTAACTGCATATGAATATCAAATATCTGCAGCATCAAACTTTAGTTCGATTGAAAATACTGCAGATGAATGGAGTACAACTGAAGTTGAAGTTAACACAATTTTAGCAGCAGGAACTTGGTATTTTAGAGTTCGTGCAATTGAAGCTGGATTGAAGGGAACTTGGTCAAGTACATTAACATTTACGAGATAATTTATCGTTTGAGAAAAAACAATATATTTATATATATAAATTAAATAATTAAAAAGTTATATTAAAATGGCAGAAACAATCCAATTTACAGAAGAAGAAGTACAATCGATTAACCAACTTCGTCAAGAAGTTGCAAATGTTTTTACTCAATTAGGACAATTATCTATTGAGAGAAACAGAAGATTAGATGAACTAGATGATTTAGAAGAACAACTAATCGAAAAACACAAAGGGTTACAACAACAAGAACAAGACCTTTTTAAGGGATTGAATGAAAAATATGGTGATGGTAATTACGACCCAACAACAAATACATTCACTCCAATCTCTAAAGAAGAAGTTTCAGAGTAAGAAAAATATACTTTTGGAAAAGTTATCTTATATTTATATGTGTATTCATACACAATTTTATTAACAAGGAGTAAAATAACATGGCAGAAAAAATTGTATCACCTGGTGTATTTACGAGAGAGAATGACCTTTCTTTCTTAGCACAAGGGATTGGAGAAATCGGAGCAGCAGTAATTGGACCTTTCCATAAAGGACCTGCGTTCGTACCAACCGTTGTAAACACCCAATCAGAATTTGAAAAAATCTTCGGTACACCTGATGGAACATACTATACAGGATATACCGTACAAAATTATTTAAGAGAAGCTGGAACTGTAACTATCGTTCGTGTTGGACACACCGGTGGTTATACTCATGTTGACCCTGTAGCAATCAAAGTTCAGGCAAGTGGTTCTGGTGCTATTAAAGTAGTAGGTTCTCTTTTCGTAACTCATAATGGAGATGAGTCGGTAGGTTTACCATCTACTACTATTGATGCTCAACCAAGTGCTTCTGCGTTCTCAATTAGCGGTTCAGCGTTAGGAACTGCAGTGTCAGCATCTATTTTACCATCTGCAGCAAATGATTTATCTGATGTATTCGGTGAATCTGCTCGTGGTTCGAAAAAAGCTTACTCATATGTTTACTTCGAAAAAGCAGCAACTGATTTAGCATCAACATTAACTGCTGGTGGTGAAGTAATTTTAGAAACTTTACCAGACCAAGATTTCGGATTTGATATTCAACATGCAACAACTCCTTGGATTAAATCACAGTTGATATCAGGTGAAAGACATGACCTATTCCGTTTCCACACTTTAGGTGATGGTTCTAACTATAATAAAGAATATAAGATTGGTATCTTTAATGTAAAAGCTGCTGGAGAATCTAATGCTACTGATTATGCAACATTCTCTATCGTGGTTCGTGGATATTCTGATACAGATAAAAGACCTTCAATTTTAGAAACATTTAATAATGTTAACTTAGACCCTGCATCTCCAAATTACATTAAGAAAGTAATTGGTGATATCAATATTACTATTGATGCAAACGGAAAACAAACTCTAAATGGTGATTACCGAAACCGTTCATCTTATATTAGAGTAGAATGTTCTAACGAAGGTTCATTCCCTATCATCGCGGGACCATTTGGACATGCAGAATATCAAAACCCAATCTTAGTTGCAAGTGGTTCAGAAGTACCTGCTGTAGTTTTCCAAACAGATTCAGATTCAAACACTGCATCTAATGGTACATCTTATAGTGGTATTGATTTAGAAACATCTGTAACTAAAATTGATAATGCACATTACTTAAAACCAATCCCAACAAACGCTGGAACTGGTTCAAATGTAGTATTTGCATTTGATTCTCAATTATCTTATGAATTAACTGGTTCATCAGCTGCAGATATTAATAAGAGACAACTCATTGTAGGATTCCAAGGCGGATTCGATGGTGTATCTCCAACAGTATCTAGTGATAAAGGAACAGATATTTCTTCAGGTAACTCACAAGGATTTGATTTAGCAAATTCAACTGCAAGCGGTTCAGTTTCTTATGTAAAAGCAATTAACTCAGTATCTAACCCAGATGATTTCGATATTAACTTAGTATCTGCACCTGGTATTGTAAGACAACATCACTCGTATGTATTCGATAAAATCGTTGATATGTGTGAAGCTAGAGAAGACGCATTTTTCATTGGTGATGTAGTTGGTGCTGATGCAACAATTACAGATGCAGTAGACCAAGGACAGGCAGTAGATTCTAACTATGTTGGTACTTACTACCCATGGGTTAAAACAATCGACTCAAGAACTAATAAACTAACTTCAGTTCCACCATCTGTATTGATGCCAGGAATTTATGCTGCTAACGATGCAGTTGCTGCTGAGTGGTTCGCTCCTGCAGGTCTTAATCGTGGTGGTATCGTAGGTGCTGTTTCAGTTCTTAACAGATTAACACACTCTGAAAGAGATACATTATATGAAGGAAAAATCAACCCAATCGCACAATTCCCAGGAGAAGGTATTGTTGCATTCGGTCAGAAAACCCTTCAAGATAGAGCTTCAGCTCTTGATAGAATTAATGTTCGTAGATTACTTATCAAAGTTAAGAAGTATATCGCTTCAACTTCAAGATACTTAGTATTCGAACAAAACACTGCTACAACTCGTTCTAAGTTCTTAAACACAGTAAACCCATATTTAGAGGGAATCCAACAAAGACAAGGTTTATATGCGTTTAGAGTTGTAATGGATGAAACAAATAATACTCCAGATGTAATCGATAGAAACATCTTAGCTGGTCAGATTTATCTACAACCAACTAAAACTGCTGAATTCATTGTACTTGATTTCAACATTCTACCGACTGGAGCTTCGTTCACGGCATAATAATTAAAAAATAAAGGAAACTATATTTATAGTAGTATAATAGGAGAATAAAAAATGGCAGAAGTATTAGAATTTAACGATATGTTCTATACCAACTTTGAACCAAAGATGAAGAACAGATTCATCATGGAAATTGATGGTATCCCTTCATATCTTATTAGAGTTGCTAACAGACCTACGATTCAGTTCGAAAAGGTAACACTTGACCACATCAATGTTAAAAGACAATTGAAAGGTAAAGGTGAATGGCAGGATGTAGAAATCACTCTATTTGACCCAATCGTTCCAAGTGGAGCACAAGCAATAATGGAGTGGGTAAGAACCTCTCATGAATCTTTAACAGGTAGAGATGGATATGCAGATTTCTATAAGAAAGATATCCAATGCTATATGTTAGGACCAGTTGGTGATAAAATTGAACAATGGACTTTAAAAGGTGCATTTATCACTCAAGCTAACTTTGGTAACTTAGATTGGTCTTCTAATGACCCTGCTGAAATTACAGTTACTCTTGCTTATGATTATGCAATTTTAGAATTCTAAAATCCCAATATACTACAACTTTACAAAAGAGTTCTCTTAGTGAGAACTCTTTTTTTTTCAACTTTTTTTTAAATTATATATTTATATACAAACAATAAAAATATAAGTTTATGGCAAAACATGATTTTCCAACTGAAATTATAGAGTTACCGTCAAAAGGTAAACTTTATCCACAAGGCCACCCATTATCAAAGGGTACGGTTGAAATCAAGTATATGACTGCAAAAGAAGAGGATATACTTGCTTCCCAAAATTTGATAAGAAAGGGGGTGGTATTAGATAAATTATTCGAATCTGTTGTTGTAGAAGAAGGATTAGATATAGGAGATATATTTGTAGGTGATAAAAACGCTATTCTTTTAGCAACTCGTGTATTAGGTTACGGACCAGAATACAATGTAGAAGTAACAGACCCATTTTCTGGTGAACAACAGAAAGTTGCAATTGATTTATCTAAAATTCAAATCAAGGAAGTTGATGAAGAATTACTTTCACCATCAAACTCATACGAATTTGAATTACCACTTGCTAAAAAAACAATCAAATTCAAATTATTAACTCATAAAGATGAAAAAGATATCAATGCAGAAGTTCAGGCATTAAATCGTTTAACTAAAGGACAAGAAAGTGTATCTCAAGACCTTTCAACTCGTTTAAGATATATGATTCAAGAAGTTGATGGAAATACTGAACGAGGTTTTATTAATAATTGGGTTAAAAATAATTTACTAGCTAGAGATTCTCGTGCACTACGAAATTATGTTCGTGAAATCTCACCTGATTTAGATTTAACTTACGAATTTACATCAGATATAACGGGTGAAACGGAGGCACTTGATATACCCTTTGGGGTTGGGTTTTTTTACCCTACCGAGTGATTACTCAATCCAACTTCATAACCAAATTTGGGAAATGGTTAATTATGGTAATGGATTTACTTGGTCTGAAGTCTATACCATGCCAATTCATTGGAGAAGGTTTTACTTTAAGAAGTTGGTAGAAGCAAAGAAAAAAGAACAAGACGAATACAAAAAGGCCAATAGACAATCTAAAGGACCGGGGGTAAGAGTGAGGAAATAATTTCCTCACTTTTTTTTTGAACTATATTTATAGTAGTACAAAACCGTTAAGGAGATATAATGTCTAAAAAACAAATAAATGAAGGAATCATCGATAAGTTTATTGATGGTTTATTTAACTCATACAAAAGAGGGTTAGATAAACAATTTGCTAAAAAATCAGCTAAACAAAATCCTGAATTAGCAAGAAGAATTGATAATGTCAATAAAGACTTAGATGATTTAGTAAAATATCTACAAAAAATTCAGAAGAAGTAGGGTATAGATGGCAGCTGAAGATAGAATAAAAGCTATTAATGCAGAAGCAAAGGCAAGAGAAAATCTTAAAAAGGTTGAAGCAGACCTAGCTAAGATGGAGAAAGCTAATGCGGAAAAACAACATACCTACTCTCAGCGAGAAATAAGAAATCTTAAAGAAAAGAAACAAAAAGTAGAAGCATATCTTGAAAAAGTTGAAGGTATCAAAGATGCAGCAGAAGCTTTTAAAGATACTGCAGATAATATATCTTTATCTAGTAGAGCAACTTCTCAACTATCTTCCGCTATAAGTACTGTAACTAAGAACTACAAAGCAATTTCATCTATTGATTTAGGTACTCCTGAAAATCAGAAAGAAGCTGCTGCATCTTTTGTAAACGCTTTCCAAGAAAGTGCAAGTATGATGCAAAATGCTCAAGCAGAGTTAATGAATGCATCTAATGAAGAAGAAAGAACTATTGCTCTAGGTAATATTGAAGCAGCTCAAAACCAACTGAAGAGTTTAACTGCAACTCATGGAAAATTTTTAACTCAAAACGCAGCTGCAAATAACTTCTTACAAGATTATATAAAAGGAACACAATCGGTTAATGAACAAATAAAAGTAACTTCTGGTTTATCTGCAGAACAAGTTGAACAATATAAGGAATTAACTGCAGAAGCTGATAAAATGTCAACTCGAATGAAAGCAGTTGGAAACCAAATAACTACTGCTCTTAAAAAACCAAATGTTCTTATTGGTTTAATGTTTGTAGGTCTTGGTAAAGTTGCTAGTTCCCTTGGTAAAACTACTCGTGAAATGGGTGGGTTTGTTGGAGGTCTTACTGGTGCAACTTCTCAAGTTACTGCGTTAGCAGTTGTATTTCCAACTGCATTAGAATCTGCAAAAGGATTATCAAGTGAATTTGGTGGTTTAGCAGATACTTCGTTTGATACACAACTCAACACTAACCTCATGGCCATGAATATGGGTATTAGTGGTAAAGAGGCTGCACAACTCGTAGGTAACTTCGCTAGATTAAATGGTGGTTCAATTGAAACCGCTCAAAATCTTGCAGCATCTACTAAAGAATTAGCAAAAGCAAATGGATTAATGCCATCTCAAGTAATGGCTGATGTAGCTGGTTCTGCACAAGCATTTGCTGAGTATGGTAAAGCAGGTGGAACGAACATTGCAGAGGCAGCAGTTGCGGCAGGTCAATTAGGTACAAATTTAGCTACTGCTACCAAATTAACCGACCAATTACTTGATTTTGAAAACTCAATCAACCAAGAATTAGAATTGGGTGCTAGATTAGGTAAAAACATTAACTTCCAAAAAGCAAGAGAACTTGCATATCAAGGTGATATAAAAGGTTCATTACAAGCAGCACTACAACAACTTGGTGGTATTGAAGCATTCAATAGAATGGATTACTTCCAAAAGAAAGCAGCCGCTGCAGCATTAGGATTACAAAGTGATGAACTGCAGAAGATGTTATCTAATATGGATAAGTTGAATAAAGATGGTTCTATTCAAGTATCTCAGTTTGACCAAATGAAAGAAGCCTTAACAGGTTTTGCAACTGGCTTTGGTGGTCAGATGTTACAAACTTTAGGATACATGGCAATGATTGCACCGGGTATAGGAAAGGTATTTAGTGGTATTGGTAAAGCATTTAAATTTATTGGTACTGGTATTGGAAAGATAGCAGGAGGATTAAAAGATGCTGTAGTTTCATCTGCTAAATTCTTGGTTAATCTTATTAAAATAGCAGCACAAAAATTAGGATTCGGTGGAGCTGAAGCTGGTGCTGCACTTAACCCATTTGAAGTTGCAAAATCAAAAGGACTATCCGATAAACAAATATTAGCAGGATTCGGTGGTAAAGAAGCCAAAGATATGATGGCAATACCAGAATCGGTTACAGATAAGGCTACAGATAGTATTGCGGATAAAGCCAAAGATAAAGTTTCGGATAAGGCAGAAGATTTAGTTGATGATAAATTAGATTCAGTAGCAGATAAAATAAGTGATAAAGCAGAAGGTGTTGCACCAGATGAATCCATAGGAGGAAAACTAACTTCTCTTGCAAGTGGATTAACTGCAATGGGAACTGGACAAGTTCTTAAAGGAGCTTTAAACTTAATCCCTACTGCATTAGGATTTATTGCAATCTTGCCAGGTATTCCTGGTATGTTCTTAGTTGGTAAGACTGGAATTAGTGCTGGTAAAGGTTTAATTGGTTTAGCTGCAGGTTTAACCGCAATGAACGGAACACTAGGTGGTTCTACTTCTCTTGCAGTTGCTGGTTTAGGATTTAGTTTAATGACTGCTGGTATCATTGGTATGGGTGGTGTTGCTCTACTCGGAGCAGCAGCAGGTAAAGGATTACTTGGATTAGCTCCTGGTTTACTAGCCATGGCACCAACGGTAGTTGGTTCTACTTCTTTAATACTTGCTGGATTAGGATTTAGTTTGATGATACCAGGAATAGTTGGAATGGGGGGTGTAGCTTTACTTGGTGTAACTGCTGGAGCTGGGTTGATTGGATTAGCAGCTGGATTAATGGCGATGGCACCAACCGTAGTAGGTTCGGCAGCACTTCTTTTAGCTGCATCGGCATTTACTCTTATGATACCAGGTTCAATTGGAATGTTAATGATAGGCGTAGCTGCACCAATTGCAGCTTTTGGTATATTTGCTTTAATTCCTGCATTAACCGCATTAGGAGGTTTAATGGCTTCAGGAGTTGGTGCTCTTGGGTTACTTGCTTTTGTTGGAATGGCAATTGGATTAGCTTCTGCATTTACTCTTATTGGAGCTGGTGCTATGATGTTTGGTAAAGGAATAGAACTTGCTGCAAATAGTTTAGGTTCATTCTTACCAAAACTATCAAACTTCATGGAAAGTATCAGTTTAGGACAAGTTGCAACTATTGGTTTACTATCTCTTGCATTTGTGGGATTAGCTGCTTCACTTATATACTTAGGAGCAGCAGGATTATTTGCCTTACCAGCTTTATTAGGTATTACAGCTGCATCTGCAGGAATAGAATTGGCTGCAAATAGTTTAGGTAATTTCTTACCAAAACTATCAAACTTTATGGAAAGTATTACTTTAGGACAAGTTGCAACTATTGGTTTATTATCCCTTGCATTTATGGGATTAGCTGCTTCACTTATGTTCTTAGGAGCAGCAGGATTATATGCTTTACCAGCTTTATTAGGTATTGCAGCTGCATCTGCAGGAATTGCAATGGTAGCTGAAGTATTTGGATTTGCAGGTGGTGAAAGTAAATCAGAAGAAACTACTGCTTTAGAATCTGAATCGGTTTCTACTTTTGAAAAAGATGTACTTACAGAAATTCGTAATGTTGCTACTGCACTAAAACAAGGTATGATTGTTAATTTAGATGGTAGACAAGTTAATCAAGGATTAGAAAGAGCAACAGGTCGTTCATTGGAAAACAATATATTAGCGGGGAATAAGTAAAATGGCAAGAACAATAATGGACCTATTTGAAAGTAATGAATTTCAGTCAAAAGGATTGAATCAAACCCTTCCTACTAGTGGTGATTTAAATTCTCCCAATGAATCCACTTTACGCGAACTTTATAGAAACAAAGAATCTTTTAAATATGGAACTGATTATTCATCTTTGAAATCCGATAAAGAAACACTTTTAGAACAAGAAACTACTGGTATTCGTGTTAAATCTCTCGTAGATGTTAATAATCCTCTCATTTATGGTAATGAAGCAATTCGTATTACTCAAAGAAGTACTCCACTTCTAGAAGATATGAAAAGTGGAACTGTTGAAGGTGGTTCTCAAGCTGGAGGTGGGTTAATTGGTGGTAAAATAAATCAAGCAAGAGATTTTGTAAATTCTACTATTGGTATACCTGAAACACAAACCCCTTCAAGAATATTAGATAATAAAAACATACAGATACAAAATTTAGACAAACCAAAAAGTAATCCATTCCCAGGTATAGATGTCCCATCTCCACCATCAAAAGTACCAAAATCTTTTGATGAAGTACCATCTAATATACCAATTACCAAAGATATAATTTCAAAAAATGGAACTGATGTTGGTAAGTTTTTACAATCAACTGGTGGTGGTAATCCAAAAACTTTAGGAAAACAAGCGTTAGGTAAAGGAATTGGGTTGGCAAAAGATAAACTAAGGGGTGCACTTTTTGGTGAAGGACAAGCAGCAGGTTCAAATGATATAGAACCTCAAGTTGCAACTACTACAAATCTTCGTACATATACTGATGTAAATAAATCTAAAGTATTACCAAGTACTGAAGGTGTAGCAAAAGATTTAGAGGGAACTAAATTAGATTTATCATTAGTTTCTCCTATATATGGTGTAACAAGACCAGGTAGTGCTAAATTTGGAACTCCTGAGGGTAGATTTGGTAAAACCGAGTATGCTTTTGAAAATAAAAGTTCAGATGGTACTCGTTCTGGTTTTTGGATAAACAAATTTGCACCAGGTAGAAAAAAGACAGAAGTTACTAAAGGTACACTTCAAGATAGATATGGTCTTGGTAAAGGTGATAAGATTAATACACTCAAATCATCAGATTATGATACGGTTGATGATTATGGTGTTTATAAAAAAGGTGAAAATAAAGTTGGTGAAGATTTAATACCATTTTATATTGGAAAATATGGTGAAAAGAAAACACCATTTAGAGCAATTATTACAGGTCTAAACGAATCAGTATCTCCATCTTGGAGTGCCAATAAAATGGTGGGTAATCCATTTCCATATTACACCTATAGTCAAATTGAAAGAAATACTTCTTTTACGTTAAAGATATATTGTAGTTCTCCAGTTGAACTTTCTACAAATTGGGAAAAGATAGAATCTTTAACTAAAATGGCATATCCAAAAATAAATAAAAATAATTTAGTAAATCCACCAATCATTCAGTTTAGATTGGGTGATATTTATTTTGATAAAACTGGATTTATAGAAGGTTTAACTTATACCATACCCGATGACTCTACATGGGAAACTGATGGTACTTTAGGATTTTTACCAAAATATATTGAAGTATCGGTTACTATCAAGTTTATCGAAGATACTTCAGTATTGAGTTCACTATATGGATATAAAAAATCTAAAGCTGCAGTTGAAAAAATTAAAGAAGATAGTAATTCAAATGGATTCTCTGCATCAAATAGAACTGGTATAGCTAGTGTTGAAGTGGGTAACGGCATCTTTGGAATGTCAGAAACAGATGGAGATGAAGGGTTTTTAAATACTAGTAATAGAGTACCAGTAACAGTTACAAGTCGTGGTATTGTTGATACATCATCATCACCAACTGGTGAAAATATACCTAACAAAAAGTCCAATAAACTTAATTCTGCAATTCCAAAAGGAACTGCTAAAATTTCAACACCAATTGAAGCGGATAGTGGAACAGATGATTTAATAAAAAATCAATCTGCACTTGCTGATAGATTAGAAGGAGAATCTCCTTTAGATTCTGTAAAATTATTAGAAACAAAAAATAATTGGACAAATCAACAAGCTTGGTCATTTGAAAATTTAAGAGTTAGTGTACCTGCTGATGTTAAAACTAATTCTGTTAGTTTAAAAGATTTACCAAATGAAGCAGCAGAACAACTCAATGTAAAACTTATTAATCCAATTTATGTTTACCAAGATGGAACGATTCAAGGTACAAATACTAGAATGCAAACCTATTGGGAAATTGATGTAAATGGTAATGTAAATTTTCTTTGGGAAAGTGAAGAACCAACCATAATAGATGATACACCTAATAGATACAATACTATTAATGCTCAAAATATTCAAAAATCCGATACTTTATTTGGATTAACAAAACCTAATTAAAAATTATGGCAAGTAGATACAATAGAAATAGTATAAAAAAATTGAAAGATGGTAGACGAGTATATCAATCAAGGATATATAAAAATATACCAAAATCAGATAAAGATATATATATTGTTACCCAAACAGGTGATAGACTAGATACTATAGCATATGATATGTATGGGGATTCATCTTTATGGTGGATTATTGCAACTGCTAATAACATTCACGATGCAACATTTGCAGTACCAGATGGTACAACTCTAAGAGTACCTGAAAATTTTAGAGAAATTTTAAATAACATTTAATAGGTTTACGATGAGTGGGTTTCCAAATTTATCAAACATACAACCTGAGATAGCTGAGGCAATTCTTACTAAGGCAAATTCAAATTATGCTTTAAGTGGGTTGATGCCTTGGTTTCGTTTGGTTACTCTAAATGGTAGTGGTGCAATTGCTAATGGTGGTGGTAGAGGATTAGTTATTGATTCTCTTAGTGCCAAAGAAACCTTTGGTAGAAGATATGGTAATCTTTCTCATGCTGGTATTGTAGGTTTAGCAGCAACAGATTTTTCTCCTGTCTATGCTGGAATTGATGATAGTGATACTGACTATGTTGGTAGAGAAAAGAGAGGATTGAGACCTTCGCCTACCGTAGAATCTTTTACAATTGAAAATGGTACTGAAGGTTTAACACGAAAAGCTAAATTCACCATTCGAACTTACACAGTTTCACAAGCTGATTCAGTATCTGCTCATTTCTTAGAACCTGGGGCTTATGTTTTATTAGAATGGGGATGGAATGTTCCACAATCACTTCAACAAAGAGCTGGAACTAGTAATGGTATTACAGACTGTGATTTAATTTACTATAACAATCTAGGAATTCTTAAAGATAAAAGAGCAGCATCTAACGGAACTTATGATGCATTACTGGCAGTAGTTACTGGTGGTGGTATGAAATACGCAGACGGTGAGGCATACGATATTGAAGTAGAATTAACATCACCTGGAGAACTACCCGCATATCTTAGAGCACAAAAAGGACAAATATTATCACGAACTGCAGTAAAAAGTGGTATTAAGTTTACTCAAGGTGAGCTTGATGAAATGAGTGATAAGGAAATGGGTGATGTTGGTAAATTTTTGTTTATGCAAATGTATAATGAGCTACCTTTAAATAAACAGATAGGTCCGATAAAAAAATTAGTATTATTTGATGAACTAACAGACTCATCGGGTAGAGTTTGGTATGACCCTGCAAACTTTATTAACATGGATAACCAAATTAGAGAAGATTTAGTTGAAGAAGCTAAAGATGACAAAATTCGGAGTGCTGATGGTAGTGACCTAAGAGTACCCGAAGATGTGCCATTAATGTCTTCTGATAGATTTATTAGATTTGAATTGGCTTATAAAATATTTGCAACCGATGCGTATGGAGAGAATCAACCTAGTACCGGTTGTCCAGAATATGTATTACAAGATGGTACGGGTAAAAAACTAAAAGGAGTTCGGTTAGAGGATATTCATATAGAGGATACTGTTTGTAGAGCATTTAAACATATGTTCTCAGTTGATAAAAGTAAACTATATATACCAAACACACAGTTACCTGATTTTAAATTAATAGATGCTCTACGGGCTGCGGATTTTCCAAGTGGTTCAATTGAACCACTTGAAGCACCAGATTTTGGTCCTAGTGGTATTGTAAATGGTCATCCTAAACCAGATGGATTAGCAAATAGTTCAGATACCACTAATGAAAAAACTAGATATGCATTTCCAGCAACAGTAGATGGTCTTGTATTAGATTATAGTTGGGATTCAACTATAAATCCACCTTTACCAAAAGCACACGAACATGGAATGCTAAAAAACTTATATATTAATTTTGATTTTTTCTTACAAGTAATTCAGTCGCCAGGATTATATGCTCATGAAGCTTTAATGGAACTTTTAAACGGAATGTCATCTGCTGCTAACTTCTATTGGGATTTTCAGATAGTAGAAACCGGACAACCTGGTACTGGTAATAGTTGTTTAAAAGTGATTGATGCGAATTATCTAGGAGTAACTGCTGAAACTGTTACACCCAACGAACAAGGAATACCAGAAGTAATAAAAACGGAATTTTATACTCAAGGAATAAAATCACCATTTTTAAATGTTAATTTAGATATTGATATTCCTGGTGGGTTGATGAATCAAATTATGGCACAGAGAGGGTCATCACTTCCAAGTGATGATGGGGAAACCGTTGATTCAAATACCGCAGGATTCACATCTTCAGAATCTAAACAAGTAAATCTTGAAACTGGTTTATTTTCTAAATTTGAAGATCCTGTTGCAAATAAAATTAAAAAACTTAGTGATGCTATTGCAGACCAAGAAGAAGAACTTAACGAAATTAGAGAAAAAGAATTTAAACAAAAATCTGCAGAAACAAAATCAAAAAGAAAATTTTGGAGTAGAGCAACTTTAAATGATATAGGTACTTCATTATCAAATGCATTAGAAAAAGGAGTTGAGCTTGCCAAAGAAATAAAAAATAATGAATCTGCAGAAGCTACTGAAGCTAGAAAAACTAATTATAAGTATTTTATTGAAAAAGCAGGTGTATTTCCAAGAGAAAATGATAGAAATAAACCATATGATATTACAAAACAAAGTATCGGAGGTTGGATTTCATATGATTTAGACCCATCAAATAATGCAAATGTTGAACAAATACTTTACGTTGGTGTATGGGAAGACCCATCTCTTTTAAAGAAATATGAATTGAATGAAATACAAAAATCAAACGGAAAAGATAATTTAATCAATCCGCCCTTAACTTCTATTGGATTTGAGTTTCAAATTCATGGTATAAGTGGATTAAAAGTTGGTGATATATTTAGAGTAGCTGATTTACCATATAAATTTAATAATAAAATATTCCAAATTACAGAAATCAATCATCAAGTAGGCGAACAATGGATTACTTCGGTAAAATCTAAATTACGAAACATCTAATGGAAGATTTAAATAAAAAATATAGTCAACTTAACGGAAACCCTAGAGGTTATAGACCGAATAAAGTTCGGGCATATGTACCTAAATTAGTAGAGTCAGATTATTTAAGAGGTTATGTACATCGATATTTTATTAGAAGCACCAACGATACATCTGCTCCCATTTTTGAAATAACATCAAAAGAGTATTCTCAATTACTTTCTAATCCATTTTATGTAGGTGCTAAAGTAAGATGGAGAATACGAGGTAATTTTAATGAGGTCAAAGAATCAAATCGAGTTGCAATAAGATTAGCTTCGGATGATATAAAAAATTTAGGTCTTTACTTACCAAATTTATTACAGTTTCACAAATAGTATATATTTATATACATAAAATAAGTTATATATGGAATTCAAACATCTTACACAAGAAGAAATCCAACAAATGACCTTCGATTGGAGGTATAGAGGATTTACTACCTTACCACTACTTACCGAAGAAGAATGTGATGAAATTAATGATGAGTTAGAAAAACTTCGTCAAGAAAGACAACTCACTACCAAAGAAAATGGTGAAGAGTGGGGAGAATGGGACCCGTTTATGTATCCACATAAACTTTCTGAAAAATTAGAAAAGCTTTTTGTTCACCCAAAAATTATTGAAGCATGTGAATTTTTAATGGAGGGTGAGTTAATTGGTATGCAAACTTGGGCTTACTTCAAACCACCAGGACAATTAGGTAGAGACCAACATCAAAACGCTTTCTATACCGGTTGTGGTCATAATGAAATTATCAATATGGCTTTAGCACTAGATAATCATGATAAAGAAAATGGTGCAGTTTGGAATTATGAAGGTTCACATCGTTTAGGTATTTTACCAATTGAAGTAGATGAAGAAAGAACTAAAACTAATCCTAAGAATTGGAGAAATGAACGAGGTAAACCCTGTATAATGCCCGAAGGACACGATTTCAGAAAAATTGAAGGTGATTGTAAAAAAGGACATATGGTTCTACTTCACTCACATTGTGTACATGGTTCAGAAACAAATAATTCTAATCGAATGAGAAGAAATTTTTTAGGTGGATATTTGAAACAAGGTGCTACTTTTAAACAAGGTGGTCATATGAAAAGAGAACCAATCGATGTTTATGATTTAAAGAAAAAACATTGGGGAGAATAAGTTAAAACTTTAACAAAATTTTAACATTTTAGGTTTGGATATTCCAAACCTTTTTTGTATATTAGCTTTGTAAGATGATTGATAAACTTTAAACCCTTTATATGAATTATTTAGTTGACCCCCAAACCCTTGTTTTTAACTCTCACCGAATCGCTGGTTTCACCAAAATGATTGGTGATGAACAAATTCCTCAATGGGATTTATTAGAAATTGCAACTGAAGTTGCTACTGATTGGACAAATGATTGGGATGAAGACCAAGGATTTGGTTCTTCTGATGGAACTTATATGTTAAAAGATTTCATCGATACTGTGATTTCTTCAAACTATATCAAAAATGGTTTGGGTAGTGGTATGTATATGACCAAGTTCACTCCTTCACTTTCAGTAGTTCCTTATTCAGAACAAGACCACCACGAAAGAGTTCAACGAATGGAAAGTGATTGTTAATAACTTTAACAAAATTTTAACATTTTAGGTTTGGATATTCCAAACCTTTTTTGTATATTAGCTTTGTAAGATTGAGAGATATGAATAACCCCTTAAATACAGAAATTATGAGTTACAAAAGATTTAATAGACACGAACTTTTCGATGATTTCCTAATGGATTGGCATTCAACTACCATCAAGTTAGTTAGAGATTATATTTGGGAAACCCAAAAAGAAGTTCATTCAGAACTTGAAAACCTACTTTGTGGTATTTGGGATGGTTACCTTTACGATGAATTACTTACCAAGGCTCTAATCCTTCCAAAAGAAGATTATCGTAGAGTTGAAGATATTGTTCAGTTAATAAACGAACATATCGAGGCAAATGGTGAAAGTGTAACACAAGTATTTTAAATCCCTATATTATGAATAAAATTAGTATTAAAACCTTAAAAGAAATTGAAAATCAACTTGGTGAATTTGAAGTTGGCCAAGTTCATGGTGGTGGTAATGATGTTTACCTACGATTTGGTTATTGGAAACAAGTTGATATAACTAAAC
>Ga0255777_10001325_pt1 | contig 23345 bp, 29 predicted proteins | sample 101ome_15_FD_179975 | JGI IMG/M metagenome (GOLD analysis project Ga0255777, IMG submission 179975) | Coastal salt marsh microbial communities from the Groves Creek Marsh, Skidaway Island, Georgia - 101402AT metaG (version 2) | ecosystem: Environmental > Aquatic > Marine > Intertidal zone >... | reverse complement strand
AACAATAGAAAATTTATCGTAGGAGATAAATTTAATTTTAGTAAAAAAATTTAAAACAAGAATGGATAAACCAAAAGATAATATAATTTGAATAGTTGATCCTAAAGTATTTAATAATAAGCTTTTTTGAACAAAAATTGTGGGAAAATAAGTAAGAGAAAGAAAAAATGCTATTACCGATATGATTAAAGCAATTAAGAAATTAAACTGAAAAGAGGAATGCTGATCTTTGTTTTTTTTAATAGGTTCATTCGCAAACAAAGTTGCACAAACACCAATTAGCATCAGGCATGACATGATTTGATATACATTTTTCCATGTATCAACATTATATTGTTCTGCACCAAAGTAGGACGCTAACCAAAGACTACCAGCCCCAGAAGTAATCATGGCAACACGATAACCAGCCAAATACATCGATGATAAAGCTCCTTGGTTTTTAATAGATGCCGATTCAATACGGTAAGCATCAATTACAATATCTTGAGTAGCACTTGCGAATGCGATGCAAACAATTCCAATTGCAGTATAATATAAATTTTTAGATGGATCCGTAAGTGATGTGAAAATTAAAAAAATAATTATTAATATTTGTGAAATAAGCAACCAGCTTTTTCGGTGACCTATTTTAGACAGGAACGGAAGTTTGTATTGATCAATTAAAGGTGTCCAAATAAATTTAAATGAATAAGCAAAACCAGCCCAGCTAAATAAAGTAACTGTACTTCTTTCTACACCAGCTTTGACAAGCCAAACGGATAGGGTTGAAAAAATTAGAAGCAATGGTAATCCTGCTGAGAATCCTAACAAGCTCATATGCAAGGATTGTTTTGTTAGAAGAGGTTTAATATTTAAAATAGTCATTAAATAATTAATGAAACTATACAATAAATATTTATTTTATGTATTATTTTAAAGGTGCAGGACTATCGCTTAGGCTGTTTAAGTAAGCAATTACGTTAGCTCTATCGCTGTCTTTTCGTAAACCAGCAAAAGCCATTTTAGTTCCTTTAAGGTACTTCATTGGATTATTTAGGAACCCATTTAATTCTTCAAAGCTCCAATTCTTTCCGTAGTTTTGTAGGGTTGAAGAATATTTAAATCCTTCATGACCACCAACTTTTCTATTTACAACGCCCCAGAGTGCAGGACCTATTTTGTTTGCACCACCTTTATCAACACTATGACAACCAGCGCATTTTTTAAAAACATTTTTTCCAGCATCAATATTGGCAGATGCTAAAAGAGGAGTAATTTTTGCAAGTTGTGCTTCTACTTTTTTTACTTCAGTAGACGCAGTTTGAGAAACTTCAACACCTGCAATTTTATATGCAGACTGCTTTGGCTTTTCGACATGAAAGATTGCATTCCCAAGTTCTTTTACCCCAATAATTAGAAGTATTGTCACAAGGACTGCTGCAGCAATTTTATTAAATTCAAAACTATCCATTTTTAATAGTCACAATTCATATAGTATTTTGAGATTGTTTTAGAGTATAAAATTAAGTTATTGATGTCGCAGTAATTAAAATTAATCTTTATGAAAAAAATTAGCATTGTTATTCCTAGCCATTTACACGCTAAAAGATTGCCCAATAAACCTTTGTTATTGATCGATCAAGAGCCGATGATTGTTCATGTTTGGCGACAAGCTAAGAAAAGCAAAATTACAGATATCCTGGTTGCCACTGCAGATAGAGAAATAATACATGCAGTAGAGGCGGTGGGTGGCAAGGCAATACTCACAAGCAAAGAGCACACCAATGGATCGGATAGAATTTTTGAAGCAGTTGAATCATTTCATTCAAAACCAGATGTTATAATAAATTTGCAAGGAGATATGCCTTTAATTAATCCAGACGCAATCAATTTTCTTGCAGATTATATGCAGAACAACAACGCGGAGATGGCAACTTTAGCTAGTCAACTTACAGCAGAAGATATGGATAATCCTAATGTGGTTAAAGTACAAACCTCTGGCAATATCTCTTCTTTTCAATTTCATGATGCCATTGATTTTTATCGAAAACAAAATGAAGAGCGAAACAATGTCTATCATCATGTAGGAATTTATGCCTATCAATATAATACTCTCAAGCAATATGTTCATTTGCAGAAAACTAAAAATGAGCTAGAAAGAAGCTTGGAACAAATGAGAGCTTTAGATAATAATATCAAAATCCAAGTAGGATTTATTTCTGATTACCCTTTAGGAGTTGATACACAGGAAGATCTCGATAAAATTAGATTAATATATAATGATAAATAAAATTGCCATTCAAGGAGAGCTTGGAGCTTATTCTCATTTAGCAGCAACTAAAATTTTTAAAAATACAAAAGTGATTGCATGCAAAACATTTGAAGATGTTTTTAAGCAATGTAAAAAAAATAAAGAAGTTATTAGTGTTATCCCTATTGAAAATTCATTAGCTGGACGCGTTGCAGACATTCATTATCTTTTACCTAAATATAAATTAAAAATTGTAGGGGAATATTATTTACCAGTAGAACATTGCTTGCTTGCTAATCACGGGGTATCGTTAAAGCAAATAAGTCATGTAAGAAGTCATTCACATGCTATTGGACAATGTCACAAAAATTTAAACAAATATAAATTAACTTCGGTAGTTGCTGCTGATACAGCTGGATCTGCAAAATATATTTCAGAAAATAAAAATCAAACGGAGGCTGCTATTGCCTCTTCACTTGCTGCAAAGATTTATAAATTAAAAATATTAAAAAAAAATTTTGAGGATCAAAAAGGAAATACAACTAGATTTTTGATTATGAGAAAAAATTATACGTTTCCCAAAATGGTGAAGAATAAAAAATTTATCACAACTTGTATTTTTATGATCAAGAGCACTCCTGGAGCTTTATTTAAGGCACTGGGTGGATTTGCGCAAAACAACGTAAATTTAACAAAACTAGAGAGTTTTTCAGTGAATAATACTTTTTTACAAACCATATTTTATTTAGACATTGAAGGACATGCAGAAAATGTGTTGGTAAAAAAAGCTCTTCAAGAATTGAAAAAACAAACTAAAAAATTAGATATTTTAGGGATTTATTCAGCAGATTCATTTCGATATAAAAAATAATTCACACAAACTTTTCTATCGTTTTTTTCTCATCTTGTTATACTATTGCCTTGGGGAATTGGTAGCAGGTGGAGGTTGCGCTAATCCGGTCAGGTTCGAAAGAAAGCAGCCGTAACGTTTATTTTTCAGGTTGTTATTCAGTTCCCCGTATAATGTTATGAATAATCGAAAAGTTTTATCCCTCAAATACAGACCACAAAATTTTAGCGAATTAATTGGTCAAGAATCGATGAGTCTGGCAATTCAAAATGCTATTCAAATGGATAGAATTCCTAACGCCTACTTACTAACGGGTATTCGTGGTGTTGGAAAAACAACAACAGCAAGAATTATAGCTAAAGCAATTAATTGCAATAAACAATTTGGATCGAATGAAACCTGTTCGAAAGAAGAATATTGTCATTGTGAGGCCATCATTGATTCAAGTCATATGGATATTCTGGAAATGGATGCAGCCTCTAAAACAGGAATTGATGATATAAGAGAAATTCTAGACTCCTCTCAGTATTTGCCTGCAAGTGCTAAATATAAAGTTTTTATTATCGATGAAGTTCATATGCTTTCCAAACAAGCGTTTAATGCTTTGCTCAAAACATTAGAGGAGCCACCACCTCACTTAAAATTTATATTAGCCACTACTGAAGTCAAAAAAATTCCTGTTACTATTTTATCTAGATGTCAACGATTTGATTTGAGAAGAATTAAAATGGAAGAAATGAAAAATTTTCTTCGCACGATTGTTGAAAAAGAAAAAGGCAATGTAAATGATAAAGCGCTATCTTTAATTGCGAAAGCTTCCGAAGGTTCTGTGCGAGACGCACTATCAATCCTAGATCAAGCTATCATTACTTTTAATTTACAAAACGAAGAAGTTACGGAATTAAAAGTAAGAGAGATGTTAGGTTTAGCTGATCAATCAAGAATTATAGATTTATTAACTCTTATTATCAATAGCTCTCAAAAAGAGGCCATACAAGAAGCCGAAAATATTTTTACTATTGGCGCAGATCCAAAAATAATTTTACAGAGCATGCTTGAAATTATTTATTTAATTTCTAGAACAAAAAGTTTTGGAAAAATTGAAAATGATTTAAGTGTTTCGGAAAATGAGTCAGCTCAAATTAAAGCTTTGGCTGATAAGGTTGATTTGACTTATATATCTATGCTTTGGCATTTTACTTTGAAAGGAATTGAAGAGCTAAGTGTAGTGCCGGATCCTTTTTTATCCTTTCAAATGTTAATGATTAGACTTTGTCATTTAAAAAACATGCCTGATCCACAGTCTTTATTAAATGATGATGATATAGAAGAGTTGCATGAAGATCTTTCACAAGACAACGACAATGATCTATCTGATAAAAAATTAGAGCCAGCTGTTTCAACCACGCAAATTAAAAATACGGTACAAGAAAAAAAAGAAGCACCTAAAATTAAACCAGAAATTTTAAACGAAAATACCAACAAAGTAGTAATTCAAAACTTTCAGGATTTAATTCATTTAGCCAATAAAAACAGAGAAATTGAGCTTAAATTTGATTTAGAACGAAATGTCAGACTAGTGAAGTTTGAACAGGGCAAAATAGATATTTCTTTCAATGAAAATTTATCAAAAGATTTTATAAAAAATTTATCGCAAAGATTAATTGAGTGGACGGGAAAAAGATGGATTATTACTTTGTCAAAAGATCAGGGACAAACAACAGTTCACGAGACCAAACAACAATTAAAAGCTAAATTGATGGAAGAAATGAAGCAAACCGAAGAGTATAAAAAAATATTAGAAGCATTTCCGGATGCAGAATTAATAGACGTTCAAGATAAAGAGGAGGATTAATATGGATTTTTCAAAAATGTTACAACAAGCCCAAGAGATGCAAAAAAAAATGGCAGAGGCAAAAGATTCTTTAAAGCATGTAGCAGTAGAAGGCGTTTCTGGAGGTGGAGCAGTAAAAGTTGTCATGAATGGCAATCACGAAATGGTTTCAGTCAATATTGATTCTGCAACTCTGAAAGAAGAAAAAAGTATTATTGAGGATTTAATAGTTGCGGCAACTAATAATGCAAAAAAAGCAGTTGAAGCTAAAGTGCAAGAAGAAATGTCGAAACTTACAGGTGGCATACAACTTCCACCAGGATTTAAATTTCCTTTTTAATAGATGAAATTTTCTACTGAACCTGATTTAGATGAATTGATGGCACTTATTTCTAAGTTGCCAGGGTTAGGACCTAAGTCTGCACGAAGAATTGCACTTTATTTGTTAAAAAATAGAGACAATGTTATGCAACCATTATCTAAATCTTTAGCAAAAGTTCATTCTAAAATTATAAGATGCACTATTTGTGGAAATATAAAATCCAATGAAGCAAACTGTGATTTAGCAAAGTGTTTTTACTCTAGTAAAAGCTATGAACAGATTTGTGTAGTTGAAAATATTGCAGACATGTGGGCCATGGAAAGCACTAATGTATTTAAGGGTCATTATCATATTTTAGGAGGAACTTTGTCTGCTTTAAACGGATCGAATCCAGAAGATCTTTTGATACATTCTCTTATAAACAGAATTAAAAAAAATAATGTTAAGGAAGTTATTCTTGCAACTTCAGCTACAATCGAAGGACAAACGACAGCGCATTATATTAACGATAGTATTAAAAATTTGGGTATAAAAGTTACCAAATTAGCCCATGGTTTACCGGTAGGAGGAGAGATAGAGTATCTAGACGATGGCACTCTTTTTTCAGCCTTTAAGTACCGAAATTCCTTGTTATCTGAATAACTTACGTTGCTTAATAAAAAATTATAATTATTTTATTTTTACAGTATGTCGATATTAAATATTTTAAAAGAACCAGATCCAATTTTACGAAAAAAATCTACACCTGTATCCGTAGTAGATAAAAGTATTAAAAAATTACTCAATGATATGTTGGAGACCATGTATGCTGCTCCTGGTATTGGTCTGGCTGCAGCTCAAGTAGGTGTATTAAAACGATTGGTTGTGATTGATTTAGCTAAAGATGGAGAAAAGAAATCTCCTATTTTTTTTATTAATCCAGTTATTACTTGGAAGTCAGATATTTTAGAAAAAAAAGAAGAGGGCTGCTTATCTATTCCCGATTATTTTGCAGAAATAAAAAGACCGAATGCTTGTCATGTAAAGTACTTAGATCAACATGGTAAAGAAAAACAATTAAAAGCTGAGGGATTGTTAGCTACATGTATTCAACATGAAATAGACCATTGTGATGGAATTTTATTTATAGATTATTTATCAAAGCTAAAACGAATGTTTATTTTGAAAAAGCTAGCTAAACTAAAGAAGCAAAAATAAATCATGTCTTTAAATATCGCTTTTATGGGAACCCCACAATTTGCCGTTCCTACTTTAAAAAAAATTTTACTTACTTCTCATTCTGTAAAAGCTGTTTATTCTCAGCCTCCAAGAAAATCTAATAGGGGGATGAAAATTGAAAAAAGTCCTATTCATGTATTGGCGGAAGAAAATAATTTATCTGTACGAACACCCAATTCGTTAGAAGAAGATTTTGATTATTTTCAACAACTCAATGTCGACTTAGTAGTCGTGGTTGCTTACGGACAAATTATATCAAAACAGTTTTTACAATTACCTAAATATGGATTTTTAAATGTTCACGCTTCTCTTTTACCAAAATGGAGGGGTGCAGCTCCTATCCAAAGATCAGTCATGGCACAAGATTCTGCTACTGGTATTTCAATAATGAAAATAGAAGAACAATTAGATTCAGGACCGGTATTGTTGGTAGAATCTATGAAGTTAAATTTATCCACTACATCGGGCGAGGTTGAAAATTATTTATCCAACATAGGTGGCGATAAAATATTAGAAGCAATTCAATTAATTGAAGAGGGCAAGGCTCGTTTTATTCCCCAGGAGGAAGATAAAGCTACCTATGCTAAAAAAATTAAAAAAGAAGATGAAATTATTCATTGGAACAAACCTGCAAAAGAAATTATTGCTCAAATTCATGGTTTAAATCCAAGGCCAGGCGCTTGTTTTACCTACAAAGAGGAAAAAATTAAAATATGGAAAGCAGAGTATGTTGCAAAAAACGATAAACCGGGCTTAGTCATGGATAATCAGCTTTGCATTAGTTGTGGCGAAGGCGCATTAAAAATTTTAGAGATTCAAAGACCGGGGAAGAAAATACAACAAACAAAAGATTTTTTACTCGGATTTACTATACCTCAAAATACACAACTTAATTAATGAAACGATATAAATGCATCGTAGAGTACGACGGAACCGCTTTTGTTGGGTGGCAAAGACAGACGAATGGTTATTCTATTCAAGAAGCTATTGAAGAAAGTTTAGAAAATATTTTTCAAATCCCTACAAGAATTTACGGATCAGGAAGAACAGATGCGGGTGTACACGCAAGAGGTCAAGTCATTCATTTTGATTTAGCAACTAATATGGAAGCAATAAAGATAACTTATGCACTCAATCATTTTTTGCAAAAAAAAAATATTAGTATTTTAGAAACAAATATTACTAGTAATGATTTTGATTCTAGGCATGATGCAATTTTAAGAACTTATGAATATATTATCACTAATCGTAATGCTCCCTTAGCTATTATGAAAGATAAAGCTTGGCATGTTTCAGTTCCGCTCAATATAAAAAAAATGCAAGAGGCTGCAAAACTATTTCTTGGTGATCATGATTTTACAACTTTTCGAGCGGCTTCTTGTGAGGCAAAATCACCTTTACGAACTATTGCAACATCAGAAGTAATGAAAGAAGATGAACAGATCAGAATAGTTTTTGCATCAAGATCTTTTTTACAGCATCAGGTTCGTTCGATGGTTGGATCACTTAAGCTTGTTGGGGAAGAAAAGTGGACAATGCAAGATTTGCAATTTGCTCTTGATTCAAAAGATCGTGCACAATGTGGAACTCTTGCTCCAGCTTGCGGACTATATTTGGCAAAAGTACAGTATTAAATTTAATTCTTCTTTTTATTATTTTTTTAGTTTATGTTTCCATGCAAATGAGTAACTCTTATTTGTGGAAAGCATCTAATCAACAAATCGAAAGATCAAATCTTTTTCATTTTACACAGTTTTTAAACTCAAAACAGATATTTCAGGAAACAAAAAAATATTCTGATTTGTGGAAGTGGTCTGTAGAAAATCCTATTTTATTTTGGTCTTCTTTTTGGGACTTTGCCAATATTATTGGTCACAAAGGAAAAGAAGTCATTTCACATAATAATATATTTTTTGAAAAACAATTTTTTACTGATTCAAAAATAAATTTTGCTAAAAATTTACTTATTAAAAAAAATAATGATATTGCCATTCATTTTCGAGGGGAAAGTGGCTTTGAAAAGTCTGTTACTTGGAATGAGCTTTATGAGCATGTCTGCAAACTGTCAGGTTATTTTAAAGCATCTAATATTGAAAAAAATGATCGTATTGCAGCTTATTTGCCGAATAATATTGAGGCAATTGTTGGTCTTTTAGCCACTGCTAAGAACGGATCTATCTGGTCTTCGTGCTCGCCTGACTTTGGAATTCAAGGAGTGGTAGATCGCTTTTTACAAATAGAACCCAAAATATTAATTACTTGCGATCATTATTTTTATAATGGAAAAAAAATTAGTCTTATAGAAAGAGTAGAGTCTATTGTAAAAAAAATACCCTCAATTCAAAAAGTTATTATTTGTTCGTATGATAATAGTAATAATTTACCAAAACAATACGTTTCCTTTGATACTATTTTACAAGAAACAGAACTAGACGAAACATTTGAAGAATTTGATTTTAATCATCCACTGTATATTTTGTACTCGAGTGGAACAACAGGAGTTCCAAAGTGTATTGTTCATGGAAGTGGAGGATCGTTAATAGAGCAAAAAAAAGAATTATTATTACATTGCGATGTAAAAGATAAAGATAATATTTTTTATTTTACTACCACTGGTTGGATGATGTGGAATTGGTTAGTTGCATCACTATCTTGTGGGGCTAGTATTAAATTATATGATGGATCTCCTTTTTATCCCAACAAGGAAACTCTTATCCAGTATTGTCAAGATCATCAATTTTCATTATTTGGTTTAAATGCTAAATACATCGATTTCTTAAAGAAAGAAAAATTTTCTGCAGATAAGTTTAACTTAGATAAATTAAAAATTATTACTTCCACAGGATCACCTTTGGTAAAAGAAAGTTTTCAGTACATATATGAATCAATTAAAAAAGATGTCCATTTATCTTCTATCAGCGGAGGTACGGATGTGGTGGGCTGTCTTGTTTTAGGAAATCCTTTTGACAAAGTTTACGCAGGTGAAATTCAAGGACCAAGCTTAGGAATTGATGTTGCTATTTATAATGATGAAGGACAAGAAATCCAAAATGATGAAAAAGGAGAATTAGTTGTTAAACAACCATTTCCTTCCATGCCAATTCAATTTTGGAATGATCTTGATAAAAAAAAAATTAAAGCGGCTTATTTTGAAAAATATGAAAATATTTGGCATCACGGAGATTATATCCAAAAAACTGCTAATGATGGATATGTAATTTATGGAAGATCTGATGCAACATTAAAACCAGGTGGTGTCAGAATAGGAACAGCAGAAATTTACCGACAGGTGGAAAGCTTTGAGGAAGTATTGGAATCTATCGTAGTGGGACAAAATTTTGATAATGATATTCGAATTATTCTCTTTGTTAAATTACAAACACCCAATCAATTAACAAATGAACTTATTACAAAAATTAAAACTACAATTAGAAACAATTGCTCACCAAGACATGTGCCAGCAGTTATCTTGGAATGTCCTGATATTCCAAGAACTAAAAGTGGAAAAATAGTTGAAATTGCTGTTCGAAAAATCATTAATGGAGAAACCATTGATAATATTGAGGCATTAGCTAATCCAGAAATTTTGGATTTTTATAAAAATATTACTATACCATAACCAAGATATGGAAGAAGAAGAGATTATAAAGCACGAGCAAGACATTGATACCTTGAGTGTTCACGAACTAGAAGCATTGATTGCTGATTATCAAAACAAAATAAAAGACTTAGAGAAAAAAATTGAGTCTAAAAAAAGAGATAAATCGATAGCCGAACAATTTTTTAAAAAATAAATTAATTTTGCAATAAAGATTGCACATGTAGCATAGTACTTTCTTGTAGCGCTTCTAAATCATACCCGCCCTCTAAAAGAGAAACAACTTTACCATCACACACTTGTTTACTGATAGATAAAATTCTTTTTGTCAATTCAGCAAAATCTTGAGATTGCAAATTAATTTGTGCTAATGGATCATTTTGATGAGCATCAAAACCTGAGGATAATAAAATAAAATCAGGTTTAAATTCTTTTAACCTTGTTAACACTATTTCATAGGCATTAAGAAATTCATGAGATGCTGTACCTGCATTTAAAGGAATATTTAAAATATTATTATGCTTGCCTTTTTCAGACGTTGCACCTGTTCCAGGATAAAAAGGATATTGATGCGATGAAATATATAAGACTTGTTTATGATTATAGAAAATTTCTTGCGTACCATTTCCATGATGAACATCAAAATCAATTATAGCAACTTTTTTTGTTTTATATTTATTTATTAAATAATGAGCTCCAATTGCAACATTGTTGTAAATACAAAATCCCATTGCTTTATCACTTTCCGCATGATGTCCAGGAGGTCTTATGGAACAAAAAGCATTCGAGTAATTTTTATTCATCACTTCATCAATGGCTAATAGAACAGATCCTACTGCATCTAAGGCTGCTTGTTTGGATCCTGGACAAACTAGGGTATCTCCATCTAAAAAAACACTTCCTTGTGTGGGAAAAGTTTCTTCAAGTTTTTGTAAATAACTTGGAGTATGAGCTAGAGATAAATATTTAAGATCAAATGCTTTGGGTTTCAGCCATGCGAGATTATTCGATGTTATTTTTTTTAAACCTTCATTAACAACCTTAACTCTATCTATTCTTTCAGGATGGCCGATGCCGGTATCATGATTGTGGTAAGTATCTGTTGTAATGATACAAGTTTTCAATGGAAATAAGACTCTAATATTTTGTAATAAATTTGTTTCAATTTTTTTAAATCACTTACCGCAACGCATTCATTCACCTTATGCATAGTATTTCCAACAAGGCCAAATTCTACGCAAGGTGCAATATCTTTAATAAACCTTGCATCTGACGTACCCCCAGTCGTTGATAATAAAGGAGTTTTATTTGTAATTTTTTTGATCACTTTGCTTATCATTTGAATAGTTTTTCCTGGTTTTGTAATAAAGGCAACGCCTGTCTCAGAATATTCAATACTAGCTTTGCATTTATATTTTGCAGCAACCGTTTGAATAACTTTTGAAATTTTTTTCTTTAACGAGGTATAGGTATGTTTGTTATTAAATCTAATATTAAAGGTTGCAGATGCAGTAGATGGAATAACATTGTCAGCATTGCTATCAGTGCTCATTTTTGTAATTTCAAGATTGGATGGTTGAAAGTTCTGATTTCCTTTGTCTAGAACCATTGATTTTAGCTTGTCTAGAATTTTAATTAATGGGGTAGAAGGATTGCAAGCTTCATGAGGATAAGCCACATGTCCTTGGATTCCTGCTAAAGTCAGGTATGTTGTAATACTTCCTCTTCTTCCAATTTTCATCATTTGTCCCATAACTTTTCTATTGGATGGTTCTCCAACTAAACAAAAATCAATTTGTTCTTTTTTTTTCTTTAAATAGTCGACAACTTTTTTTGTTCCATTAATCGCAACACTTTCTTCATCACCTGTAATGATAAAACTAATAGAGCCTTTAAATTTTTTTTTATCTTTAAGAAATTCACTTACAGCTGCAATAAAGCAAGCGATACCACCTTTCATATCGCTAGTTCCTCGACCATACACTTTGCCATTTTTTACAGCGCCAGAAAATGGGCCTACACTCCATGCTTTTACATTACCAGCAGGAACTACATCTGTGTGACCTGCAAAGCAAAAATTAGGAGAGGCTGTACCAATTCGTGCATATAAATTTTTAATAGCAGGAGTATTTTTGTCTTTAAATTCAAGCATCGTACATTTAAATCCTAACGATTTAAGATGCCGAGCTACTAATGCAATCGCACCTCCATCAAAAGGAGTAACACTTGGAATTTTTATGAGTTCTTTGGTAAGCGAAAGTTCATTAATAACTTTTGCCATTTAGTCTCTTAATAATTCATTAACAGAAGTTTTGCTTCTTGTTTTTTCATCAACTGTTTTAACAATAACAGCACAATATAAGTTAGGTCCGTCTTTGTCTGTTTCGCTTGCAATACTTCCGGCTACTACAACAGAGTAAGGAGGTATTTTTCCATAAGAAATAGTTTTTGTTTTTCTATCGTAAATTTTTGTAGAAGCGCCAAGATACACTCCCATAGAAAGTACAGATCCTTCACCAACAATCACACCTTCAGCTACTTCTGATCTTGCTCCAATAAAACAATTATCTTCAATAATAACTGGGTTGGCTTGTAACGGCTCTAACACTCCACCAATTCCAACTCCACCGCTTAAATGGCAATTTTTTCCAATTTGTGCGCAAGAACCAACAGTAGTCCATGTGTCCACCATAGTTCCTTCATCCACATAGGCTCCAAGGTTTACAAATGATGGCATCAGCACAACATTTTTTCCTATATAAGCACCGTGTCTTACTACACCGTTAGGAACCATTCTAAATCCAGCTTGCAAATGTTCTTCTCTTCCCCAACCTGCAGTTTTTCCTCTGACTTTATCCCACCAAGTTGCGTAAGGACCTGCAAGAGTTTGCATTTCGTTAGTTCTAAAACTTAATAGAATTGCTTTTTTGATCCATTGATTGACAAACCATTCACTGCCTTTTTTTTCAGCAACTCTAATAATGCCTTGGTCTACTTGATCAATCGTATTTTTAATAGCTTTAACTACTTCTGGATGTGAAGCTTTTGTAATTGTTTCTTTTTGATCCCAAGCTTCATTAATTATTTTTTCAAAACTCATATTATTAATTTATACTTTCGTTTATTTGATTTAAAAAAGTTCTTAAGTTTTTTACCTTATAATGAATATGTTTTCCATCATATCCTTCTTTGCAATAATCATCGTCATTTTCAATCCAGGCAGTTTTCATTCCTAGTTCATGCGCAGTAAGTAAATTTTTAGCAATATCTTCAAAAAAAATACTATTTTTAGTGTCAATATCATAGGTAGAAATTAAATCATGGTAAGGATCAATTTGAGGCTTTGGAATAAATTTAGAGTCAACAATATCAAAAATTTTATCAAAATTATTTTCTATCCCAAGTTGTTGAATTACTTTTTGAGCATGTTTTCTTGATCCATTCGTAAAAATAATTTTTTCACCAGGAAGTTTTGCTATTTCTTCACTTAATTTCGAGTCTTTTTGTAAGATACTATAATCAATATCATGAACAAATTCTAAAAACTTTTCAGCGTCTACTTTATGATTTTTCATTAAGCCATTTAATGTTGTACCGTGCTGATGAAAATAGGTGTCTTTTATTTTGAGAGCTTCTTGTGAGGTAACATTTAAATTTTCTTCAATAAATCTACACATTAATCGATCAATTTTATCAAATAAATTAGTGGTAGGAGGATAGAGTGTATTATCTAAATCAAAAATCCAATAACGAATATTTTTTAATTCTTTCATTGTACGATTAGAGTTCCAGCACCCTGATTTGAAAATAATTCATAAAGTACTGCATGAGGCTTTCTACCATCAATGATAACAACACCTTTTACCCCACCTCGGATTGCTGAAATACATGTTCGAATTTTTGGAATCATGCCTCCCGTAATAGTTTCGTTTGCTATTAAAGCTTCCGCCTCTTCAATGGTTAATTTAGATATTAAATTTCCTTGTTTGTCATTTACTCCAGGCACATCCGTCATTAACAAAAGTCTTTCTGCCTCCATTTTATTTGCAACTATTCCAGCAGCGGTATCTGCATTGATATTATATACTTGGCCTGTTGCATCTAAACCCATAGGAGCAATGACGGGAACAATATTGTCATTGATAACTGAATTTAAAAGTTCAACATTAATTTGATCTGGATCACCTACAAATCCAAGCTCAGGATTAATGGCTTTGGCAATGTGTATGATATTTTTGTTTCGAACAGTAATGGGTTCAGACAAAACTCCATATTTTTTAATTGTATTAACTAAATCAGGATTAATTTCATTTAACAAAACTTCCTCTACAACTTTAATAACTTTTTCATCAGTCACTCTTAGCCCTAGAATAAATTTTGACTCAAGATTTTGTTGTTTCAATTTTTCTTTAATTTGTGGTCCGCCACCATGAATAACAATAGGTATAGCTCCAACACGTTTGCAAACAGCGGCATCTTGGGCAAAAGCTTTTGATAATTGATCTGTAGCCATAACTTGGCCACCGTATTTTAAAATGATTTTTTTATTCTGATATTTCTCAATGTAATTTTTTGCTTCTGAAAGAGAGGGTGCATCCGAAGGCCAAAACTCTGCAAAATCCATCAAACTGTTTTAACTTTAGTTTTTCTAATAATGATGTACTGCTGCGCCATTGTTAATACGTTGTTGACAGTCCAATACACCACCAATCCAGATGGAAAAGATGCAAGCATCACGGTTAAGAACAATGGGAAGAAAGCAAATATTTTTGCTTGAATTGGATCTGTCGGAGCAGGATTTAATTTTTGCTGCATCCACATAGTTAATCCCATTAATATTGGCCATATACCAATGACTAAAAATGAAGGTGGATCCCAAGGTATTAATCCAAACAAGTTAAATAAAGAAGTTGGATCTGGTGCCGATAAATCTTGTATCCAACCAAAAAACGGAGCTTGTCTCATCTCCAAAGTAACAAATAACATTTTGTAAATTGCAAAGAAAAAAGGAATTTGAATTAACATAGGTAAGCATCCTGAAACCGGATTAATTTTTTCTTTTCTATAAAGAGCCATCATCTCTGCTTGAATCTTTTGCTTATCATCTTTGTATAAATCTTTTAGTCTTGTCATCTCAGGCTGCAGAGCTTTCATTTTAGCCATAGATGCAAACGAGTAGTTAGCAAGTGGAAAGAATAATATTCTTATGGCAGCTGTAAGAAGAATAATTGCAACTCCAAAATTACCAGTCAATTTGAAGAAAAATTCAATGATAAAAAATAATGGTTTTGTAAAGAAGTAAAACCATCCCCAATCAATCGCTAAATCAAATTTATTAATTCCAGCTGTTTCTGCGTATCCATCAATAGCAGCAACTTCTTTTGCGCCCACAAAAAATTGTGTTGAACTTGATGCATTGGCACCAGGATTGATAGTAGTAGGATTTGTTAAGATGAAATTTGCCTTATAAGAATCTTCATAAATAAATTCAGCATTAAAAGATTTATTTTTTTCAGGAACAATTGCAGTCAGCCAGTATTTATCCGTGATACCAACCCAGCCTTTGTTTCCTTGGTATTTTTGATTTTTTTCTTTGATATCATCGTATTTTTGTTCTTGTAAATTTTCATCAATAACACCAACCAATCCCTCGTGTAGAATGTAGAAGTTTTGTACTTTAGGTTTTTCTTTTCTTGTGATCTGAGAGTAATGAAACAAATTTAATGGTGTATTAGTATTGTTCTTAACGCTCTCGGTGATTTTAAAGAGATATTGATCATCTAACTCAATTTTTTTAAGAAAGATTAATCCATTTTGGTTATCCCATTCAAGTTCAATAGGAGTTTTGCTGGTAAGAACCTTATTCTGTTTGATTTTCCATAGACTATTATTATCAGGAACTTTTAGATTATCAGCGCTAGCCCATCCGCTTTCAAGAAAGTAGCCTTCCTTAATTTGTTTTGGATTCAACAAGGTTACAAGCTTACTATTTTTGTCCAAAGTTTCTTTGTAAACTTTGAATGTTATGTCATCAATAAGGGCACCTTTTAAAGAAATAGAACCTTTTAATTTTTGATTTTCTAAAACAATTCTCGTTTCTTCAGCAATAGCATCTGCTCGAGTAGTAACTTTTACTGGTGCTTTTGTTTTTACTGACAAAGAGGGTGCAGTAGGTTTTCCAGTCGAAGTATTATTTTCTGTTGAAGTACTTTTTTGAATACTAGTAGTTTCTCTTTCTTTTTTTAATTCTGGATCCACAACAAATATTTGCCACCCGACAATAATAATTGTGGAAAGGATAACAGCCATTAAAACATTTTTAGTATCCATTAAATTTTTCTTTCTTTTTGTACTGGGTCATATCCAGCGCTTCCACCCAACCAGGTCAATGGATGACATTTTAAAATTCTTAACATTCCTTTTAGAGATCCTTTAAACCAACCATGTGCTTTAACCGATTCAATAAAATAATTAGAACAAGTTGGCTCAAATCTACAGGAGTGCTGCAATACTGGAGAAAGAATATATTGGTAGGTTTTTACTACAGCGATGATTAATTTTTCTAATAATGTATTCATGTTAATGATATTTTACTTCCTTGAATTTTTTTTTAAGTTCATCAACCATAATTTGAAAATCTACGTCATATACTTTTGCTTTAGCAAAGATTGCATACTTCATTTTTTTGTTAAAAGATGTTTTCATTTCTTCAATCGCTTTTCGCGTTGCCATTTTTAGTCTTCTTCTAATTCTATTTCTTTTAACTGCGTTACCTAATTTTTTTGCTGAAACACAACTTAAAATAACTTTTTTATTATTTTGTAATTCTTGATCTAGTTTTCGGTAGTAAATGGTAAACAGATTAGACATTACTTTGTTACTTTTTAATATTTGTTTGAACTCTATATTTCCGGAAAGACTTTCAAATTGGATGGAAGCTACCATGCTGAAGTTAAGCAGATACTGTTTTTCTACCTTTTGCTCTTCTTCTAGCTATAACTTTTCTTCCGCCTTTGGTCGCCATTCGCGAACGAAATCCGTGTCTACGTGCTCTAACTTTTTTACTTGGTTGATATGTTCTTTTCATTGCTGTATTTAAATTTTGGCTATTTATAGGTAATTCAATTTAGGATGTACAGTATAAATTAAGCGATAAATACTAACATATGCAAAACTTTTCCAAGTTAAAAATAGGAATTGGCCTGATCTATGTATCCATAGTCAGCCTAGTCGTGTTTTTATTTTTTTACTACGGAGCTAATTCTTTTTTGGATTTAGACTTTTTAAAAAATCATAAAGATCAAATTTACTTATTTCGTGATCAAAACTATGTTTTACTATCCATCATCTATTTCTTTTTCTCTATTCTTTGGGTTTTTCTTTTAGGTTTTGGAACTCCTTTAGTAATTGTTGCTGGTTTTGCCTTTGGTACAGTTTGGGGCTCTATTCTATCTATTATATCTTTTTCGATTGGAGCATCACTTCTTTATTTATTCGCCAATCATTATTTTAAGGATGTGGTGTATCAGTATTTAAGTAGTAGGTTTTTATCCCTTAAAAATCATTTTAATGAAAATGAATTTAGTTATTTTTTTTTCCTAAGAGTAATTCCAGGCATTCCATTTCCTATAAAAAATGTCATGCCAGTTTTATTTAATATGAGACTTAAAAACTTTTTTTTAGCAACTTTGTTTGGCGAAGCTTTGCCTATAATTATTTCAGTTAGTGTATTTAGTGGTTTTAGTAACGTTATTGAAAAGGGGAATTCTATCAATTTAAATATTTTATATGATCCTGAAATTTTTTTTCCTCTATTAGCCCTAGGAGTTATGGTGATTGTTACAAATTTCTTAAAAAAAAAATATTATAAAAAATAAAAACTTTAGTTTTTCTCCTTTCAGTGCTAATTTAAATTATTACGCGTTAAATATTATTTTTTAGAAAGGAATAAAATGACTTTTGAATTACCTAAATTAAATTATAGCAAAGATGCTTTGTCACCCGCTATGTCGGAAGAAACGTTAGATTTGCATCATGGCAAGCATCATCAAACTTATATTACAAACTTAAATAATTTAGTGAAGGATACTGATTTGGCCAATTTATCACTTGAAGAAATTGTTAAAAAGTCAGCAGGCGATTCTTCTAAAGCAGGAATTTTTAATAATGCAGGCCAACATTGGAATCATATTTTATTTTGGAACTGTATGAAACCAAAAGGCGGCGGAGCAATGCCACCTGAATTGGAAAAAAGAATAGTAGCTGATTTTGGTAGCGTAGAAAAATTTAAAGAAGATTTTATTCAAGCAGGTACTACCCAGTTTGGTTCGGGCTGGGCTTGGTTAGCCATTCATAATGGAAAATTAGTCGTGACTAAAACTGCCAATGCATCTAATCCACTTGTCGATAATATGAAGCCTATATTTGGATGTGATGTGTGGGAACATTCTTACTATGTAGATTATCGTAACCGTAGACCTGATTATTTAAAAGCTTTTGTAAATGAGCTTGCAAATTGGGAATTTGTTGCGTCTCAATTAGACTAATTTTTAACCTCTGTAGGTTTGAAGGAAAAAATAGTAAGCATTTTATATGCTTAAAAGTATTTTTATTATTTTTTTATTTCAGCTGATTGGTGAATCTGTTCAAAAATATTTTGAAATCACCATTCCAGGTCCGGTCATAGGATTAATATTATTATTATTTACTTTTATCCTATTAAAAAGAAGCACAAGTATTTTTATTAAAAAAACAAAAGAAGAAATCTCTAGTACCTCAACTTATATTACAAGTTACTTATCTTTGTTGTTTGTTCCTATTGGGGTTGGGGTGGTGATGCACTTAAGCTACTTAGAAAAAAATTATATTGAAGTATTGGGTGTAATTTTTTTTAGTACTATTTTTACGATTGGTTTCACTGCTGTTCTGATGGAAAAAATTAATATTTACCTAAAAAAAAATGCTCGAAAAAAATAAATTATATAATATTTGGGTTTATTTACAGGCGGAACCTTTATTTTGGCTGACGCTTACTATTGGCGCTTACTTAGTTGGTGATTATCTTTATAAAAAATCTAAACTAAATCCTTTAGTCAATCCGGTAGCTATTTCTATTTTGCTGGTAGCAACTATTTTAATTTTAACTGGTGTTTCCTATGAACGATATTTTAATGGAGCAAAGTTTATTCATTTTATGTTAGGACCAGCTACAGTTGCCTTAGCCATTCCTATTTATAAACAAATTGAATTAATTAAAAAAGAATCTGGGAGCATTTTTATCTCCCTCATACTTGGATCGTTATTTGCAATTTTTACTACCTATTTTTTTGCCAAACTAATGAACTTAGATATAGAAATTATTTACAGTATGATGCCACGATCGGTAACAGCTCCCATTGCCATGGGTATTTCTGATTTAATTGGAGGAGTTCCATCCTTAACGGCTATTATTACTATTTTAACAGGAATAGTTGGTGCATCTTTTGGAACTTTTGCTTTAGACGTTTTGCGAGTTAAGGATATGACGGCTAGAGGATTTGCCTTTGGATTAGCAAGTCATGGTATTGGTACAGCAAGGGCTATGAGTAGAGATGAGACAGCAGGAATTTTTGCAGCGCTTGCTTTAGGTTTGAGTGGAATTGCAACATCTATTTTAATTCCGCTTTTGTTTAAATTAATTAATTTTTAATGTTTGTTTTGCAGCAATAAATACTTTTGTCATTTTGATTAAGTTAATTCTTCCAGTATTTACATTTCTTGGACTCGGGTGATAGCAGCCGAGTAATATTTTACCATCGGGGAGAATATATTGTTTACCATGAACAAATTTAAATTTTTGTTGAGAAAGATCGTATTTATTTTTATAAAATTTAATACAAGCATCGAAGGCAATTTTTCCGAGTGCAATAATCATTTTCAAATTAGTTAGATAAGAAATTTCTTTTTGAAAATAACTAGAGCAGTTATTTAATTCAGTGATTGTAGGTTTATCTTGAGGGGGTACGCATTTTAAAGCTGTAGTAATATAAGAGTGGTATAGCTTTAATCCATCTGTTCTGGCTACGGAAGTAGGCTGATTGCATAATTTTGCTTTATATAAGCATTGAAATAAAAAAGTAGAGGATGCATCTCCAGTAAAAACCCTACCAGTTCTTGTTCCACCATGTGCAGCTGGTGCAAGACCTACAAATAGTATTTGAGCTTTAGGATCCCCATGTCCTGTGATTGGTTTTGCCCAATAGGTTTCATTTAAATATTGCTTTCTTTTTTCAGTAGCAATTTTTTTTATAAATTGAACTAATCTTGGACACTGTTTACATTTGATAATTGATTGATTGAGTTTTGTTAAATTTGTCTTCATTTTTTTTGGCGATCCCGGAGGGAATCGAACCCCCAACCCTCAGTTTAGGAAACCGATATTCTATCCAGTTGAACTACGGGATCTATTTAGTTAATAATTTTTTATGTTCAATTAATGTACATCGATTCATAATCATAGTTATTCCGTTTGCTTCGGCAATTTTTTTTGCTTCTTCATTTTCAATACCTAGTTGCAACCATATGTAGGTCACTTTTTTTTCAATTGCTTGTTTTGTAATTTCAACAGCTTCAGGTGAAGGACGAAACACATCCACCATATCAATACTTTCAGGTATGCTTATGATATCTGGATAAACCAATTGGCCAAGAATAAGTTGTCCCTTATACTTTGGATTAATAGGATATACTTTGTAATTATTTTTTATCAGATAATCCATGACTTCATTAGAAGCTAATTCTGATTTAGGGCTTGCACCTACCAAAGCAATAGCTTTACAGCTTTGTAAACATTTTTTTATAATTTGACTTTCAGTTAATATTTCTTCCATACTACAAGGAGATGAAAAAAGATCATTCATCAGATTAAAGTTGATAATTTTTTAATTTCACCAATTTTAAATGTTACAGCTTCTTTTTTGGTGTAGCCATATTGTTTAGCGGCATTTTTAAACCGAACAGGCGGTTCAAATGGATTTTCTAGAGATAATATAATTGTTCCCCAATGCATTCCAATAATCTTTTTAGCTTTAAGGTCCTTTCCAATTTGCAGTGCCTCTTCTGGAGTTGCGTGAAAAATAGACTTATCAAACATGGGTCTAAAATCATAAGCTCCAATATTAACAAATAATAAATCAATAGGACCAATCTGGTTTCCTAATGATTTATATAAATTTCCATATCCAGTATCACAGGAAAAAAATAATTTTTTTCCTTTGTATTCAATTAAATAACTTCCCCATAAAGTTTTATTTGTATCGGTTAAGCTACGCTTAGACCAATGAATAGCTGGTAAAAAAGTCAAGGTAATGTCATTGATTGTTGTTTTTTGATACCAGTCCAACTCTTGCACATTGGCGAATTGATTTTCAGTAAAATAATTTCCCACTTTTAATGGCGCTAGAACAGTTGATTTCTTATGAGGAAAATTTTTGATAGTGGACAGATCTAAATGATCATAATGATTATGTGTTTGCAAAAATAAATCTATTTTTGGTAAATTTTTAAGAGCAATAGCGGGATCCACATATCTTTGTGGTCCTAATTTTAAAGGTCCAGCATTTTTAGAAAACAAAGGATCAGTGATAATTGTTGTGGAACCAAGTTTGATTAAAAAAGTAGCATGACCAATCCATCCTATGTAATCAGTGTTTTTTAATTGTTTAATTTGTTGTAGCACTTCTTGTTCCGGTATGATGTGATCTTTTGGAATGTTAATTTTTATTTTTTTCTTCTCTTGATAAAAAGTAAAGTAAGACCATTTGCTTTTCCCAGTGCGTTGCGGACTACCTTCAACATTTTGAAAAGTACCATTTGGCAAATGATGGTAGGGTCTAGCTGCATATAAATTTAAGGATGGAAGCATAGAAGTTGCCAAAGCAAGTCCTGCGGTATTTTGTATAAACTTTCTTCTAGATTTGCTTTTAATTTTTTTCATATTTAAAAGTATGTTATCAATTTTTTAAAAAAATGAACAAATTAATTTACTCATTTATATTTTTCCTATTTTTCATGACATGCAAAACGTCTGCCCATGTTCAGCATTATGCAAAGTTAAATGAGGTTAAATTTGATATTTTTAGGAATGACCAAAAAGTCGGTTATCATAATATTATTTTTTCAAGAAATAATGGAGTTTTAACCGTTCAAAATGAAATTAAATTTAATATTAAAAAACTTGGTATCTCTTTCTATGATTATTTTTCTCAAGGAACAGAGGTATACGATAAAGAAGGTTCTTTGTTTGAGTTTGTTTCTGAAACATCAGACAATAAAAAAATAAAATATTGTAAAATAAAAAAACAAGACAACAAAAAGTATTTAATTGATGGCACTAATTTTAAAGGTATTTTGGAAAAAGATTTTGCTATCTCATCTTACTGGAATCATGAAATTTTAAAAAAAACTACTCAAATATCAGGAATATCTTGTAAAATTAAAGACCAAAAAGTTAGTTTTCTACGTAAGGAAACAATCGAAGTAAATAAAGTGAAAACTGAAAGCTTGGTCTTTGATATTCAAGGAACAGACTTAAATACACAAGTTTGGTTTAGAGAAAAAGATTTTACTATTGTAAAACAGGTATTGAATCAAAAAGGTACGTGGCGCTACGAAGTACAAGCTATCAAGTAGGATTTTGTTTTAAGTATTCTATATATTGAATAACTTCCTCAAATTTTTCATCCTCAATATCTTTGTAACTATTGTTGAATTTATTTTTGACACACAATGCAACATGCGCATAAGGGTTTCTTCCCTTAGGATGATTTGGATGATCAGGTAGTTGTCCTTCCAAATAATCGCCAGCTTCCTGAATAATTTTCCATAGTTTACTTGCGTTTTCTTTGTTCATTTTTTTTTCAAAATATTATATTAGTCCTGCATTATGACTACAAAAGTTTTTTATAATCACTCTTGTAATATTTGTAGAGCAGAAATTAATCACTACAAAAAAATTACCAAAGATGAATTTGATTTTGTTGATATTACAGACAATTACATGGCAAAAGTTCAAACGAAATCTAACGATAAGCAATTATTACGAAGAATGCATGTGATGGAAAACGGAAAGTTATTTTCAGGAGCTAGAGCTTTCTTAATTGTTTGGTCTAAAATTCCAAGATACAAAATCTTATCTAAAATATTAGGATTGCCAATTCTTTTCTCTATCTTTAGTGGATTGTATGAAATCGTTGCATACTTCCTATTTTTGAAAAATAAAAAACAACTACCTTCCACTAAATAATCAATCTTAGA
>Ga0255777_10001318_pt1 | contig 23451 bp, 23 predicted proteins | sample 101ome_15_FD_179975 | JGI IMG/M metagenome (GOLD analysis project Ga0255777, IMG submission 179975) | Coastal salt marsh microbial communities from the Groves Creek Marsh, Skidaway Island, Georgia - 101402AT metaG (version 2) | ecosystem: Environmental > Aquatic > Marine > Intertidal zone >... | reverse complement strand
CCCCGGCGGCACCATCGTCGAGGGCACGGCAGGGAATACGGGCATTGGCCTCGCCCTGGTCGGCGGCGCCCTGGGCTACGAGGTCATCATTGTGATGCCCCGCACCCAATCCCAGGAAAAGAAGGATACGGTGCGGGCCTTTGGGGCGACGCTTATCGAAGTCGATGCCGCGCCCTTCTCGAGCCCGAACCACTTCGTGCACTACTCCCGAAGCCTTGCGGAGCGTCTCGCGGAGGAACGCCCCGCCGGCGCCATCTGGGCCAATCAATTCGACAACCTTGCGAATCGCCGCGCCCACGAGCGCACCACGGCGCCGGAAATCTGGGCGCAAACGGAAGGAAAGGTGGACGCCTTCATTTGCGCCGCGGGCACCGGAGGCACCCTCGCGGGCACAGCAGCGGGGCTTCGAGCCTTCAATCCTGCCATTAAGATCGGCGTTGCCGATCCCGCGGGGGCTTCCCTCTACAGCTACTACACGACCGGGGAACTCGCGAGCGAAGGCAGCTCCATTACGGAAGGCATTGGGGTAGGCCGCATCACGGGGAACCTCGAAGGCCTAAGCGTGGATCACGCCTATCGCATCGAGGATCAAGAGGCCCTACCCCTCCTCTTTGATCTTGTGCACAGCGAGGGGCTCTCGCTAGGCGGCTCCGCCGCCGTAAACCTCGCCGGGGCCGTGCGCCTAGCGAAGGACTTGGGACCCGGGCACACCATCGTCACCATGCTCTGCGACCTCGGCACCCGCTACGCCTCCCGACTCTTCAACGCCGAGTTCCTCGCCAGCAAGGGTCTCCCAACCCCGCCCTGGTTCGACCGCGCCTAACGGCCAATGGCTGGGGGACCGCAGCGCCTAGGCGGGACGTAGGCGCGGGGTCGCCATGCGAATGGGGCTCGGCGATGGCGCCGGCGCACTCCCGTCGAAGAAGGGCACATCTCCACCCACCGTCACCCGATGACCGAGCCGCTCCTCGGGCCAGTAATCCCAGAGCGCATAGTGCTGAAGGCAGCGGTTATCCCAAAAGGCCGTATCAAAGCGTTCCCAGCGGAAACGGATCTGGAACTCGGGACGCTCCACATGGCGAAGCAAACGCTTAAGCAGCGCGTCCCCTTCGGCGTTTTCCATGCCCACAATCGCGGTGGTGAAGGCTCGATTGATATAAAGCGAGGGCCGTCCCGTCTCCGGGTGGGTGCGGACCACGGGGTGCGCGGCCTTGGGGTATTGCTTCCCCGCGTCATCCACGCCCCGATCGGCATAGCGGCCGCGGTAGATATGCTCCGAGGTGTGCCAGGCGGAAAGGCCCTGGAGGAAGGCCTGCTCCTCCTCCGAAAGCACGGCGTAGGCCGCCTCCATGGAAGCAAACATCGTATCCCCGCCGCAGGACGGGAGCTGGCGCAGCTGTAGCATGGTGGCCATGGGGGGCTCGGCTTCGCAGGAGACGTCGCTGTGCCAACCATTGCCATTGGCGACCTTGGAATCGCGGTGACAATGAATCACAAAAATCGCATCTCCCTCCCCGGACCCCGGCGCCGCCGGGTGAACGTGAAGGTCGCCAAAGCGACGGGCAAAGGCCGTTTGCACGGCTTCGCTCATGGGCGCAGGCTGATCCTTGAAGAACAGCACGCCGTGCCGAAGCCAGGCCTCGTGGATTTCCGCAAAGGTCGCGTCGTCCACGCCTTCCGCTAGGTTTACCCCGCGCACTTCTGCGCCGAGCACCGGTGACAGGGGCGTCAGCTGAAGCTGTGCCATGGTCCATCCTCCCCAGGAGACCCATCCCTAAAAGCCTTGAGCCTACGCCGAGCCTGCCCAGGCGCCAAGGGCAGACGACGCGGCCGCGCTGCGGCATGCTGGAGGCCATGGACAGCATGCGTTTAGAAGTAAAGGTGAAGCCCAACGCCCGGCGCAACGCCCTGACGGCGCAGGAAGACGGCAGCTGGCTCGCGGAAATCACCGCACCGCCGGTAGACGGAAAAGCCAATGCGGCGCTTATCGCCCTGGTGGCAAAGCACTTTGGCTGTCCTAAGCGCGCGATCACGGTCAAAAGCGGCGCCGCTAGCCGACGAAAGGTGCTTCTGGTGGCACCTCAACGCTAACATTGGGCGGGGCCTAGGGGGGCACAACACATGCGCATTGCCATCGGCGGAATCGTTCACGAAACCAACACCTATTGCAGCGCACCGACCACCCTGAAGGACTTCAGCGTACTTGAGGGGGAGCGCCTGTACCGCCTGGCCGGAACGGAAACGCAAAGCGGCGCTGCCCTCGATCTCTGCACGGAGCGCGGCTGGACCGCCCTCCCGCTCCTCTACGCCTGGACCCAACCGTCGGGGACCATCGAACGGGAAAGCTACGAGGCGTTGAAGGGGCGGCTCCTCAACCGCCTTTCCGAGGCCTTGCCCGTAGATGGGGTATTCCTCGATCTCCACGGCGCCGGCGTGGTCGATGGCATGGATGATCTCGAGGGCGATCTTGCCCACGCCGTGCGGGCGTTAGTGGGGCCCGGGGTCCCCATCACCGCGGCCTTTGACCTTCACGGCAATATCACGCAAGCCATGGCCGATGCGCTGGACGGCGTCTTCGCCTGCCACGAATACCCCCATATCGATCAACACCTAAGGGCCCGGGAGGCGGTGGCCTTTCTCGAAGCCCTGGCCAAGGCCCCGGGGGGCACCACGGTGCAGGTGGCGAGCCTGCCCCTGCTCATGCCCACCACGACGACCTTTCACGGCATCGGTGCCGAGCTTCGCGACCATCTGAAGGCCGTGGAGGCGGATGACCCCGCTGTGGCCAACGTCAGCTTTTTCCATGGCTTTCCCTATTGCGACGTTCCCCAGGTGGGCTGCCACGTGGTGGTCACTCACTGGGGCGACGCGGAAACGGCTCAGGCCCTTGCCCGGCGCCTCGCCGGCGCCGTCTGGGAACGGCGAGAGGCATTGAGGGCGCAAAGCCTTTCCGCCGAAGAAGCGGTCGCCCTTGCGCAAGCCGCCGCCCAGGTGGACGGCAGCGGGCCCGTGGTCATTAACGAAACCTCGGACAACTGCGGCGGCGGCAGCCCGGGGGATGGCACCCACCTTCTCCGCGCCCTCTTGGACGCCAAGGTCCAGAACGCCTGCTTTGGCTTTATCGTCGACCCGGAAGTTGCCGAGGCGGCGCACCGGGCGGGCGTGGGCGCGCAGATCGATATCACGCTCGGGGGCAAAACGGACACGCTGCATGGCGCCCCCCTAGCCCTTTCCGCCTATGTCAAAGCGCTCCACGACGGTCGCCTGACGCTCCAGGCCATGGCCAAGGGGGCCCGCATCAACTATGGACCCCTGGCTAGGCTCCAGGTCGATAGCTTTGAGATCATCGTCGCCAGCCGCCGATCCCAAACCTTCGATACGGAACCCTTCCTGGCCCTGGGTATCGACGTCACCCGCCTGGCCATTGTGGCGCTGAAATCGAGCAACCATTTCCGCGCCGGCTTTGAGCCCCTGGCCCGCGCCGTGATCACCGCGGACCCGCCGGGGCTGACCACCCATCAAGTCGCCGTGTTCCCGCGGCAGAAGGCCGCCGTCCCCCTTTGGCCCCTGGATCCGAAAGCCCGCTATACCCCTTAAATTCACTCTCGGATTACACTTCGCCATTCATCGCTTGCTGGCACCGCTCCATGGCGCGCCCTTCCCCGCCCCTGGCCAAGGATCCGATAGTCGATCGGTCCCTGCGCCACTCCCTGCGCGACGGAATTTTTTTCTCCGCCATGATCGGCACGGCGGAAAATTACTTCTCCGCCTTCGCGGTTTTCCTAAGGGCCAGCACGGCCCAGGTGGCCTGGCTCGCCGCCCTACCCCCCGTGCTCGCGGCCTTCTCTCAGCTGGGCTCGGCCTGGCTGGGGCATCGCTTAGAAGCCGCAAGGCCCGAGCAGCCTCAACGCCGCCGGCTGATCGTGATCGGCGCCCTACTCCAGGCCTTTGTCCTCATCCCCCTGGCCCTGCTGCCCCTGGCCCTGCCCGAGCTAGCCCTCCCCGTGCTCATTTCCTGCGCCGTGGTGTACTACATCGGACCAAACCTGGGCTCTCCCCATTGGGGGAGCCTGATGGGAGATCTCGTTCCGGAAAGTCGCCGCGGCCGCTACTTTGCGCTCCGCACGCGCCTCTCGAGCCTGGCGAACTTCTCCGCCCTTATGGGAGCAGGCCTAACCCTTCACGCCTTTGATGCCCTCGGGAAGACCTACGGCGGCTTTCTGGTGATCTTTTTCTGCGCCGCCGCCTTTCGCCTGACCTCCGCCTGGCATCTGCTGCAAATGCACGACCCGACCCCGAAAGCCCCGGCAGCAAAGAAGGCCTGGGGTGAGGCCCTTAAAAGCGCCCTTCGGCAAACCAGCCTGCTTCGCTTTAGCCTGTTCTACGCCACCATGCAGGCCGCCGTCGCCCTGGCGTCCCCCTTCTTTTCGCTCTACATGCTGCGGGATCTGGAGTTCAGCTACTTAGCGTTCATGGTGAACACCGCCGCCTCCATGGGCGTGCAGTTTCTGACCTTAAGCCGCTGGGGACGGCTGTCCGACCTCTTTGGCAATCGTCTGATTTTGGGCACCACGGGGCTCCTCATTCCCCTGCTCCCAAGCCTTTGGGTGCTATCCCCCAACCCCCTCTATCTGCTGCTGGTGCAGGCGATCTCCGGCCTCGCATGGGCGGGCTTTACCTTAAGCGCCACCAATTCCGTATTCGACCTGACCCCGCCGGAGTCACGGCGAAACCTGATGGCCGTGCATAACGTGCTGGCCGCCCTGGGCGTGTTCCTAGGGGCGACCCTTGGGGGCTGGCTTGGCACCGTCCTTCCCAGCACCGTGAGCGTTGGCGACGCCACCTGGCCCTGGCTCAGCCCCCTCTACGGGGTGTTTCTGATCTCAACGGTTGCTCGGCTGGCGGTGGTCTTCGCTTTCCTCCCCCAGCTTAAGGAGCTTCGGAAGGTGCGCCCCATGTCCCGGTCGGGGCTGATCTTTCGCGTGACCCGCATACAGCCCCTTTCGGGCATGGTCTTTGAGGTGGTCGGACGCTTTCGGCGAAAGCCCTAGGCGGCGACCAAACGCTAAACCTGGAGGCGATCGCGAAGCTTCGCTCGAGCCTAGGACGCCGGTGACTCGGCGCCATGGGGCGCAGGCTGAATGAGTAAGGTTGGCACTTCGAGGCAGTGGGACTTCACGGTAGCCACCTGCGTACCCGGCTTTCGGCCCTCTCGAAGCTCCGAAACGATCACGCCAGCATCCCTCAGGCGAGCGCAGGTCCCTTCAAGATCCAGGGTTTCTAAGGCGATGCCCCATAACCGATCCGTCTCCGACGACTTGGGAGACGCGATAACTTCGACGGTAAGCGCTCCGCCTCGAAAGAACAGAAAGGAGCCGCCCCAGTCGGGCGCTTCCCTTTCAAGGGCGAGACGAAGACCGACTTGATCTCCATAAAACCGCTTGGCTGCCACCCCATCCTGGGTCTGTACCACCACATGATCAACAGCGGTAATAGGATGAGCGCCCCGGGGCGCTCCAACCTCGAGCCGGCCGCCCTCATCATGCTGAATCGCAAAGGAGAAAATTCCCCTTGCGCTGCTCGCAGGCCAGAAAAGGCTTTGCCAACTCCGGCGACGGCCGGTGCGCTCATCGACGCCCTCTCCCGGCGCCGGATCGGAAACAGTAAGCCCCGCTCCCCTAGCCTGCTCGAGAAAGGCGCCGGCATCCTCGACCCCGAATACCAATCCCGCAAGCGCGCCCTCCCGATCCCCTAGGGCCCTTAGAACCTGCTGAGCTCCAGGCCCCTCGCCGTCGACAGCCAGCAGCTCAAGGTAGGTGTTATTGAGCAAAAATAGGCTGTTAGCTGTCCCGTAGCTGGGATGCCTACCCTGCCAACTTGGCGCCCTGCCGAGGAGAAGCGCGTAGTTTTCCGTAGCGCTTTCGAGATCCGCCACGGCAATGATGATGTGATCAACGCAAGTCATGGAAACGCGACCTCTCCCTCTGCGATTGACGGGTCAGGCGAGAAGCCGCTTCCCAATGTTGAGGAGATGAATCTGGCTCGTGCCCTCGTAGATGCGGGCGGCTCGAACGTCGCGAAAGAAGCGCTCGATACCCCGATACTTGGTGTAGCCCCGGCCGCCGAAGATTTGGACCACGCGATCGGCGACGCGGAAGCACATCTCCGTCGAGAGGTATTTGCATAGGGAAACGTCCATGGTGACGTCTTCCCCCCGATCCCGCTTCCGGGCCGTTTCAAGGATCAGCGCCCGGGCGCTTTCAATCTCCACCTTGCACTCTGCCAGCATGGCCTGAACCAGCTGATAGTCGCCGATGGGCTTACCGCCTTGCTGCCGCTCCCTGGCGTAGCGAATGCCTTCGTCCAGCAGGCGAATCGCTGGCCCGGTGGAGAGGGCAGACAGATTAATGCGCTGCTTATTCAGCGCCTTCATGACCGTGCGGAAGCCCTGGCCGGGAACGCCTCCGATGATGGCCTCTTCCGAGACCTTGCAGTCCTTCAGGAACACCTCACCGATGGGCGCCCCCTCCTGCCCCATCTTGGGGGTGGAGCCGCTGGTGGTCAGCCCAGGGTGCCCCCGCTCAATCAGGAAGGCCGTAATGCCGCTGCCTCCTCGGTCCCGGTCGTCGGTGCGGGCGAGGACGGTAAAGAGATCGGCCATGGGCGCGAGGGTGATGTAATGCTTATGGCCATTCAGTACGTAGTGCCCATCCCCCGTGGCCACGGCCCGGGTTTTCAGTGCCGTGGCGTCGGAACCCGCCTCCGGTTCCGTAAGCGCCAGGCAGCCGATCAGCTCGCCAGACGCGAGGCGCGGCAGATAGCGTTCCTTCTGCGCCTCCGTGCCATCGCGCACTAAACACTCCGAGCCGATGCCCGCGTTCTGCGCCCCCACCACCCGGTAGGCCACGGAGCACTGGGTCAGCTCGATAAAGGCGAGCGCCAGCTCTTCACTCGTCAGACCGCTACCGCCGTAGGCTTCGGGGATACTCCAACCAAAGGTGCCCAGTTCCCGCATGGCGGCGATGGCCTCCTCGGGCACCGCATCCTCCGCCTCCACCCGGTCCTCATTCGGAATCGCCACGGTGCGCACAAAGTGGCGGGTGGCGTCGAGCAGCTGGTCTAGCGCGTGTTGATCGCGAATCATGGCGTCTTTCCCTCCCCCAGATGCCCGCCAGTGTAGCGCGCCGGGGCAGCGTCGGCGCCCTTGCCAGCGCCGCGCCGTAAACGTAGCGTCATCCCCAGCCCTTGATGCCGAGAAAAGGACCCACCCCATGGCAAAGGCTTTTCAGCCCCTGATGACCACCGCCGGCCGCGCCCTCCTCGGCCTCTATTTCATTCTTCCGGGCCTCAGCAAAATCCCTGGCTGGGAAGGGACCGCTGCCTTGATGGCAGAGAAAGGCATGGTGCTGGTCACCCCCCTGCTGCTGCTCACCATCGTGCTGCAGATCGGCGGCGGCCTTGCCCTCGCCCTTGGCTATCGCACGAAGCTCATCGCCTTCCTGCTGGCAGGGCTCACCTTGGTGATCTCCGTAGTGATTCATAACTTCTGGGCCCTGCCTCCAGGGGAACTACAAACGGCCCACGAAATGCAGAACTTCGTGAAGAACATGGCCATCATGGCTGGGCTTTTGGGCTTCGCGGGGCACGGCGGAGGTCCCTGGAGCCTCGACCATCGGACCGAGGCCCCGCATGAAGAGCAGGCCCTGCGGTAAAGCGCACCTCCCGCCGAGCGTAAGGGGGCCTTTCCCAGCCAACCGCTGATCTCTTGACGTGGACGGCCCTCCTATAATCCCGGGCGCCTGTTCGCCCGCGTCGCTAGGCTCCCTCCGACAAGAGTTGTCGCGAGGGAGCTTGAGCAAATGAAATACCTCGTCATCGCCGATTTTCGCTGCAAGCCCGGTATGGCGCAGCGCATGGCCGAACGCTTCGTAGACGCGCTGCCGGTCACTCGAAGTTTTCAGGGCTGTCGCTCCATAGCCGTTTACTACGAGGAGCGCACCCAGACCTTCACCCTTCTGGAAGACTGGGATTCTCTAGAGGAATACGAGGCCTACCTCGCGTTTCGAGAAGACACGGGCATTCAGACGCAGCTGGATCCCCTCCTCGACGGGGGATGGGCGGGGGTAAGGGCCAGCGTGAAGCGGCTAGGGAAAATTCAGCCCCTTTGAGGAGCGGGTCAGAATGGGAGCCCGGCTTCCCTAATGCTGAAGCGCCAGTAACGGAACGCACCGCTGGTCCCCCGGCGAGTACATCCATCTTCCAGGGTTTAGGCGCCTCACGCTTTGCTCATCCCTCCACCGATGGGAGAGCACGGTCATGATGAAACGCTTAATTGGAACCGCGGGCGCGCTACTGTTTGCTGCCCAGGGCGCCTTTGCAGATCACCACCTACCCCAGGTTCAAGCCCTTGAAACCTACGCCTGCAATTTTGCAGAGGGAAAGGACCTTGATGATTTTCTTGCTGTTGCGGAGAAATGGGACCGCTTTGCGGACGACGGCTTTAGCGAGCCCTACGAAGGGTTTGTCCTGACCCCTTTTTACTTCAACGCCGACACCAACGCCGACGTGTACTGGGTGGGCGTATCCCCAAACTTTGCTGCCCAGGGCACCACGGCCGACGAATGGATGGCCAAGGGCGCCGCCCTACAAAAAGCCTTTGACCAGGTCGCTCCCTGCCAATCCCATAGCCAAATGGCGTCCATCTCGGTGCGCGATATCAATCGCAGCACCGGCGTAGTGGACTTCAGCGCCTGCTCCTTAAAGCCCGGTGCTACCCCGGAAGCGATCAGCGCCGCCGATAAGAAAATGGTGGAATTTCTTGAAAAGGTAGGGTCCAGCACAGCGATCTATCGCTGGTATCCCGTTCAGGGCACCGCGAACGCGCCCATCGACTTTCTTCAAGTGAATGCGGACGGCTCGAACAGCGAAGCCGGCGCCAATAAAGATAAGTTCCTCAAGGGCGGCGGCATCGCCGTGCAACGAGCGCTCTATGGCGATCTTATGACTTGCCGAAATGGCCCCTCTGCCCATTTCCAATCCGTTGGTGGCTCGGATTGATCCGGCCGTTCCTTTTCTAAAGAGAGAGATTACTTATGCGAGCTGTTACCTTTGCCCTAGGGCTACTCCTTTGCGCGGGTCAGGCCAACGCGGCCAACGCCTATAAGTTCTACGACGTGGATGTGGAGAACGCCCCCGCCGTCCTAGCGGCGACGGACGCGTTCATGAATTCCGAAACCGGAAAGCGATTTAAGGGGGCGCTTCACCTAAACACCTATCTCGCCAATGGTGCGAGTCCCGCAACCCACGCCTTTGTCATGCTCATGCCAAGCATGGCCGCCATTACGGCCTGGGAGGCGGAAATGGCCGCAAGCAACGACGGGGCAAGCTTTTTCTCCAGCCTCCGCGCTAACGGAGAGGCCACGGGGGAATCCATGGGTTCCATGCTTAAGGCCTGGGGAGACACGGCCGATGATGATCGGGTTTGGATGGTAACGCGTTTCTACACCACGAATCCTCTCGCGGTACTGGCGGCCCAGGAAAAGCTGATGGCAAGCCCAGAGATGAAGAACGCGCCAGGGCAGGTCCATCTCAATAGCGTCGCGGTGGGCAACCGGAGCGGCGCGAACAACAGCTTTGCCACCCATATGTTTGCCGTAGGCTACAAAAGCGTCGAGGAGATGGAAGGCTGGACGCAAAAAATCAACGCGTCACCGGCCTGGGCTGAGTACCTGACCAGCCTGCGGGACGTTGTGACCTGGCATGGCACCGATCTTCTGGTCATCTCTAGGCTTTATGATCAAGGCATGTCGATCTCCGACTTCGCGGACTAGCCCTTTCCCCCAAGCGACGAGCCGCGGACCGAGCCCTCGGTCCGCGGCTTTTTTTGAGGCTTACGGTCAGCCCCTGCGGGGCCCCGAGGACAGGCGCCGTGCGCCGCGCTAGGCTGTAGGCTTTGCAGCTAGGGCCCAAAAATGATCAATCCCATTCCTCGCGGGGACTATCCGCGGCCCCAGCTTCGGCGCGCTCAATGGCAATGCCTTAACGGCCCTTGGCGCATCCGCGCCGATGACGCCGGCGAAGGTCTCAAGCAGCACTGGCACGAAGAAGGTTTGGGCGCTGAAGCCCAAACCATCATGGTCCCCTTTACGCCGCAGGCCCCTGCCTCCCAGGCGGAAGCGCTCCGTCATGCCGCCTGCCTATGGTACGAACGAGCGTTCGATGCGCCTTCCTGGAGCGGACCGGTCATGCTTCATTTCGGCGCCGCAGACCATTGGACGCGAGTTTTTTTGAATGGGCAGGAGATCGGGCAGCACCGGGGAGGCTACGCGCCCTTCTCCTTCGATATTTCCCACGCCCTCAGGCCGGGAAGTAATCGCCTGACCGTACGCGTCGAGGACTCCCCCTCCTGGAGTCAGCCTAGAGGAAAGCAGGCGGGTACCACACGCTGGCCCATTGATTACGATCCCATCACCGGGCTTTGGCAAACGGTCTGGCTCGAGCCCGTGCCGGCCTCGTCCCTGAGCTGGCTTTACCCTCGCTTTTCTCTCGCGGATCGCACCCTGATCGTCACGGCGGGCTTTTCCCGGCCCGTCACGGGGAAGCTTTCCCTGTCCCTTCACCGGGAGGGTGCGGTCATCGCCCAGGCCTCCGTCGAGGTCGATCACCGCTCCGAAGCTCGGCTTTCCTTCATCCTCGAGGAGCCTGCGCTTTGGCATCCCGATCACCCCTGGCTCTACGACCTCACAGCGACCCTTGAAGACCCCCTTGAAGGGACCCTAGACCGGGTAGAAAGCTACCTCGGGCTTCGGGAGATCACCTGGGATGAAGCTGGGCTTCGCCTTAACGGGGAGCCTATCTACCTTCGGGGCGTTCTCGATCAAGGCTATTTCCCGGAGGGGTGGTACACGGCCCCCAGCGACGAGGCCCTGCGCCGGGATGTGGAGCTCACCCTCGCCCTAGGCTTCAATTGCGCGAGGAAACATCAGAAAGCTGAAGATCCGCGCTATCTCTACTGGGCGGATCGGCTCGGCCTGCTGGTTTGGGCCGAAATGCCCTCGGGGAGAATCTTCTCCACCGACCTCGTAGAATCGCTCACGCAGGAGTGGATGACCCTTATCCGAAGGGATCGAGCCCATCCGTCGATCATCACCTGGGTGCCCTTCAATGAATCCTGGGGGGTCTGGCACCAGGGTAGCCGTCCTGAGCAGCGGGCCTGGGTAGATAGCCTTTACCACCTGACGAAGACGCTCGATCCCTCCCGGCCCGTGGTGGGCAACGACGGCTGGGAGTACTCCTCGGGGGATCTTTGGACCTTGCATCTTTACGAGGAGGAACGGCCCCTCGAGGAACGGCTAGCCTCGCTTCGACGGGACCCTGAGACCGCGGTGACGAACAGCTGGGGCGGCACCCCAGGGCGGGAACGCCGGGGCGCGCTCCCTGGCGCTGATGTTTCGGGCCTCCCCATGCTCCTTACGGAATGCGGAGGGATCGGCTTTGGCGACGCCGGCGAAGATCGCTTTGCCTACGGAGACTTCCCCGAAACGGAAGCGGAACTCCTTCGCCAAATCCAAGGCACGCTCGAAAAAATCTCCGCCAGCCCCTCCCTCGCGGGCTACGTATGGACCCAGCTCACGGATGTGCAGCAGGAGGTCAACGGGCTCCTGTACTTCGACCGCACGCCGAAGCTGCCCCTGCCTGCCCTCCGCGCTTGCTTCTCAGGGGATGAGCCCAGCGCCTAGCGCAGCGCCGGGCGACGAAGCGCGGGCTCTAGCCCCGCCCCCATGAGGTCGATGAAGTTATCGGCGAAGAACGCGTCCTGGGCCGCCGGAGCTAAACCTTCCACCGCCTCCCCAAAGCGCTTCAGGGGATTACGCCCCCCCTCGACGTGAGGATAGTCCGTGGAGAAGAGGCACATCTCCTCCCCCGCGTTCTCGATGATCCACCCCGTGTCTTCGTGGGGGTACGGCGTCACCCGAAGCTGTCGCCGCGCGATCTCCGAAGGCTTTGCGGAGAGTTTTTGGAGCCGCTCTTCATTTTTCACAAAGGCGTGGGCGGCGGAATCGAGGTTCCGTAGCCAGCCCGGCAGCCAGGACGCCCCCAATTCCACAGCGCCCCACTTGAGGTTCGGGAAACGATCGAAAACCCCATCGATAATCAGCGCCGCCAGCGTTTGCTGGACCGACGTCGAAATGGGCAGATAGGTCAGGGACGTAAAATTCGCATCCCCCCCGTGGAAATCGGGCACCGGAGGCAACCCGTTCACCTTGTAGGTGAGATTGACCTTCTCCTCGCCCCCCACGTGGAACACGATGGGCAAGCCCGCTTCCTGAGCCAGGGCCCACACGGGGAACAGTCCTATATGGCTGGGGCTGTGATTCCGCGGGCACCAGGACGGCACCATGAGGGCCTTCGCACCCATCTCGATGGCGGCCCGAGCCGTTTTCTCCGCCTCCTCAAAGTCTTCCAGAGGCACGTAGGCCGTGGCCAAGAGACGGCGATCGACGGAACAGAAGTCGGTCATCATGCGGTTATGGGCCGTGGCCGCGCCGTAGCACAGCGCCTTATCCCCGCTCTGATCAAAACCGAAGTTGCCCAGGCAGAAGGTGGTGAAGACCAGCTGGCTCGCAACGCCGATGTGATCCACCGCGGCGGGGCGATCGGCCTGGAGGAAGGCGCCATGGGCGTCGTAGTTTTTTCGGAGCATGATTTGCTCCCCCGCACTGGCACGGAAGGCGGCGTCCTCCTGCCGCTTCCGCGCCTCTTCCACCGCCTGCCGATTCCCCACCTGCACCCCGACGTTGGGATGCTCAAGAAAGCGCCGAAGCAAATCCCTTTCAAAGTAGGGGTTTAGGCAGTCCGACAGCTCCATAAGATGGCTGTCGGCATCGTGAACCAAACGATTTTCGATATAGGCCATGGCCCCAGGCTCCCCTTTTTTTCTTCGACCATACACCGGAGCCCGGGGAAAGCTCTAGGGATTGATAAAGCTCGCCAGATCCTCGCGGAACTTCGCCGCCGATGCGGGATGGAGATACATCATGTGCCCCGCCTCGTAGTACGCCACGGTGAGGTTCTCCCGCTGCGCCGGCGGAATATCGAGGTGATCAAGCACGTAATGGAGCGCGCCGTAGGGCGTGGCCAGATCAAAGTAGCCCTGCTGCACGAGCAGGCGCATCTTCGGGTTCTGAGTCATGGTCCAGGCCAGATCGATGGCCGTATTAGGGACGGGCACGGTGCCGAGACCCGGCGTTTTGTGACGCCGGTCCCAGCGGCCATAGACCGGCGCCGAGCTCACATAGGTGCGATCCGTTTTCACCCCCAGCTCTTCCCGGTAGTAATCATTGAAGGTGGCCATAAAGGCCGGACCCACGGCAGGGAAGAAGGGGTCGTAGCGGAAGGTCTCGGCGATGTGGTTGATGGCGTCGCCCAGGAATCGGGAATCAATGCGCCCCACCACCTTGCGCTCGTCCCGCAGCAGCGCCTTGGTGAACTGCGCCTCATTCATACGCAAATTAGCGCGATCCCAATAGTCCACAGGAATGCCCGTGAAGCGCTCGAGCCCGGCCAGGGCCGCAGCGCGCTCCCCGCTCGTTGCGCTGTTGCCCTTGCGCAGGACCGGAGCATAGACCTCGCTCACGAAACGCTCCGCCTCCGCCAGGAAATCCCCCAGCGCCTCGGGGCGATCGGTCACCTTTCCGTGATACCAAGCCGTCGCTGCAAAGGTGGTAAAGCTGTTGGTGTCGGCCAGATCGTTCGCGGCGCCATTGTTGGCAGCGATGAAGTCCATGTAGGGCGATACGAGAATCACGCCGTTTAAGGCAATGCTATGGCGGGATAGCAGCTCATAGGCGACGCCTCCGGAGCGAATACCGCCGTAGCTCTCCCCAAGCAGATACTTCGGAGACTGCCAGCGCCCTTCCGCAGAGATGTAGCGAGCGATGAACTTCGAAACCGATTCGATGTCCTGATCGACGCCCCAGAAATCCTCGCCCTTGCCCTTCCCCACGGCGCGGGAGAACCCCGTGCCCACGGGATCGATCATGACTAGATCGGCCTTATCGAGCACCGAGTACTCATTATTCACGCGGCGGAAGGGGCCTTCCGTGGAAAATTCCCGATCCTGTACCACGGTGCGCTGGGGACCCAGAATGCCCATGTGCAACCACATGGATGCGGAGCCAGGCCCGCCGTTGTAGGCAAAGAGAATCGGACGCGTGCGCCGATCCCCATCCTTCTTCACGTAGGCCGTGTAACCGAAATGGGCGATCACTTCGCCCTCATCGTCCTTCATCGCCAGGGTGCCAGCGGTCGCGCGGTACTCAATGGTTTTGCCATCGATACGCACCTTGCCCTCGCTCTCTGCGTGGAGCAGCTCGGGGATCGCTTCGTCGGCCTTATCACTGTCATCGCCATGGCTATCGGCGAGGGCGCTCTGGGGCACGGCCCAGGGGAGCAACGCGAGCAGTAGGGCGGCAAGCATCGGGCGGGACATGGCGATCTCCTTTGCGGGCAGGCTTGAGCGAAAAAGTGTCAACCATCTCCGCTCCCGGTGCCAGACCCTACGCCCCTTAAGAGGCCTTGCCCTCCCCCGGCAAGGGCCGTAGCGTCAGCTGCTCCGAAGCCTGAAGGAATACGCTCTCCATGCGCCCCACTTCCCGGGAATACCCCACCTTCGTCACCCACCTCGAGTGCTCCCTCACGGGAGAGCGCTACGAAGCAGGCCAGGTCCACGGTCTTTCGAAGGCCGGGCGCCCCCTCCTCGTCCGCTACGATCTAGACGCCCTCGGCAGCCAGCTCCAAAAAGAAGATCTCGCCCCCCGGGACGGCGGGTTCTGGCGTTACCGGGAATTTCTCCCGGTCACCCAAAGCCAAAACGTGGTGGCCCTGGGAGAGGTCATGACGCCGCTTGTTCCCCTCTCGAAGCTTGGAGAAGCGCTAGGCGGCAGCGCAGATTCGTTGATCGTGAAAGACGAAGGCCGGCTCCCCACGGGCTCCTTCAAGGCCCGGGGCCTTGCCCTGGCCGTGGCCATGGCGAAGGAGCTTGGGCTCAGTCATCTCGCGATGCCCACGAACGGCAATGCGGGGGCAGCCATGGCGGCCTACGCGAGCCGAGCGGGGCTCCGCACCACCATCTTCTGCCCCGAGGACACCCCGGAGGTGAATGTGTCTGAGATCGCCCTTCAGGGCGCGGAGGTTTATCGCGTCAACGGGCTGATCAATGACTGCGGCAAGCTCGTAGGAGACGGCAAGGAGGCGGCAGGCTGGTTCGACGTGTCGACCCTTAAGGAGCCCTATCGTATCGAGGGCAAGAAGACGATGGGTCTAGAGCTCGCAGAGCAGTTTGGCTGGGCGCTCCCCGATGTCATTTTCTATCCCACGGGCGGAGGCACGGGCCTCATCGGGATGTGGAAGGCCTTCGAGGAGCTCGAGGCCATCGGCTGGATCGGGGCGAAGCGCCCCCGCATGGGCGCCGTGCAGGCCGAGGGCTGCGCGCCCATCGTGAAGGCCTTCGAAGACAGCGTGGAGCACGCGCCGCTCTGGGAGAACGCCCATACCGCCGCCGCCGGCATTCGCGTTCCCGTGGCCGTCGGAGACTTTCTAATATTACGCGCCGTGCGGGACAGCGGAGGCTTCGCTATTGCCGTTTCCGACGAAGCCATCTTCGACGCGCAGGCACGGGTGGCTCAGGAAGAAGGGTTTTTGCTCTGCCCCGAGGGGGCCGCCACCTTCGCCGCCTATGAACAGGCGCTGGCCGCGGGGCAGATCTCCACCTCGGAGCGCGCCGTTCTCTTCAACTGTGCCACGGGGCTGAAATACCCCATGCCGCCCGTGCATCGCGCGCTGGATCGGCACCAACGCATCGACTACGCCGCCTTTACCTAGACCGCTTTGGAGACCGCTATGACTTCATGGATGCAACCGGGCCATCAGGCCGTGATCACGGGCGGGGCCAGCGGCATTGGCCTCGCGACCGCGCGACGCCTACGGGCCGCAGGCCTAGACCTGTTGCTCGCCGATCTTAAGGAAGACGCTCTCACGGAGGCCCAAGCGGCCTTGACCGCCGAGGCCGGCCCCGGGGTGGTGCGCATTCAACCCTGTGACGTGTCCAAGGAAGGGGACGTGGACGCCCTTCGCGAAGCGGCCTTTGCCCACGGCCCCGTTCACTGCCTCATGAATAACGCCGGTGCGGGCCTTCGAACCCCCAGCCCCTGGGCCGACCTCGCGGCCTGGAAACAGCAACTTGAGATCAACCTTTGGGGCGTCGTTCATTGCTGCCACGCCTTCCTGCCCGCCATGCTTGAGGGCGGGGAACCGGGGGTCGTCATCAATACGGGCTCCAAGCAGGGGATCACCAATCCCCCGGGCAATGGGGCTTACAACCTCAGCAAGGCGGGGGTGAAGAGCTATACGGAGAGCCTCGCTCACGCCCTTCGCCAGGAAGCGCACTGCGCGCTCACGGCGCACCTCTTGATTCCGGGTTTCACCTACACGGGCATGATTGCGCGCTTTATCCCGGAGAAACCGGCGGGGGCCTGGACCGCGGAGCAGGTCGCGGACTTTCTCCTGGAGCGCCTCGCCGCCGGGGATTTCTACGTGCTCTGCCCCGATAACGAAACGCCCCGGGATCTCGATGTGAAACGCATGGCCTGGAATCTGGGGGATATCACGGAGAACCGCAGCGCCCTCTCCCGCTGGGATCCTGCTTTCGAAGACGCGTTCAAGGTGTTTATAGAATGAAACCTAAGGCTCCGATGACAGGCGTCCGGCACCCTAGGTCGCCGGCGCTTTCGTAAGCCCTCCTTTCCGAAACCATAATCGAGGCTTTTGATCTGGACCGTTCGCACGACCTACCCTGCGCTCAACCTTGCCTTTCCCCGCCGTTCCTCGGCTAAAACGGTTTCCTCAACTTTTTAGAAGCCGAACCTACGGGGATTCGCTATGAGAACACTCATCGCAGCTGCATCTTTCGCCCTTCTGAGCCTTTCCGCTCAGGCAGACCATCACGAAACCGCCTCAGCCAGAGCTGAGGTTTACGAATGTGGCCTTAGAGAGGGGCACAGTCTCCGGGAAGTCCTCGACTTTGCCCAAGGCGACTTTGCCGCCTGGGCCGATAGGGAGCAGCTAGCCGGCATGACTTTCCTTTGGGAACCGGTTGCCGTGGCGCCGCCTTTCGATAGCGCCGATCTCCGCTGGGTGAATTACCACCCAACCTGGACGGACTACATGAAGGCGAATAGTGCATGGCGCTCTGAAGGCGCAGCAGAATTACAGGCTCGCCTCTTCGCCATGGTGGACTGCAAGCTGCCCGCCTTCGCCAACGCAACAATCGTCAACCCAAGCACTGAAAGGACCGAAGAAAAGCTCATCATGTTGGGAAAGTGCAGCTTCAAACCGGACACCCGGCTCAGCTTTGGTCAGCTCGCAACCCTAATGGAGGAGCGCAACTGGGAGGCTCTGACGAAAGGCGACCTGCTTGAGGGCCTCTGGCGCACGGGCATCGGCATTGAGGGGGAGACTTGGGACTTCCTTCAAATGACGGCGGGCAGCAACGCCACCATGGCGGAATTTCTTGACGGCTGGATGGGCAAGGGTCTGCCCCGCGGCCCCCAGGCCCAACAGGCACTGCCCTTTCGATGCGAAGCCGATTTCCATCGCTCTCACACGGTACGACAAGCCAGCAACTAAACGCCTCGGGCACCCCCTTTGGGGGTGCCCATACACCAAACCTCGCTAACTTCGTAAGCTCCTCTTTAAAAGACAGCCGTTCATCGCGCCCCGGAGTGCTTCCTCCCAGACCCCATGGGCTGCTCCTTCGAGGGTTCTTAGGCTCCCAAGACACCAATTGAGGGAGAATGCGCGATGAAATTTCTGTGTTACTACAAAATCCTACCCGGCAAAGGTGCCGATACGCGGGCGCAGTGGACGGGAACGGAGGAAAACTGGTTCGGCACGACCATGCTCGCCCGCTATCACGCAGCGGACGGCCAGCATGGCGTCGTCATTGTTGAGGCCGACGATGTGAGCGCCTTGTCGGCGTGGGCTATGCAGTGGGACAGCAACATTATCGTCGACATCCATCCTTGCTCCGAGGATGACGGTGCCCTCGCGGCCATTCAAATGGGTGAGGGGTAAGGCGATGCTCATTCAAGCGATGGTGCAAACCCCAATCCCGGGACAGCTAGACCGCTTTAACCGGTTTCTACAGATGAATATGGCCCTCGCCGCCGCTCATGGCGTTGGGACCTCCCTAAAGGTGTCCTCCTTTGGCACCGCAGGCATCGAAATCTACCTGATGCAGCAGTTCGCCGACTGGGAGGAATACGGGGAAAAGACCGATGCGATGCGTGGGGATCCCGCATGGCGGCAGATCATGGACTTTGGGGGCGGCAGCCAGCCCTTTGCCGAAAACATCGACTCCTTTTGCGCCAGCGCGATCCCCGAACTCTCCAGCCAAGAGGGCTTCTCCGCGGGCCCCGTACTCGCCACGGTTTGGGCTCCGCACCCAAAGCGCCTTGGCGCCACGCTGGAGGCCTTTGCCCGAGGCAAGGCGGTGCACGAACCCGAAGGCTGCAAGGTACGGGTTTTCCAAATCCTCGGAGGGCGTTTCTGCGGCCAGCTTCTCTACAACATGAGCTTTGAGAGCAATCAGGCCTTTGGCCGTTGCATGGCGGGGATTCAGGAGCCTCACGCTGCGCTCATGGCAGACATCGACCAAGATCCCGTGGCCAATATGACGGCCCAATTCAAAATGGATAACCCAGTCCTCGTGGGCTAGGGCTTTGCTGAGGAAAATGTCATGAACCTGACGAAACGACAGGAAGACAGCACCTGCACCCTGGCCGCGACGGAGGTGCGCGACGACGGCCTGACCATGCACTTCGAGAGCGAAATGCCCAACTACGGAACGGTTCGCTTCTCCTTGCGCATTCACTCCGGCGGCGAGCGGGGTTCGGGCTCCTGCGATGGCTCAGCCCGAGGCGCCCTGGAGGACGGAACGTACTTTTCCGCCGCTTTTCAGGGTCGCTGGGTAAGAGAAGGGACCTTGGTTGTCGCGCGTTACGTGGTCGAGGTCAGCAATGGAGATCTTAACTTTGACGTACTCACCATGAACGGCACGGGCAAAGCCGCGGTGGTACAGCACTTCGCCCTAAACTGACGCCTCAGCATCCTAACCTTTCCTGCCCCGAGAGCCGTTGCAGAGCTCTCGGGGCAGTCGTATGGTCGAGCCATAACCATAAGAAGACGCCGGGGGAAAAACCATGAGCCAAGCCGCGCCACTTAGCGAAGCAATACTGTTAGATCCGCAGCAGTGTCCCCTGGAGGCCATTGACGTCTCCCACGGCTCACTCTTTGAGAATGAGCGCTGGGCGCCCTTTTTCGCCCGGCTCCGCGCCGAAGACCCGGTCCACTTCACGGCCGATAGCGCCTTCGGACCCTACTGGTCCATTACGCGCTTTGAGGACATCAAGGCCGTGGACATGAACCACCAGGCCTTTTCCTCAGACCCGGTGATCGTCATCGGCGATCCCCCGCCGGACTTCACCCTGCCCCAGTTCATCGCCATGGATCAGCCGCGCCATGATCACCAGCGCAAAGCGGTGCAGCCGGCAGTAGCGCCTCGGCAGCTGGCGAACCTAGAGCCCCTGATTCGCCAGCGGGTGTGCACGATCCTAGACGGCCTCCCCGTGGGGGAGCGCTTCGACTGGGTGCCCGCCGTTTCCATGGAGCTGACCACGCAGATGCTGGCCACGCTCTTCGATTTCCCCTTCGAAGATCGGCACCTCCTGCCCTTCTGGTCCGATGCCGCCACCTCCAGCCCGGAGCTCGTGGGGGCTTCGAACATGACCGACGAGGAACGCAAGCGCATCCTCATGGAGTGCCTCGAGTACTTCCAAAAGCTATGGAACGACCGGCAGGGGGGCAACAACCTCGATTTCATCTCCATGATGGCCAATAGCCCGGCCTTCGCGAACATGCCGCCCCTGGAGTACCTCGGCAATCTCATCCTGCTGATCGTCGGCGGCAATGATACGACGCGAAATTCCATCTCCGGCGGCGTGTACGCCTTGAACCAATGGCCCGAGGAATACGAAAAGCTTCGCCAGGATCCGAGCCTTATTCCGAACATGGTGGCTGAGGTCATCCGTTGGCAGACGCCCCTGGCCCATATGCGCCGCAACTGCGTGGCCGATACGCAGGTGGGTGACAAGCTGATCCGCGCCGGCGACAAGGTCGTGATGTGGTACGTGTCGGGAAACCGGGACGAGTCACAATTCGAGGACGCCGACCGGCTCATCATCGATCGACCCAATGCTCGAAGCCACGTGTCCTTTGGCTACGGGATTCATCGCTGCATGGGGAATCGCCTCGGGGAAATGCAGCTGCGCATTCTCTGGGAAGAGCTCCTGGCCCGCTTCCATTGCGTTGAGGTGGTGGAGGAACCCACACGGATCTGCTCAAACTTCGTGAAGGGCTACGCTTCCATGCCCGTCATCCTTCACCCGCACTGAGACGGCCATGAAGCTTTATACCTTTAGCGGCGCGCCGAACCCTCGGCGCGTCACCCTCTTCGCCGCGGAAAAGGGGATCGACCTCACCCTCGTGGAGGTGGATCTTCGCGGCGGAGAAACGCGGAGCGCGGCCTTTCGGACCAAGAATCCCAGTGGCAAGATCCCCGTGCTCGAGCTGGAGGACGGCACTTGCTTGGCCGAGAGCGTCGCCATCTGCCGCTATCTTGAGGCGCTGGTCCCGGAGCCGAATCTGTTCGGGACCACACCCCTTGAGACAGCGCAGATCGAGGCTGTCCACCGCCAGCTAGAGCTAGAGCTTTTTGCCCATATCGGTGCGGCTTGGGTGAACGGGCCGATCGTTGCCGCCGCAGGCCTTGTCAAACCCATCGAGGCCCAGCGTGCTCGGGGGGAAGCCCTGGCCCACCAGTTCTACGACCGTCTCGAAAGCACCCTCACGGAGCAGCCCTATATGGCCGGGGATCGCTTCACCGTGGCGGACATCTCCGCCCTGTGCTTGATCGAATTTGCCGGGGCCCTGGTCAAGCTCGCGCCGAAGCCGGAGCTCACGGCCATCGCCGCCTGGCACGAGCGGGTCGCCGCCCGCCCGAGCGTTCAAGCAGAAAAGGGTTAGCGCACCACCTCATCGAGGTAGCTATTCGGCAGGGGCTCGTCGTCGAGGGTGAAGTGCCACCACTCGGCGTAGTAGGGACGAAACCCCGCTGCCTCCATGAAGCCCTTCAGAAGCTGCCGATTCGCCTTTGCCACGGAGCTCACGGAGGGGTTGTCCGTATGGGAGCGCTCGTCGAAGAAATCCCAGGGCGTTCCCATCTCCAAGGGCTCGCCGGTGGAGGCATCGACCAAGGTGAGATCCACCGTGCTGGCTCGGGAGTGGCCCGAGCGGTCGGCGATGTAGCCCTGCTCGATCAGCGTGGCGCGCGCCACCTCGGGGTAGTAGGTCGCCTTCGTAGGTTCGGGCTCGCTACTGCCCACCCAGGCCACAAAATCGTCGACGGCCCGCTGAGGCCGATAGCAGTCGTACATTAATAGCCCCAGCCCTTGCGCCGCGGCGAGGGCCTGGGCGCTCCCCAAGGCTTCCGCGGCCTGAGCCGTCAGAAGGCAGCGCGGCGCCTCGTAACCCGTCACAGGTCGCCCCAGGAAATTCTGGCTGCCGGCATAACGCAGGTGGGTGCGCAGCCCTGGCACCGCCTCCGCAGCGTCCACCAGGACGACGGGATCGGAAAATGCCTCCAGGGCGCAGGGGCCCGGCGCTGAAACCGGATTGCAGCGCGCGACGGAAGGAAGGCGAACCCGGTAGTCACTGTCGAAGCGCGTGGAGGGGACGTAGTAGTCCGTGCTAACGGCCTGGGCGCCGCTCGCAAAGGCTGCCTCCCGGCGCCGGGTATCGTTGCGCCGCGCCTCTAGGGTATCCGCATCAGCGCGGGTCCGGACCAGATAGCCCGCAGCCACCAGCCGGCGAATGCGAGCGCCCTCCGCCACGGGATCGTTGATCACAAAGATCGCGGCCCGGGGATCGGATTCCGGCAGGTGCATAAAGAGAGGACGGGGCGCACCGGTATCGTAAAGGTCCCGCTTCGGCGCCCCTTCATCGAGCAGGAGCAAAACCTTCCCGCGGCTTTCTGCCACCGTTGGCCAAGCCCCAGGGCCCATCACCCCAGGGCGAAGCAGCCGATCCCCGAGGCCGGCCTCCAAGACCGCGTCGAGGGCCTCAAACGCCGCCCGGTCGAAGGGCGTTGGGGTGGGCAGGCGATCAATGGGCTGATCCTTCGCGTTGAACATGATCCAGAGGGGCAGGTGGCGCGGATGGGCGTCGCTCCAAGCCCGCACCTTGGCCAAGCAGTCCCGGAGGGGGGAACAGTGACTGTTCATATCCATGAGCTGCACGTGGCCCACGGGGAAGGTACCGGTCTCCGGATCAAAAAAGACATCGAGCTCTAGCACGCGAAGGCCCAGATCAAGCTGGGCCTCGAGGGGAAGGTGTTCGTAGTCGAGGGCCCTTGCCGCATCCTCATTTAGCCAGCGGAGCACCGTCGCCCAGCCCCAGCTTTGGGCCTGCTTGTAGCTGTTATGGGAACCCACGAATTGCAGCTGATTGAGGCGGAGATGGGGTTCTGCTGATGCTATGGACGCGGCGAGCGTGAGCGCGAGGGCGCCCAGCCAACTCAAGCGCCGGGGACCTACCACCGCAGCACAGCCTGGCTCGCCGGGCGAGCGCGAAACGCGTCATCCCAGGCGCGCAGCGCCGGGCGATCTCCAAGCACGTCGGCCTCCACGAAGCGCACAAATTGAAGCGATGCCGCGAGCGTAAAGTCGGCAAGCGCAAGCTTCTCCCCCGTGAGCCAGGGCCCCCCAGAGCTTAGCCCGGCCTCAAGGTAATCCAGCGGGGCCTGCATAGCGGCGAGGCATTTCTCCGCTTGCTCGGGATTCTTTGGATAGCCCAGGGGGGAATTGACCGCATGACCAAACGCCCCCATGGCGCCGGCGAGGCGCACATCAACGATACGCTCCACATCTCGGGCATGAGCCCGGGCCTCCGCCGTGGCCGCCTGGAAGTTGCCCTCCGGGTAGGCGTCCTCAAAGTACTCAAGGATCGCCAGCGATTCCTTGAGGAAGGTGCCGTCATCGAGCTCCAGCGCGGGTACGGTGCCAAAGGGGTTCCGCGCCAGGTGTTCCGGCTCCTTGTGCCGACCCTTCACCGTATTCACGACAATCTGCTCCACGGGCAAGGCATGCCCCGCCAGCTCTCGCTCCTTGAGATAAAGCATGATTTTTGTGGGGTTTGGGGCCAGGGGCACCATGTAGAGTTTCATGCGTCGTCCTTAAGCAAATCCATGAATCGTTCGAGAGCCTCAAAGCGGGCAGAACCGAGGGGACCAGCCCCATCGAGCCCCAGCTTCAAGGTGGTCACCCCCGCGCCTTCGTA
>Ga0255777_10001307_pt1 | contig 23588 bp, 20 predicted proteins | sample 101ome_15_FD_179975 | JGI IMG/M metagenome (GOLD analysis project Ga0255777, IMG submission 179975) | Coastal salt marsh microbial communities from the Groves Creek Marsh, Skidaway Island, Georgia - 101402AT metaG (version 2) | ecosystem: Environmental > Aquatic > Marine > Intertidal zone >... | reverse complement strand
TCTTCTTCCACATCCTCCTCTTCTTCTTCTTCTTCTTCTTCTTCTTCTTCTTCTTCGTCACCGAGAGGTCCGCCGTCGATTCCGAGGGCGCGTAAATAGCCTTTGAGTAAGAGTTCGAGCTCTTGAGCGCGTATAAGGTGCGCCGCGGCTTTGCCGACGACGCAGTCTTTGGGATGGTCGCCGTCGCGCGCTCGTTCGCTCGCCTCCTCGACGAGGGCGTAACAACTTTGGATTTTCAGAGCGAATTCCCGCGCCAGTTCGGCGGGTTCGAGGGGTACGCTCGCGCGTTCAATTGGCTCGTAATACGCCTCCATTCGTCGTCGGAATAAGGAGACGATGAGATTCGGGTCAATCTCGGCGAGGAGCTCCGCCTCGTCTGCGCCGTCTTCGGCCAACAAATCGTCCATGGCGTCGAGCGCGGGCTTTGACACAGACTCACCGTCTTTACCCGGCCCGTACTCGCCGAGTTCGACGCCATGTGCGACGCGAATCAAGATGATCAGCTCGCGAGACATGCATCCGTCGTCATCAATCTCAAAACTGAGCCCGTCGTACGATTCAAACGCGTGCGCATACAGTCCCTCCAACACGGGCTCTTCCCTGGAACGAAAGAACGAACCGGGAAACTCGACGCAGCGAACGCCGTTTTCGAGCTCAGCGAACCCATACTTGTACAACAACACGTGATTATCGTGATCGTCGCCGAAAGAGTTGAACATTTCCTCCCCGGCTCGCATGTCGCGACATCCGCGCAAGAGGAGCTCCTCCTCCGCGTCGTCCTCTTTCCCATCGCCAACCAATCTAAAGTGCGCCCCATCGCTCTTGTGATTAAACAAATCCGCAAACGGCAGCAATCCCTGACCCACTGAATCATCCACGAAGAAGGCGCGCGACGCGACGAGCGTCGCGGCGTTCCGAAACGCCTCAAACGAGTCGCTCGGTCGATTTCCCGCGCCGCCGAGCGCCTCTCGAACCTCATCGTAATCCTCCCGCATCGCCGCCTCGTCTTCGACCAACATCTCCGCAATCTTCGTCCCTTTAAACAACCCAACGCCGTCCTCTTCCGTCCACGTGTTCGGCAACCGCTCAAACTCTGGTATAAAGTTAAAGTATTCCGCAAACCGACTCCCCGCCGGCGGCTCGCCGTCCAAAGCCTCCACCTCCCCTCGAATCAACCCACGCTCGTGCGCCACCGCGGCAATCAACCCAGGAACTCCCAACGCGCGCAACGTCTCCAACGCATCCCTCGACGACGACCCCAACGCCGAGGTTTCTATCGTAAAGCACGACCGCTTCGGTATTCGACACAAAGCTTCCTCCTCCTCTCGGTCAGCGTTCTTCAACGACCAGTCGCTCTCGCACCGCACCGATCGGTTCCCGGTCGTCTCATCGACGCGAACGCTCCACACCCGCTCGTTCCATTTCACGCCGTTCTTCGCGCACCATCGCTCGAACGCCGTCGCGGTTGCGGACGGCATTGTTTGGGCGAAGGTTTCGGCGCGTGAAAAAGTGAAGTTTGCGCCAGTGTGAAGCGCGTCGATCGATGATGGCGTCGACGACACGATCGGTTCCGTCGATCGCGACGACAAAGACGACGACGGTTCGTGGACGAGGAACGACGACCAGGACGACCAGGACGACGACGACGACGACGACGCGCGCGAGGGCCGTCGTTGAGGATGCTGCCGATGAAGATGCTCAAAGACGATTCAGTTTGCTGGACCGAACGACCGCGCTCGCGGCGATGACAGCCGTCTCAACGACGTTGATGACGGCAACGATGACGACGGAGCGCGCGGAGGCGTACGTTCCCGGTTTTTTCGCGGGTGCGGCGAACGCGGCGCCGGCGAAGAGCGCGTTGGCGGGTAAGTACGCGGACAAGAAACACCCGGGATGTTACCGAGAAATCTTCGCGGATGGCACCGTCAAGGGTGAGGACGGCGATCCAGGGTGCGGGGCGCGTACGGTGACGCGGGCGTGGACCCTCGCCGGGGCTATCGACGTGAACGACGATTCGATTTTTATCGATTTCTCACCCAAGGGTGGACCGGCGAATTTTTTGGGCGTTCGCGTCGACGAGGGGGTTAAATTTCCAGACGGAAACGTCTGGCGAAAGCTCGATTGATCCGCCGCCGCCCCGCCGCCGTCGCTCTCTTTTTTGTTCTTTTCTTTGCCTTTTCGCTTCCAAGCGCGCACCCAATGTTTCATATTCGTTGTCAACGCAAGAACCTATCGCTTTCATTCGTTCCTCGCCCTCGACCTCACACCGAGACGCGTCAACGGCGCGTCCGATCGCGCGAGTTCCGAACCTCGAGACCGCGTGACCCGCGCGTCTTTCTCACTCTCGCTCTTCTCGCGTCTCGTCGTCGATGATTTTCGATCGCATCGGCGCCGTCGCGGCGCGCGTTCTCGCATCGACCCGAGCGAGCTCTGCGTCTCACCTGGCCGTCGCTCGAACCGATCTTCTCACCGCATCCGCGTCGACGTCGTCCACGTCGCGGGTCGCGACGTCGTCTGCACCCTTCGGCGCGCGTGGAATCACCGTGAACGTCGAACGCGGGGACGCCGAACGGGCGTATAAACGGTTGAGGAGGATCATGCTGAGCGAAGGGATCTACAAGGATTTGCGAGCGTCGTGCGAGGGACACAAGAAACCGTCTCAATTGCGCGTGTTGGCGAGAAAGGAGCGAGAGCGGAGGAATTTTAGGAGTAAGATCAACTCTAGACTCGGGTGGATCATGCGTAGGAAAGAACGGGGGTTTTAACTGACAGAGAGGGGGGTTTCGGACGCGCGGACGCGTCCGGGTCTTTGTCGCGAAACGCGTCGAACCGAAACGGAGATAGGAACATAAACATTGTTAACACTACTAGAGATATTGCGTTTTACTACACAACGACGGCTAATCATGCATTAAATAAAAACAAATCGCAGCTAGACGCACGGACGTCTACTCGTCGGGTCCGCACGCCGGGTCCTTGGCGAGCTCCGCCCCGGGGGCGAAGAGCACCGCGGACTTGTCGATGATCCCCACGAGGACGCCCTCCACCCCGGACGCTTCCTTCTTGCTCGCGAACACGCTCGACGTTGAATTTTCGCTGATATCATCCCCATCCGCAGCCATGGCATCGCACTCGTCGCTGCAGGCGTCCGCGCAGTATCCGTCGCTTCCGGGCGCGATGCGCAAGCACTCCTTGACGCACTTGGCTTGGCAAAACGCCGTGTCCGCGGCGACGACGGTGGCGGGAGAGACCCCGGCGAGTAAAATGGCGGCGCTCATCGCGAGAGGAAGCGTCGATCGCGCGAGGTCCAAGCGCAGGGCGGAGGACGACGAGGACGACGACGGAGACGACGACGCGGGCGTGGTCGGGTGGATGGAGGCTCTATCCGTTCGGGTCGACGCGCGCGCCGCACCGCGCGGAGCGTTCGCGCGTCCTCGGCGAGAAGAAGCCGCGGAGACGGAAGAAGACGCGGCGAGAGTGAACATGTCGGTCGGCGATCGCGAGCGACGACTGGGTCGGATCGGGCGCTTCGGTGTGAAGAGCAGCTCTGTTTTGTTTCGACTGGTGTGTTGCGTAATAGTACACGCCTACTATGCCTATGCGTCATCTAAACTTTTGCGAAGCGAACGCGCTGGATGCTCTGGTATTGATGAGCCAAAATTGTTGTTCTCTTCGTTCGTTTCTACTTCAAAGTGAACGTGAACCGCTCGCCGACGCCCCCGACGGCTTCTCGAGCGTTCATTTCCTCGACGTCGTCCATGTTTGGAATGCTCGGTAACCTCTTATCCGAAAATTTCCTCATGGCGTTCTGGGGAAAGATCTTCTTTCCGTTGATCGGGAAGAAGAATGGGTGCGCCAGCGCCTCTGTGGCGGTGATTCGTTGGGCCGGTTCGAAGACGATCATCCTCGAAAGGAGCGAGAGGAGTATCTCGTGTTCCTCGTCGAATTTGCCATTGTCCGAAATGCTGGCGGCTGCCTGAGTCTTGCGTTCGTGTTCCTTGTCGGAATCTCCCGTCTCTCGGTCGTTTCCTTTTTGGGAATCCACTATCGACTGCGATTGCGTCAACTCATCCAGCAGAACCATCCCTAGCGGTCGAGAACCGGGTTCTGGAAGCGGTTCGTTCATCGACTGAGACGCGCGCAGCGCCTCGGGTGACGGCTTGATCAAGCCATGACTATCGAAATATCTAATCTTGTACGCCTCGGGAATCTTGTCGTACACGGACTGCGGCACCTTGCCGAGTGCAGCCTGAATTCTAAAGAGCTGATCGTGCTCGCTCCATCCAGTAAACAAGGGTTTACCCGTGCGAAGCTCGTAGAGCATGCATCCTGTGCTCCACATGTCAATCGCGGTTCCGTAGTGCAACCCGAGCATAACCTCTGGGGCTCTGTAAAACCGAGACTGAACATAAGAGAACTGTTGCTTCCCCACCTTGCACGCGCTCCCAAAATCTATAATTTTCACCGCGCTCCTCTCCGAGTGGCAGAGAAGGACATTTTCCGGTTTCATGTCGCAGTGTATGATGCCGCGTGACGCGATATACTCGAGCGCTCGCAAGATTTGAACGCTAAACTTTCTAACCAGTTTGACGGAAACCCCGCCCAGGTTTGTAACTCTGAGTAAATCGTAAAGCGAGTGCGACATGAGTTCAAAGACGAGACATTGATACCCGGGGTTCTTTTTGTTTGTTGTCCCTCCCGTCGCCGACGACTCTGGCGCCCCGATTTCGTGCTCAAAGACGTCGACCAAGCGAACGCACGAGTCTCTACCTTTTCCACCTAAAGCGTCGCTCGAAGTGCCCGCGACTCCGTTCGCTCGCTCGACCGGGGACATCGCATTCAGCTCCCGCAGAAACTCCACCTCCTGTCTCACCGCCGTGTCCGCCTGAGGCGAGCGCTCAATCACTTTGATGGCGACGTGCTTGTCCTCAGCCATGTCGTACGCGAGCACCACCTTTCCGAAAGAGCCGCGACCGAGCACTTTATCGAGTACGTACCTGTCTTTCACCAACTCTCGTGGATTGGTCGAAGACCGTCTCTGATGACTCCACGCCTCGGTCGTCGCCGAATTTCCGCTCTCTCTCCTCGCCCTCCGATCGTTCTCCTCCTCGTCGTCCTCGTCCTCGTGCGCTTCTTCGCGACTCAACCTCCGCCGCACTTCAATTCTATCGTAATAGTTTCTATTTATGCTCTCATACGTCGCCGTGAGCCCCACCGTGAGCGCCCGAGCCGGATTTACCGTCGCGCAGAACACCGTCTCGACGCTTCCCCGGTCGTACGCCGATCGTCCGTACGTCCCTCTGCTCGTCGCAGCCGTCGTGGTGGTTGTCGGTTCCCCGTCCTCGTCTCTCCCGCCTCGCTCTCCTTCCGCGTTCGTCTTCCCCACCGCTCGCGCGTCCGCGTCCTCCATCGAGTGCGTCTCCGTCGTCGCCATTCTCGTCCTCGTCCTCGTCCTCGTCCCTCGCGTCGCTCACGTGGACGAAACGGAACCGAATCGTCCAGTCACCCAAACCGAGCGCCGTTTCACGATTCTGTTGATTTTCCAACGCCCTTTACCGTTTCCGTTCCGACTTCCGCGCGCGCGCGCGAGAGAGAGTAACCCCGCCGACGCCGCCGACCCGCTACGACGAAGACGAAACCCCGCGCCAGAGACGCCGACGGCGTTCGTTCGTTCCCGACGACCGCGGCGCGTTCGCTTCGGTTTCGCGCCGAAATGAAAATGAATTAATTCCACACGCAACACCCGGGTTTGATTTCCTCCTCCTCTTCCTCTTCGCACGACAACGACGACTCCCGACGACTCCCGACGACGACAACAACGACTCGCGACCCGTCCCCGCTCGTCTCTCTCTCTGTCGCGCGCCCTCCGTCGCCAACTCTGACGCGCCGTTCCCATTCGTTCGTTCGGTTCGGTTCGGTTCGATTCCATTCATTCATTCCACGCACCGCGTCGACGTGGAAAAAACCGAACCGACCCGACCCGAACCGACCGACCGACCGACCGTCCGACCGACGTCCGTAATAACGAACGACGAGTCACGACCCAACGAACGCGCACACACTCCCACCCTTCCTCGTCCTTTCCGTTCCCGTTGGGAAAAAAAGGAGGGAAAAGCGCGGGAACGAACGAACGCGGTGTTTTTTGTGTTCTTTCTGGGGTAAAAAATAGTTTGGTTTAGAGTGTTTGTACATATACGATCTTGTTTAGAAGAAAACTCGAAAGATCCGATGATGTCCGCGCGTTCGGTTCGGTTTTCGGTTCGGTTCGGTTCGGTTCGGTTCGTGGGGGGTTTATTGGTCTTTTTTATCAATATAGTACGAGTGTAAAGTATATATGTTGTACTAGATATTCTGTAAATGTGTTTGTCGTGTGTATGTGTCGTGTCGTGTCGTGCGTATACTGTGATGGAAAAGGGTATGTTTGTGATCGCATCGATGGTGTCGCGTGGAATTATTCGGAGTATTCGGAGTGGTGTATGCGCGTCTGTCTGTCTGTACCCCGGGCCCGAAATCCGAAGCGTCAATCAATCGATCGTCGTCGTCGGGAGTGCGCGCCGCGCCGCGGGCGGGAGGACGTCGGGGATGTCCCCCGCGTTGGGACGTCGGTGCGAGACTTTAGCGTCGTCGTCTTCGTCGTTCGCGTCGTCGTCTTCGTCTTCGTCGCGACGCGGGATGGCGACGTCGCGCTCGGGCGGACGAAGAGGAGGACGAGCGGTCGTCGTCGAGACGGGACGTCGGGACGCGCCCGGTGGTGCGGTTCCGGAGCTCCCGGACCCGGCTCGGGACGGGACGCTCGATCGCCGGGGGACGATGAGCCGGAAGTGGGATCGGTTCGGGGACGGGCGCGTCCCGCTGTGGGTGGCGGATATGGATTTCTCGGCGCCGGGCGCCGTGGTGGACGCGGTGCGAGCGGTGGCGGAATCGGGGGTGTACGGATACGGAGACCCGGACGAGGGGTTGGAAGAGGCGGTGAGAAAAAGGTGGGAGACAAAGCACGGCGTCGAACGGTGCGAGCGGTCGTGGACGAGGTGGTTGCCCGGGTTGAACCCGGGGTTGAATCACGCGGTGCGGGCGGCGGGACGCGCCAGAGGGGGGAGAGAGACGACGACGGCGGTGTGCACGCCGATATATCCGCCGTTTTTGTACGCGTCGAGGAATAATCAGACGCCCAAGGTGGAGGTACCGCTTCGGGCGACGCCGAGAGAGGGTGAGGACGCGCCGAAGGGGTCGGTGCGATACGAGGTGGATTGGGAGGCGTTGGAGGCGGCGCTCGAGCGAGACGACGTCGGGCTGTTACTCTGGTGTAACCCGCACAATCCGGTGGGACGAGTGTGGACTAAAGAAGAGATGACGCGAGTGGCGAAACTGTGCGTCGAACACGACGTGATTCTCGTCTCGGATGAGGTTTGGAGAGAGCTCATATTGGACGAGGAGCGGACGCCGTTCACTGGCGCCGCGTCCCTCATCGGCGAAATCGAAGGCTTAAGAGAGCGAGTCATCGTCATGACATCGCCGTCGAAGACGTTTAACGTGGCTGGATGCGACGTCGCGATCGCGTGCGTCCCAGATAAGGCGCTTCGTCTGCATTTCGCTCGCGCGGGTTCGGACAAGGCGGAAATCACACCCTTTGGATTGGCCGCGTGCAAGGCGGCGTACACGGATGATTCCTGCGAGGTTTGGCGGCAGCGTTTGCTCGCGTACCTCAAATCAAATCGCGATCGCGTCATTGAATCGCTCGTGAGCGTCGACGCCGTCGATTCGATGGGTACTTTCACCGTTCCCGACGCGTCGTACCTTCTCTGGCTCAACTGCGAACGTTTGGTGGACAGAGTCGAGCGTTCGCCCTTTGACCACTTCTTATCCCACGGCGTGGCGCTTTCCGATGGTGCCCCGTTCTCCGCCCCGCTCTCCGCGCGGGTGAATTATGCGACGCGTCGGGAGATTCTCGACCAAGGATTGGCTCGCTTGGAAAAAGGTTTGACGGCGACCGCGCCGACGACCACCGAGTGAATTTTTTAACTGCGTTGTTACAGTACTACTACTGAGTTGTTTCTTCTTCTAATTTCTACTACGAGCTCCCACCACCGACGACGCGACTCGGCTGTGACACCGGCGCAACGTTCCCTTTGCCCGCCTTTTTCGCCGCCTTGGCGCGGATCCTCTCTAATCTCTGTCTCGGCGTCTCAGGCTTCTTCGTGAGCGGCGACGCCTTTGGGTTATCCATCGTGTACCTCACCATTCTCTCGTCCACCTTTCCGCTCGGCGTGATGAATCTCTCCTTTTCTGGTTTCAACTTCTTCGTCCCGTACCGCTCCTTGGACATTCTATCCGCGTACGGCCTGGGTAAACCGCTCCTCGTCATCCACTTATACGTCGGTCCGAGCGCCTCCATCCTTCGTCTCGCCGCCGCCGTCTGATTCCACGCGTTCCACGCGTAAAACGCCCCCGCCGCGGCACCGACGACCAAAAGAACAATCAACAGCGTTTTACGCATGTACATCCGTTTCCTCTTCGCCCGTCTGCTTCGAAACCACGCCGTCACCGCTTGTTCCGTCGTCCCGCACTGTCTCGCCAACCGCCTGCGCGTCGCCGCGTCGGGCGATCGTTCCAGCTCAAAAACCCCCTCTAAAATCTCCTTGGCCCGGTCGCTGATTCCAGTTTGACGTCGTTTCATCTCATCTAGGCCTCTCGCGACGTTTCCTCGCGACGTCGTCGTCGTGGACGTCGTCGTCGTGGACGTCGTCATCGTGGTTCGTTCAGACCCCGCGAGTGAACGCGCGCCCGCCCCGCGTCGCATCGTCGCCGTGTCCGCGCGCGCGTCGTATCGAGCACCGACGCGTCTCTCCACTCGTTTATTCCGTCGTCCCCGTCGCGTTCGCCGTCGTCGTCGACGCGCGCGAGGGGCGCGGCTCGTTTTGACGAGCGAAAGAAACGGCACCGAGCGCGCGGCACCGCACTTCCCGACTCCACCGACGCGCGCGGACGACGACGGAACCGGCGATTCGGGTCGACGAACGAACGGACGGAAGGACGGATCGCGCGCGATCGGGCGAGGGGACGGAAACGCTTCGACCGACGCGCGCGGGGGCGGAGAGACGCGCAGATCGAGCGAGCGCGCGCGCATTAATTAATTTGAGATGGGTTCGATGACACGACGACGCGGGGGACGCGCGGCGGCGCTCGCGGTGACGTGGGCGATATCGATGATTGCTGGGACGACGGCGTTGACGTACGATCCGTGCGCGGCGTCCGGGGAGACGGGAATCGAGAGTGGGGAACCGTTGACGGTGGGGATCGCGTACTGGCCGGGAGGTTCGCTGGAGGCTTGGGGAGACTTACACCCGTGCGAGGACCGGGGGTCGTTGACGAGCGTCGGTACGACGACGTTCGTGGTGAACAGTGGGGAGATGACGGCGTTGAGGGGTACGGTGGCGGACGAGGACGGGTTGTACGATTCGAACACGGTGATGACTGTGGTGGCGTACACGGCGACAAAGCGGTCCGAGCCGAGGGTGGTGCGGATGGATGCGAACGAACCGACGAATCCGGATGGGAAAAGCGGTCGGGTGAGCGCGTTGACGCTTCTGGCGACGCTCGAGGACGGCGACGTCAAGTACCTGAGATGGCACAACACGGGGTGCGGGGACTGCGGCGGCACTTCGGACAGTCGGTGCCTGGCCGTGGGTGAAGACGACTACGCGTGCTCAGCGTCGTTAGCCGGGTGCGATAGCACGTGCAGCGGCGATACGTGCGACGTGGATTTGACCACGACAGACGCGCTGCGCTGTCAGCTCACCGTGGCGATGGCGACGAGCGGAACGGATTCCAAGGGTAACGCGCTCGAGCTGGGCACGCAACTTGAGCGTTTGTCTAGCTACGCCACCACGGGTGCTTACGGGAGCGCGGCGGCGGCTTCTGCGGCTGCCGTGAATGGGGTGACAACCTTTTTCTCTGGTTAGATGGTTTTGATAAAACTTTTAGTAGATTTACATGCGTTCGCCCGTCCTCGTTTGCGCTTTGAAACGCTACAGCTGGCCTAATATATCGGCGAGCTTTTCGAGACGCTCTTCCGCCTTGAGCGCCACCTCGGCGTCGTAGAGCGCCGCCACGCGCGCGTGGAGCTCAGAATCACCGATCGGTTCCTGTCCATCGTCGTCTCCGAGGAGTTTGTTCAACGCCGTGAGCGCGTCGATGTCTGTGGACTTGCTCGTCTCAGCCCCACCCTCCGTTCGCATCTCTCTTCCGAGATCGCTCTCCTCTCCCGCCGGCTTGAGCTCCATCGCGCCCCAAACCGTGGATTCCAACGCCTCTATCACTCGTCTCACTCCGTGCGACTCGCCGTCGTCGTCTCGATTCGTCAACGCCGCGTCCGCGTCCGCGTCGTCCAGCCGCACTCTAACCACCTCGAAACCTTGATCCAAAACCCACTCTCGAACCACCTCTGGAACGCTCCCATCGCAATCGTACGCCACGATTCGAGTCTCCGCCTCGCGCTCGACGTCCCCGCTCGCCTCGAACACGTGTCTCGCGCGCTCAAACTCCTCCACTGTTCCGCACGCCAGCACCGCCGCTCTCGCACGGTGGCCTTGCGTCCCAACTCTCTCGTCTTCCGACGCCTCCGCATCTTTAGATTCCACGCCACGAATCACTGGATGAACACGTGCGACGTAATACCGCGTATCCAGCGTCCATTCCGTCGTTGTCAGCGTACCGTCGGTGACGAAAGAGTCGTCATCGTCAACATCTGCAGCAGAATCGACAACAACCTTTTTCGTCGTCGTCGTCGTCGACGTCGTCGTCGTCGTCGTCTCGATCGCGTCTCCATCGTCACATCGCTCCCGTAACACCCCCGTCGTCGCATCCACGAGCGCTCGCGCGCGTTCACCGAACACGACGCACGCGTTCATCAGTGAATTCGTCACAGACTGACGTCATTCACCAGCGCGTTCGTTCGTTCGTTCGTTCGTTCGTCTTTGCGCGCCCGCGTATCGACGCACGTCGCATGCAACGCGCGAGTGCATCCGTTGCGTCTCTGCGTCGCGCGCTCGCCATCGGCGCGCGCTCGTCGTCCCGTAGGCTGCGTCGCGTCGTCGTCGTCGTCGGCGGTGGGGCTTCATCCTCACAAACACCGAGAGCGATGTCAACGACGACGCCGAATGCCGGGGCGTTACACGCGACGTTCGAACGCGCGGTCGAGGCTTCGAAAAACGAAGGTGAGCAGAGTTGGATCGAACGGTTGGACCCGGACCCGGAGACGGAGAAACACGCGCCGAATAGGACGTCGAGGGAGGTTCGGTCGGGGCACTACGTGCGCGTGACGCCGGAACGTCTGGAAAATCCGAGGCTCGTGCTCGCGTCTGAATCGTGCGCGAGCGCAATAGGGTTTGAGTTGGATGTGAACAATCCTGGGAATTTGTTTTTGAGGTACTTTAGCGGTGATTGCGAAGGGGTGGACGGATTGGGGACGTGGGCGACGCCGTACGCGTTGAGCATCATGGGAAGCCGGATGACGAGTAACTGTCCGTTTGGGAACGGAAACGGATACGGGGACGGACGGGCGATCTCCATCGGGGAGATGGTGAATCCGGTGACCGGGGTGAGGCACGAGATGCAGTTGAAAGGGGGTGGACGGACGCCATTTTGTCGAGGCGCGGATGGACGTGCAGTGTTGAGGAGCTCGATTCGGGAATTTTTAGCCTCAGAGGCGATGCACGCACTCGGCGTGGACACGACTCGGGCGCTGAGTTTGATTGAGAGCGTCAACGGAACGACCGCACGACGCCCTTGGTACAGTCCGACGAGCGATGAGGAGTACGCGAAGCGGTTACCGACGGTGGATGACCCAAGACTCAAGGAGTACCCGCCTGAGCAAAGAGTGGAAATTGTCGAGATGCTCAAGGCTCAGAAGAGAGATCCGGACATCATGATTCAAGAGCCGTGCGCCATCACGACGCGCGTCGCACCGAGCTTTATGCGAATTGGTCACGTAGATCTGTTCTCTCGTCGCGCCACGTCACCGCGGGCGACGGATTTGCAAAAGGAGCAGCTCAGAAAGATTGTCAAGCATGCAGCCTTTCGCGAGTTCCCAGAAACCATCGAAGAGCACGGTGAGGACATGGCCAAGGTCACTAGGGCAATGTTGGAAAAGTCTGGGGCTAAGATTGCAAAGATGGTGGCGGGATGGATCCGCGTCGGGTTTTGCCAAGGGAACTTCAATGCGGACAACTGCCTCATCGGAGGCCGCACCATGGACTATGGTCCGTTTGGCTTCATGGATAAGTACGACCCTGGGTTCGCGAAGTGGACCGGAAGCGGCGATCACTTTGCATTCATGGCACAGCCTAAAGCTGGTCTAACGAACTTTGCCGTGCTCGCGATCTCATGCGCGCCATTGTTGGCTGGCGGCTCGGATGAGGCGACGGCGATTGTCACACAAATGGAATCCGTCTTTGAAGACGAAGTGAACGATGCGTTGCGAACCAAGCTCGGATTCGCGACGAGAGACTCGTTGGACGTCGCAGAGTCTTTGTTCCGCGATGAAAACGGACTCGAAGCTCTCATGTACCAAGACCAGGCGGACTGGACCGTGACGTGGCGACGACTCGCGGATACATTGGAGGTGGAATACGCTGATGACGACGCCCTCTTGGAACCGCTGATGACAAAGTGCTTCTACGGACAAGGTTGCAAAGGACTTTCCGCGGATCGAAAGAAAAAATGGGCCGCGTTCGTTCGCCGTTGGCGATCGGCTCTGGAGGCTTCCGGCACGTCTCTATCCAACGCCGCTGACCGAATGAGAGCCGCTAATCCAAAGTACATTTTGCGCGAGCATTTACTCGTCGATGCGTACACCAAGGCTGCCGCGGGTGACTACTCCATGGTTCAAGAACTGTACCAGCTTACTCAAAACCCTTACGGTGGTGATGGCGACACTCAAGCGTTTGACGAAAAGTACTTTGTCAAGGCGCCTGAAGATGCGCTCACCTCGGGAGGTGTTGCATTCATGTCCTGATCTTCGTAAGCGAGTCCTTTGTTCTTCGGAACGGCTCGCGATGAATGAATAAGTAGAGACTAGCTCGCACGTTCCTTCTTGAATGGAAGGTGGACGTGACGCGACGGCTTGAAATGCGGAAACGCACGCGCCAGTCGCCGATTTTCTTGCGAGCGAAGTCTTCTGTATTGCTTAGTGCGTAGATTTGTAAATTGAATTCGATCTATCTTTCGTTTGTTTCGCTACGGCTATAAACGTCTAAAGAGAACCCATCTCGGTGGCGGCGACGCGGCTATACTGCACGCCGGCGGGACGAATCGGACCCGCGCCGTCTCGCCACTGCAGGTATGCGGTGACGCACGCGATGGTAACGGCGAGAACGATAAAGCAAGAGAACCAAAGCGCACCTCCGACGCCAGATCCATGACGTCTCAACGCTTCTTTGCGATGTTCCGCGGCGGAACGATCGACTGGAGGGGGTGGCGGCGGAAACACATCGGGAGCGGCGGACTCTTCGCCAAGCAACGTTCTCAGAGCTCTGGCGCACGAAGGTACCGCGGCTACAAGATCAATTTCTCTTCTCGTGCGCTCCTCATCGACGCCTGCAACACAGCGCTCCTTCGTTCGAGCGTCTGAGATGAGATCACACTGTTCCCGAGCCCTGACGTCGTCGTATTTGTGGGCGACACAGAGCGCTGAGCCCAACGCGTTTGCACACGCATCCGCCGCGCGTTGAGACCTTGGTTCTCCAACCACGTCAGCCCCTTCACAAATCGCATTCACCTCCACCTCTTGTTCCAATGCATCTTTCGCGTGCGCCTGGGCCACGCCGAACCGACACGCCTCGACCGCGTTCGCGTCACCAAGTGAACCTGCACTCGCGCAATCCGCCCGAGCCTCCGCCGCCGTGTTCCGTCTCCCACGCATCACCCATCCGAGCGCGCGCGCGCATAAATCCTTCATCTGCGCGTTCGTTTTACTGCACGTCTCCACGCCAATCTTCATCGCTTCGTCGTGCGCGTCTGTCGTGTTCAACTTTTTCTTCAAAACGCCTTGCGCGCAGCTCCCGTCGCACGCTATGTCCGCGGCTTCCCCGCAAGAACCCAGCCCCGCATCTTCCGCGTTCGGATCGAACGCAATCTCACCCAACACCAACCCCACGCCATCGCACCTCACCACGAGCGTCTCCGTCGGTCCAGAACTCCCTTCGTTCACCGCTCGCATTGCTCGCCGCGTCGTCTCTCTCGCCGCGCACAATGCGTTGGGCGAATCCTTGGCTCGATTTCGCACCTCCGCTCGCAATTTGTCCAACACGCACTCTTCCGTCGACGACGTCGCACACGCCGCGATAGTTTCATCCACCACGTCGTTCCACGTCCGCGTCGTCGTCGTCAAAAGGTTTCGGTGTAGATTTTGATGCGAAGGAAATTCTTTCTTCATCGTTCCCGTCGTCGCGCTCGTCGTCGGGCAGAGCGCGGCGATGAGTGTCGTCACCATCGCGAGTGTCATCACTCTCATCGACGACGTTCGCCACCGTCGTCGTCTCGGTCCGTCGTCATCGCGACGTGGGTTTTGCGACATGTTTGCGCGTCGCGCATTGCAGGAGACAAGTCCTCAAACCATGGCGCCGTCGGCGCGTCGACGTCGACCGAGACTCGCGCTCGGGGACGACGACGACGTCAAAGATGAAAACGATGACGTGCGTGCGGGTGCCGCGCCTCGTGCGAACAAACAACGCGACGATGACGGCGCGTTGGCGTCGTTAATGTCGTACGGTTTGGAAGAGGATGCGCGAGCGAGAGAGGAAGAAGAAGACGCGCTTCGCGCGCTCGGGTGGAAGCGAGCGATGGATAAAGCGACTGGGAGGGAGTATTACTACAACAAGTCCACGGGGCGGAGTTCGTGGACGAAACCAACCGTCTTGGGTGCGAACGAGGAGGAGGAAGCGCCGGGTGAAACTTTGACAAAGCGACACGAAAACGGGTGGAGCGAAACGCGAGGGACGACGACGACGATCGATGGGGAGGTGAAACCCGAGGAGAAGGAGGTATTACCGGATGTGAGGACGTTTGCGAGGAGTCTGAGGGATTTGATTGAGGAAAAGTGTCCAGACGTGTTTGCTAGAGTGGCGGCGACGCCGGATGTTGTGTTTCGATACAGAGAGCTCGTACAGCTCGCAGACGGGGCAGATGGGACGGAGAACGAGGTTTTAACGCGTTGGAAAATTGAACGGATGCTTGCGATTGAAAGAGGGTTGGATGCGGATGTTTCGTCGTACGAGGAGTGGACGAGAGAAGTCGAGGCGGATGCGACGGATGTCGACGAAGACAAATGTGGGCTCTCGGCGGCGGCTGAAGAAGAGCGAGCGACGGACGAGGCTGCGATGCAAGAGGCCAAATCGCTTCCAAAAGGTACGATTGTGCGTGCCCCTGCGCCACCGTTGCCGACGGGCGAGTTGTCGCGACCACCGCCACCGGAAGAGAAGCAAAAGCCAAAGCGTCAAAAGCTCGCGGCGGTGAGTAACACAAAGGGTCACAAGGGAGACATGTCGAAATGGGCAAAGCTTCGCGAGACGGAGAGCGACGAGCGCGACGGTGCAAAGTCTGCTGAGGCTATGAAGGCTAAGCGGGCGCAAGAGTTGGAAAATTGGCGCGCGGAAAAAATCCGCTCCGGAGCTGATAGCCGAACGAACCCAAACTTTGTACCAGTGGGAGACTGGCGAGCGAGAGTCGCGGCGGCGAATAAGAATGCAAAGCTAGAAGATTTTCGCGCTCGACACGAAAACGCTGCCGCCGCTGCAGAAGGCTCTAAAGGAGCCGTCCAGCCGCCCGAGGAGCCTCCGAAGAAGCCCATACAAGAGGAGGAAGAAGCGCAGCTGCCAGCGGGATGGCGCGCGTTTTACGATGAAACATCTGGTGACATTTACTACGGAAACGTCGAGACGAAAGAGACCACTTGGGAGCGCCCCACTAGCTAGTTAGATTGATTGCTTGTAGTCTGTAAATCTATTAGGATTCTATTCAAAAACTCTAAGATTGCTCATTCCTTCTTCTCGTCGTCTTGCTTCTTTGTTGAACCTTCAGCGGGAGGAGGTTTCGTGATGCCAGAGCGTTCGTTCTTCGTCTCGATTCGCTCCTCTTCAGTCATCGCGACGAATCGAACGTTGTACTTGCACAAGCTCTCGTAATCGGTAAGGACAGAGAGGCAGGCGACGCCCTTGATGACTTCAACCATGATGGTGAGATCCGGGTTGCCAAGGTTCACCTTGGCGGGCGGTTGCTTCACCTGCTTGGCGATCGCTTCGATGACGTCATTGCGTCTCACAGAGCTGTTCGCGCGACGATCAAAGCAAATCGCAAATGTTCTCTCCTTTTCATCCCCGAAATACTTTTCAATCAACGGCGCCGCGGCTTCGGCAATTTCATCCACGCCCGCGTAACAAGTGGTTTCAACCGGAATCATTCGAAGCATATGTCTCGCAAACGTCTTACCGCTCTCTTTCGCGCGCTCGAGCTCCGCTCTCACCAACTCTGCCATCGTGTAGTGGCTCGTCACCTCCTTGGAAGCCGCGACAAAGGTGCACGCTCGCAAGTCGACGCTATTCTCCTTGAAGAGCGGTTGCTTATTATCCTCCCTCAATCCCTCCAGCTCGGCGCGAAGCGCGTCCCCAGCGTCCGCGCTCTCATCCTTACCTTTGTCCTCTGACGAAGATTTCTTCGACTTCCCATCTCTCTCGAGGAAAATCTCAAATCTCTCCGTCAGGTTGCGCACGGCGTCTCGCGCCGACCCGCGCTCCTTCCCGCCGTCGCACGTGATGATGACACCCTGCGTCCCGTACGGAATCGTTCCACCCGCGCCCTAAGATTCGCGTAAAAAGTCAAACACTCGAGTCAGTAACCACCGCTTCGTTTTTCCTCATCCGTCGTCCTTCTCATCACTCTCGCCAGTCTCTGCTGACTTTTCTCGCGCGCACATAAAAAACACTCCTCTCTCGTTCGTCGTCGCTCTCGCACGTACGCCCTTGTGATTGAACCACTTGGCCTTTTTACGGTGTCCACCGCCACCACCGCCTCCTCCGCCGCCGTTGAATTCTCGTTTCCCCCCTCGCATCGTTCGTCGTCGTCGCCGCCTTCGCGCAGTGTGACGCCGCCGGTCGCGCCGCGGCGAGGTGCTGAATTGTTCCAAAACATATGGGTAAACAGTGATACGTATATACTTGTTCACGGGGTCTTCCTCCATCAGAAATTTATTTGTTAGGTTTAAAAATCCTTCAATACATACCGGTACATACATACGAGGATGTCGTCGTTTTCGACGCGTTTCGCGCCCGTCGCCGCAGACGCCCGCGGTCGAGTGAGGCGCCGACGGCGACCGATGATGCGATCGTCCCCGTCTGGGTCGTACGGATCGATCTCCAGCGACGCCGGTGACGAGGAACAGGCGTACGCGTTCGGACAGAGCATTCGGCGAAGACGTTCGCCCGATGCGGAGAGCGTCGATGTGAGTCTCTCGTCGTCGGGCGCGAAGGCTGATGGCGTCGGCGACGACGGCGGTGGGTTCGTAGGACCGAACCCGGTGACGCGCATGTTTAAAATCTTGTACCAAAACCTCGCCGTGGCGTTCGGGGTGTACCTGTTGTTGGCGGTGGTGACGCTCAACGCGGTGCTCTCGGAACCGGATTTCGACGGGAACTTCGTGAATAGCATGTACTTTATCGCCATCACGGTGACGTCTGTTGGATACGGGGATTTGAGCCCGAAAACTACGACCGGGAAAGGGTTCATGATTGTCTTCATCATCGTCGGTATGGGTTTGGCGACGCTGTGCATTACAAAGGTGACGGATTTGTTCCTGGCGGCGCAGAGAGCTTCGGTGAAGACGTCTCAGCGACGAGCCGAGGCGGCGATCGAGAGAGATGTGGCGCGGATTAAGACGAAGTTGGGAGGATTAACCGCTGTGGATATAGAGAAGCTCAAGCAAAAGGCGAGAGAAGAGAAACCGGCCGAGGATAAGTGGTTGAAGATTGCATTTCATCCCGTCGTCGTCATCTTGACCAACACCCTAATTGGCGCCTCTGTCATATCGAGTCTCGAAGACATTTCCTTCCTCGACGGCATCTGGTGGTCCGTCGTGACGTCGACAACGGTTGGATACGGTGACATTTGCCCGCAAACAAAGGGTGGACGCATTTTCGCTTCGTTTTACGCTTTTCTCACCATTGGTATTTTCGGTTGGGCGGTCTCGCAGTTGGCGCAGTCGACCATTGACGAAAACTCTGAGGAAATTTCAGACGCCTCCACGTTTAAGCTCACGGCAAAGTGGTTGGCAAAACAAGGTGGAGACAAAGGTCACGTCGACAAGCACGATTTCACCCGCGCCATGCTCATCGCGATGGGTAAAGCCACTCAAGAGGATTTCGACAAGCTCAGTACCCGCTTTGACGAACTAGACATCAACGGCGACGGCACGCTAGATTCCAAAGACTTGCTCTCTTAAGTCCCCACCGTCTCTTGGTAAATATAACGCGCTACCGATACGGTGGGGTTGTAGTTTTCTAATCCTTGTAGTCGAAAGACATTAGTGCACTTTCTGTATCCAAACACTCTCAGTCTGCGTCGCGCGGCTGGCGTCATAGTCGGACGCACGCTTTCACCATGGCGAGCAAGGGTTCCTACGTCGCCGGCACCGATGGAAGCGACTACGCCTTCCGTCAGCGCGTCGTCGAGCGGTATTCATCCATGGTGACCACCCGGCGACGCGTCAAGTCTCTCTTGTACGTGACGATGATTTCGCACGTTGGTTTCGTCGCGTTCACGCTTCTCGGTAAATTCCTCGCGTCCGACTCCTCCAAGGATGGATTCATGGACCCGAACGCGACGTCTATGTGCGTCCTATCCTTTCTCGGTTTCTTCCTCGGCGCGAACGCGCTTCGGGCGTCGCAATCGAAGACGAATAAGTGGGCGACTGTCAAGGCGTGCGCCTTGGCCGCGGCGAGCTTGGGCGCTTTGCAAGGCGCAAAGGGAACCTACGCTCGCGTGTTGGAGTCGAACGGTGGCGTTAACGGTGCGGCGTGGATTTGGAGCGAAGGGGTGGCGTTCCTCTATAGGAAGTTCCTCGGTTGGAACGTGGCTCCGGGGCAGATGCACCCGCTGTGCGTCAACGTAGAAGTTTTGGTTGAGGTTCTCCTTGTGTTGCTCCCGCTCGGGGTGTACGGGATGTGCCTCGGAATCGAGAGTCTGTCGAAGAAGAAGAACAAGTAAGTAAATGAATAATAATAGCACTGATTTTTACAACTAGCACGCACGCTACAAGCCAAACACTACCGTGAATAAATCAAGCCCACGCGCGAGGTGAACGTAACACTTCGACGAGGCGATGTTCTTCGGAACCAGACTCGGGCTGGACATCGTAATCCCAACGCACGCGAGGCGGAGCGCTCACCATGATGGCTTCGATTCTACCACCGTCCAAGCCGAATCGCACTCCTCGATCGTAAAGCAAGTTGAATTCAATGTACCGACCTCGTCGTTGATGGTGCCAACGCTCCTGTTCTCCGCCGTACGGCGATTCACGTCTGCGATCGACAATGGGGAGGTACGAATCGAGCCACTCATCGGCGATGGCACGCGTGAAACTTTCAGCATCGCGAACGCGAGCGCCGCCCAAAGCATCGCACGCCTTGTCGTTCTCGAGATCATCAAAGAAGACGCCTCCGACGCCTCGATGTTCCTTTCTTGCCGGAATGTAGAAATAATCGTCGCACCACTTCTTACACGCCGCGTACACCTCACCTCCGTCTGGATTCGCATCATACGCATCACACGTCGCCTTGTACTTTTCGTGGAACTCCTTCGCGTCGTCATCGAAGAGGTAATACGGCGTTAAATCTGCCCCACCGCCGTACCACGCCTTACCGCCGACTCTAAATCTACGCACATCCGCGCGAAAAGTCGGCACCATGGGCGATCGAGGATGGAAAACCAAGGACAACGCGCACGCTTCGTACTCTTGGCCACCCTTCGGATCAATCTCCTCTCGTCCGCGAGAGGACATGGCTGCCGCGCGCTCTGGAGTGAGCTTTCCTCTAATGATCGAAACGTTCGCCGCCGCCTTCTCGAACACTTCTCCGCCTTCCAACACCCGAGTGATGCCGTATCCGTCCGCCTTTGTCCCGCGTTCCCACTTGTCCTCGCAGAACGTCTTCCCGCTCCCATCCACGCGCTCCAAGGCGTCACAGAGTTCCTTTTGCTTATCCAAAAGAAAGTCCTCGAAAGAGTCCAAAGAAACCTCGCTCGCGGCGCTTTTCGCTCTCCCGCTCGCTCGCGCTCGCTCGCTGGAGGTCGTGGCAACCTTTCCCGGTTTCCATCCGGGCGCGGCGGTCGATCGGGTCGCCAGGGCTGCCATATTTCTCGCTCGCTCGCGTCTCGTTTTCAGGTCGTAACTACCGCGAAACGTCTCCACTTCAACTACACTTCTCTAGAAAGAGTGACAATCCTAAACCATCTTCTAAACGTCATCGCTCGTTCTAACGCGTCACCGACGGTGCATCAACGCATCATCGACGTCATCCGTCGTCAACTGACCGGGTAAACGCGCGAATCCATCGTTAAAAATCGAGTACGCGCTCGCCTGTCCGGCTCGCCGCCGGCCGAGGTTGGAAATAATCAAAGAAAAACCCGTCGCCAAGACGAACACCGGTCCTAGCTCGCGCTCGTGCGCGATTCGTAACGCAACCAACCACGACGCAAGACGCACGAGGGGAACCCGCGCCAAGAGATTCGCCAACCAACGGGACAGACCCAAACGCTCTCGAAGCGCTCGTTCGGCGTACGCTCTCGCCCCTCGCAACGGGACAATCAAATCCTCGTCATCGTCCTCCTCCTCCTCCCGCACGACGTCACCAGAATTACTCCCCTTAATTCTCGGTCGAACCGTCACGAGCGCGACGATTCCTCTCCCGTTCCCCGACGAAGAAGACTCCTCCAATTCAACCGCGCGCGTCTCGTCGCCCTCTCGCATCGCCTTCCCTCTCACCGTCACCACCGCATCCTTCCCATCGAACGCCGTCCCCGCGCGCGTCTTCGCCAACACCGCTCGCCGCACTTCACTTCGCGTCGCCCCTCGTCGCGTTTCCACCCGCGTCGACGTCGCCGTGGCGTCGATGAACGTCCCAGGTGACAACGCTCTCGCCGTCAGCGTCATCGTCTTCTCTTCGGCATCGTTCGCGCGTTCGCTCGTCGGTCCCGTCGGTTTCGCGTCCGCCGACGCCGCGAATCCGCGCGACGACGTCGACGTCCCCTTCGATCGTCTTCGCATCCGCGTCCGCGTCCCTCTCTTCGGCGCGCGCGCCGATCGCGGGGGCGGTGTGAGGGGTCGGCACGCGCGGATTTCGTTCGCGAGGTCGTTACGACGTGCCCGCGAGACGCGCGTCACTTCGCGACTCTTCGACGGCGCGACGACGGAGCGCGGGACGATCGATCGATCGGTGAGATTTCACCCGGGACGAGCGCGTGGTCGACGCGCGCGCGCGATCGAACGATCGAGCGAACGAACGAACGAACGAACGAACGAACGAACGAGGGGAACTGAACCGAAGAATGCACGGAGGCGCGCGAGCCGCGGGGACGATGTCGGTGTCGTCCGGCGCTGGGGTGTCGGAATACGACCGAGGACGGGAACGAGGGACGGCGAGCGATGCGAGCGATCTCGGGGCGGATCAACTCTTGGTTGATATCGCGAATTACGTCGTGGGGTACGAGATTAAATCGCGAGACGCGGTGAAGACGTGTAGATTTGCAATTTTGGACTTTGTGGCGTGCGCGTTGAGAGGCGCGAATGATGCGGGGTGCGCGAAGCTCTTGGGACCGTGCGTGCCCGGGGTGGAGTGTAAATTTGGTGCGCACGTGCCGGGGACGGAGTACTACCTGGATCCGGTGACGGCGACGTTTAACATGACGACGTGCGCTCGATGGTTGGACTTTAACGACGCCTTTTACGGAGCCGAGTGGACGCATCCGAGCGACGTAATCGGAGCGATACTGAGCGTGAGCGAGTACGTGAGCAGACTAAGAAATGAACGCGGGTTGAGCGTGCTGAGCATGCGAGATGTCATCGTGGCGACGATTAAAGCGTACGAAATAGTCGGCGTGCTGGCGTTGGACAACTCTTTCAATCAAATTGGCGTGGATCATTTGTTGCTGACACGCGCCGCTGTTGCAGCGGTGACGACGTCGATGCTTGGAGGCGGACGTTTAGAAGTCATGTATGCGACATCGCAGGCGTTCATTGACGGGTCAGGACTCAGATGCTTCAGACATTACCCGTGTTCGGGGACGCGTAAGGGCTGGGCTGCGGGAGACGCGGCAGCTCGTGGTGTATCTCTGGCTCTCATGACGATGCGCGGGGAAATGGGCTATCTCGGAGCGCTTTCCGCTCCAGTGTGGGGCTTCAATGACGTCTTCTACAGACGGCAAGACATCGCTTTGAAACGTGAGTTTGGTGAGTACATCATGGAAAATGTTGTCTTCAAGCCGTCGTTCCCGAGCGAGATTCATGCGCAAACAGCGATTGAAGGCGCTTTTAGATTACATCCACAGATTGTACACCGAGTAGATGAGGTACATTCGGTAGCTGTTCACACGACACGGAGCGCTGTTCGCTGCATAGACAAGACTGGGCCGCTCAACGGCCCTGCCGACAGAGACCATTGTCTGCAGTACGCAGTCGCCGTGGCATTGCTGTACGGCAACATGACATCCGATCACTATGAAGATTCAGTCGCGAGCGATCCGAGAGTCGACGAACTTCGAAGAAAAATTTTGATTGCGGAAAACCCCCAGTACAGTGCCGATTACGTGGATCCAGATCGCCGCTCGTGTTCAAACTCTATTCAAGTGCACTTCAAGGATAGAACGAGCACCAACAAGTTTGAAGTTGAATACCCCGTCGGCCACCGTCGCAGACGCATGGAAGGGTTTCCGGCACTCGAGAAAAAATTCATTTCATCGCTTCATATCAAGTTTCCTCCAGAACGCGCTGGATTCATCTTTGAACGAGTCACCGACGCACAAGTCTTTGACGCACTGACGCCGATGGACTTTATGGAGCTCTTCAACGCAACCCCGCATCCCGTGCTTTTACCACCTATGCGTGCAACTCCCGGGGTTTTCGACTACACACCAATAGATAGTCGTGCTTCATTTTTAGTTCCCCGCATTACTGACGGACGCACTGCGTCCGTCACCGATGGCGGCGTCAACGTCTCCAACTGACCACATCGCGCAGCGCAAGTAGAAAATTTGTCAATACGATTAGAAGCGAACGATTACGAGCGATAGGATAGGGGCGGTCGAAGGAACTGACGACTGTTAACACTTCTTTGTGTGCATTGATTAAAACCGAGGCTAATTACCTAGAAAAGGCAAATAGCTGCCAATCTATAATGACTAAACGCGTTCAGAGAACTGAGCGATTTAGTTACCCTTGACTTGGCGGTTGTCAACAGCGCAGGCAGCGCCGGAGGCCGGGCGGTGGACCAAGAAAGACGCGCATTGGACTTGCTTGATGTTGTCGAAACCGGCGACGCGGATGTAGCAAT
>Ga0255777_10001295_pt1 | contig 23750 bp, 22 predicted proteins | sample 101ome_15_FD_179975 | JGI IMG/M metagenome (GOLD analysis project Ga0255777, IMG submission 179975) | Coastal salt marsh microbial communities from the Groves Creek Marsh, Skidaway Island, Georgia - 101402AT metaG (version 2) | ecosystem: Environmental > Aquatic > Marine > Intertidal zone >... | reverse complement strand
TATTCGTGCGATGAATACAAAACTAGATGTTTATGTGAATGGTATAATCGCTAGACGTCTTGAACTTATAAATACACCTAAGCAGAATTATGGTAATATTTATATAGCCCAGAACGGTGGGTTTTATGGTAAATTATCTGCGTTAAGATATTATGATCGTGCGTTAAATGTTTTTGAAATTAATAAAATAGTATCAAGTGGTCCCAATTTAACTACTGTTAATGATACAAATAGTCTGGGTGGTTTTTCGTACTTGTCTAATTATTGGTATGCTTCGAAATATTAGACATCACAATCTTTTTTTCATAGTATAATATAACTACAGTAATATACTATGTCAACAGTAGATACATCTTTAGATAGTATTTGTACTCAACGGAAAAAGCAGATGTTATTCACAGTTCCTCCTCCACGAATAAATATATTTGATACATCTCCATATTTAAAAGGGTACACCAAAGCACAATTAGATATGAGACGAAAGGTGGAAATATTAAAGTATTCTGGAAGTACACAAAATACGAAGACGAATCGCTTAACTAAAAAGGGATTATACTCGCAAGTAATGAAAGGTCGAAATCGTGTAGACCTACAAACAGTTGTTAACAATGTATTCTGTCCTACAGATGAAATAATATATACACCGAGTAGTTCGTCAGGTGTACCTGGACCAGTTATCGATTTATATCTAGATAATAATGTACCATTATACAATTATATGAAAAACACAGAGGCAAAAGGGATAAGTGAACTAGAACAAGTGGATGAATGGAAGTATATTAGTACGTTGAATAATACACTATTTATCGATGATATATCGAGTCAATTACTAATGTTAAATATAACCGACTCTATTAATTCTACATCAAAAACATTTAATTTATCTTTACCGATTGGGTTTAATATATCTGGTAAAAAAATCAATAATACTGATAGTCTTTATGAATATAAGAATATATCAATCGCATTAGATCAAACAACCCCTTTTGAATTTATCGTTCAATACAATAATGTTAACGTCCAAACAGTTACTCCTATTGTTTCTTATATTTACGATGTATCAAATATAACGTCTTTTTCGTTTGATATTTCAAATAATGCGGATTATTTTGATGCTTCAGTATATGCGGGTATATTAAATATTTCGAATATAAATTTATATACCGAACCTGGATATGTATATGATTTTTATGTAAAACCCAGATTAACCATCAATATAGGTAACGCGGATATAACTAGTACGTTTAATGTAGAATATGATGTTAGCTATGGAGTCTTAATGAATTTATCAGAAACTACGATAGCTGACGTATCCTATTGTGTTTTATTGACAGAACCAAGTACAAAATTGTATACTCCGTTTGTAATCAATAGTACATAATCCCTAAGTTCTCAATCCTAATTATGGTAATATCTATACCATAATTAGATATGTTATGTAATTTACCAAGTGCTACGGTCAGGGTTACTCTTGATACTCTTCAATGGATGAGGAGGAAGATTATTCTTAGGAGGAATATTTGGAGAAAAGGTAGGATTTAAACACATTTCAGCAGTGGGAAATACTTTTCCGGACATGCATTTCGATGCGTCATCTATATTCACACACCCCCTTCTACCGTTTTGTTCTCCTACTAAACACCATGTAGCTTTAGAACTGGAAATAGGTTTTTGTATAGAACTCTCTGAAATATCTGATTTTGGTTCACTCAATATGGTATCTAGTTCATTCTTAGTTTCGTTATTTACAACACCTACACTAGCCTTTTTCAGTAGATTACCTACTGACTGTACTGTTCCCTCGGCAATATCAATACCACCACGTGCTACATCAGATGTAATGTCAGCAGTTTTATTAAGTAAGGTTCCAGTAGTATACCCTAACATAGCTAATATCTGGTAAAAGAGTGGTTTAAAAAGGTTTACTATCACCTGAACTATATTTCCAGCAACTTGAACGATATTTCCCATAACATAGAACAAATTTACTCCTAAAAGAGATAAAATCAAGAGAACTGATAAAATAATGATAATATAGTTTTTGTTACCTCCGTCAGATACGACGAGTTTAGTGGGATTGGAGGTTAAATCCATTTTATTAATATAATATACAAAAATATTTTATTTAGCGAGTTCGTTTGCTTTCATCTTATATAATATACATTTAGTGTAAATGGGATTATTTAATATGCTGGAGATGTTCTTTTTTGTAAGTTTGGCTATAACATTTGTTTTAATTTTGTTTTTAGTCTATCATTTTAGACAAAAAATGACGTCGATGGAAAATAGATGTGACGCAATGTTTGATATTATTAACAACATTGTAAAAGAATTGAATAATCGTAATAGTTTAGTAGCTCATTCGGAAATTCCAGAAAATGTATTGTTTAAACCAGATATCTCTTATTTGGAACAACAAGAAATGTCAAAATTAGTAGTATCTGATAATGAATATGATACAGATGATGAGGCGGAGTCAGATGAGGAAGATGATGAGGGGTCAGATGAGGAAGATGGTGAGGAGTCAGATGAGGAAGATGAGAATGTAATTTTACCCGAACTCATAGACGACGAAACACCCGTCAAAGTAATAAATATGGAAATCCAAGAAATTGATAGCGAGATCGCAGCTATTGATGAGAATCAATCCGAAAATATAGATGAAGAAGACCCAGATATCCATGATGGTTTAGATACAGAAAGTGTGAATAACATACATGTTGAAAAACTAGAAACCCCTTTAGAGAATGTTGTAAATGAAGTACCTAATGTTGATATGGATATGTATCGTAAAATGAATTTAAACGCATTAAAGGCATTAGTCATTGAGAAGGGTTACGCAAGTGATACAGCCAAAATGAAAAAGGTTGATTTATTGAAATTACTTGAAACATCAGCATAAATCTAAAACGAATTTTTTCACAACTATAATATATAAGTGTTTAGTATATTATAATGTTTTCACGTTCATCAAGTATATTTCAAAGTGTAGATTGTGCTTATCCAGTAATTAAAGAAACGGTTCCTGAATCAGCTAGAGGGTATCATGCTAATAATAAATATCCTGGATTTCCTCCATTAATGAATGATGGACGTTCTATTACCGCAACCTGGCAATCCGAATCCAGTGCGAACGCAGATTTAGTAGAACGTTCGGGTATTAAATCCAATTGGGAATATCGCAAATACTTAACGGAAAACGCACATAAAATTATGGAATATAATTTCCGTGAATCCTCAAATGATGTTGGATACTATAAACGTCCGATTGATATTCCGAGTATTCAATCAAATGAAGTCAAGGGATTTCATAACGCCCCTTATGTATACACATCTGGTTTAGATAATTCAAAACCATTTGGATACACCCATAGTGATTTAAAAGACTTGTACCTATCTAGAGAGCAGTTGGCATCTCGTAAGGTTGCACCAATTATATCTACAGAATCTCACAAAATTGCGTAAATCTATACAAATCAATGGTATTTTGTATAATATATACCAAATGATATATATTATTGTTACTAGCAGCTTTTATAACGTAACAGATGAAATAAGAAAAAGTCAATATACTAATTGTATCAATAAACTTAAAAAGATAATAGAAAAGGATACTTTAGAATGGAAAGTAATTATAGTAGAAAATAACGGATTAAGGAAAACATTTTTTGATGATTTTGGATATGAAGTTCATTACACTAATAATAATTCTATACAAATGAATAATAAAGGTTATAACGAATTAAAAGACGTTATTGATACCATAACAAAATATAATATTCAAGATACTGATTTTGTAATAAAAATAACTGGTAGATACATATTAGAAGATGATAGTGAATTTATATCTACTATTAAAAATTTAGATAACACTAATTATGACTGTGTAATAAAATATGGAAATTATGGAGTACCTGTTGATTATAAAACAACTGACTGTATTACAGGACTAATCGGTATGCGAAGCTATTATATCAAACAAATAAAATTACCAACTCGACATGAATGTGTTGAGCGTAATTGGGCGAAGGTGACATATTTAATAGATGATAATAAAATACATAAAGTTAATACATTAGGAATTCATATTTGTCCTGGTTATGATAGTATATCTGGTGCCTTAGGATATAATCAAACCGGTAAAAATAGTATCATCGGTGTAGATATTCCATATTTTCTCGTATAATTTATAACATTCCAAAATAATATAAATTGTAAAACTTATATTATTGTAACAATGAAAGTTATTAGTTTTGATGTTGGAATTAAGAATATGGCCTATTGTATTTTAGAATATACAACTGATGATATTTTTATTAATAATTGGGGTGTTTTAAATATGATGGAAGATGAGAACATTACACATAATTGTGAATGTATGAATAAAGCAAAAAATAAAAAAAAAGCACCAAAAGAGTGTACGAAAAAGGCAAAATATCATAAAAATAATAAATATTATTGTGAAAAACACGCAAAAGAATGTTCTCAATATATTATTCCAACAAAGGCAATGACAGCACCATCGTTGAAAAAATTAAAACTAGATGATCTTATACAACAAGGCAATAAAAATCTAATCTTTTTAAATGTAGAGAATCTTAATAGCTTAAAAAAGGTGGATGTTCTCAATATAGTTATAGAATTTTATAAAAAACATTGTTTCGAAGTAATTATCGATAGTAAAAAGAAGACAGCAGGTGAGACAGATTTGATTAGTGTGGGTAGGAAGATGAAAGAACAATTAAATAAGATTGAGAACATTAATGAAATACAACATGTAGTGATAGAAAATCAGATATCACCGATAGCAACACGTATGAAAACCGTCCAAGGGATGTTAGCACAATATTTTATAATGATTAACGATAATATTCATTTAGAGTTTGTATCATCATCACATAAATTAAAACAATTTACTGAATTAAAATTAGATAATCGAGAACATGGTAATAATACGAGTGAAAATAAACCCCAATTTAACGCAGATTATAAAAAACATAAAAAAGATGGAGTGTATTATTGTTCTCTTATGTTAAACGCAAACAATTCTTTACAACCATGGATAGATTCATTAAATACAAAGAAAAAAGATGACCTAGCGGATTCATTCTTACAAGGTATTTGGTATTTAAAACATAAAAATATAATATTCTTTGCGGAGGATTTAAAAATAAATCTTGTATAATTATCATATTAGAATGGAAGTTATTGATTTAGGTGCTCTTAATGAAATTAATGATTTGCCTGTTGAATCATCGAGACCTAGTTCAAATCTCGGAACGGGAATAGAACTTTTAATGAATGAAAATAAAATATCTTCAAAAGTGGATTTAAATTTAGGGGAGTTGGATAACTTAGAGGACGAGTTAAATGAATTATCCGGACATAAAACGCAATCTCAAAGTGAAGGAAATACAAAATCACTATCTGGTATGGCTTCCAATTTCTTTGGATTTAGTAAGAGTGAGGAAGAACCGGTTCGTAATACACATGAAGATACAAGTGATTCTAATTTAGGTCAAGCGACTCGTGATAGTATTGGTACAGCAAAAACATGGGATGGATTTGCAAAAATGAATGAAATGCCACTGAATGATGAAATACGTGTTAGTTCTACGATGAATGAACGTGAAAAACGCAGAAAGAAACGTGCAATGATTAAAAAGTTAGAAGAGTGGTATGATAAGGGGTTAATTAAACATAATTCCCATTTCACTTTAGATTCTGACTATGACGAAATCGAAGATGAATATGAAACCGCACTAGAAGACAAACGTAAAAAAGATAGTATTAAATTACAAGGGTGGTGGTTTATGACTTTTATTAATTCATTGGAATACGCAAATAGTGCGTTTAATCCATTTGATCTGAATTTGGATGGATGGGGAGAACAAGTCAATGAGGACATTGATAGTTACGAGGAAATATTCAGTGAATTATATGAAAAATACAAAGGTGGAAAATTGGCTCCAGAGATTTCTCTTTTATTGCGTATTGGATTTAGTGGTGCTGTTTTAAACTTTTCTAATAAAGCATTGTCGACAGCAGCACCAGCGTTTAATGACGTTATCAAACAAAGTCCTGAACTTATGAAAATGTTTACCAACGCAACTGTGAGTAGTATGAGCCAAGAATCACCCGGTTTCGCAATGGCTAGCAATTTTATGAGGGAATCTGAAAATAAACCTCGTGGTCCTCCTCCTCCAGCTCCCATTAAAACTCAAAATCTGCCTCCACAACCCAGACCTGGTATGAATTATTCAAATGATGCTCCTTCAAATCGTCCGGATATAAACGCAAGTAGAGGGGCAATGTTTAGAGAACAAGGTGTAGATATGAATCAACAACAAAACATTAACGAACCCGTAAAAAGTATCAGACCCCCCGTTCAACGTCAGGAGATGAAGGGACCACAATCAAGTGATATCGATAGTATATTATCTGGTTTAAAGACCAGAAATGTGAATATTCATGAAGCACCTCCATCACGTTCTGCGGATGAAGACTCTGTTATATCAATTTCATCGTTAAAGGATATGCAAAATACTAACTTACCAAAACGCTCTCGTCAAAAAAACACATCCAGTAAAAATACTATATCATTAGATATCTAATCACATAATTTATAGATAGACCTAATCAGTTTCGTGTAATAAGGCTATTACACAAAACATTTATTATATCGCTTTTTCATACATAGCTAACATCATTTCTTTTCGTTCATAATAATCTACAATGGGTTTGGGGTACTTGACTTGAGTATACTTAACATCATTATGTGTTTCATACCATTTATGAATATCATTTGGGTCAACATACTTTAATTCAGGTACCCATTTTTTTATGTATTCCGCGTTAATATCAAACTTGTAACTCTGTATCCAAGGATTCATATCTCTGAAATAAGGTTTCATATCAACACCAGTACCACTTATACCTTGCCAATTACCATTGTTCGACGCAATATCATAATCGGTTAATGTTTGTGCGAAATATTGTTCTCCAACACGCCAATCTATTAATAGAGTTTTTATTAAAAAACTGGCTGTTGTCATACGTCCTCTATTATGCATATATCCAGTAGTATTCATTTCACGCATACAAGCATCAACAATTGGAAATCCGGTCTGTCCGTTTTTCCATTTTTCAATATTTGTTTCAGACTTGCTCCATTTTAAAGAACGATATTTCAATTGATATGATTGACCGACCACTTCAGGATACGCATATAATACATGTGCGAAGAATTCTCTCCATATTAATTCTCGTATTAAACCATGATTTAAACCAAATTTATCTTTAAACGCATGATACACCTCTCGAATAGATATACATCCAAATTTAATATAAGCCGATAAATGTGTGGTTTTATATTTAAAAAAATCACGACTTTCATCATACTTCTTCTGGTCTCGTAGTGCTAGTACCAACTTTAGTTTTGCGTTTTTACTTCCACCATGAACTAATATATTTGGATTCACATTTACAAACCGTTTCAACGCATCAGTCAATGTAATTTTATAATCAGAGCCGGTATCGATGATAGCAAATGAGAAAGAACGTTTTTTAACAGGCTTAGTAACCGGAATATTTATAACCGCATTGTAAAATGGCGTGTATTTCTTATATGCTTGACGAGAACTATCGACAATAATACTACCAGGTTCATATAAATAATAATCTGAATAAGTGTGACAATCTATATTATGTTTATCACATATATTTTGTATATCTTTATCACGTGTAATAGCATATGGACTATAATCGCGATTGAAATATACACAATTAATTTGATGCTTAGTTAAAAGATTATCTATAACAGTTGATTGGTTACCATAAAAACACATTAATTCGCCTCCTTTATTTTTAATTTCCGTACGAAGATCGTTCAAACTTTCAATCATAAATTGTACGGAATTATCTGACTTGTATTTATTCGTCGATGTAACCTGTTCTGGTGTAAATATAAAACATGTATATAACTTATCACAAATGTCAATAGCTCTGTTTAGAGCTACATTATCAATAATACGCAAATCACGATGAAATATAAATAATCCTTGTATTGGAATCGACATAGTTAAATTATATGGATATATTATGCGGAAGTTATTATGTTTCTTAAACAATAATATAAAAATATGGATATATTATCGTATTATACAGATATGAATTGGATAACGAATGCATACAATATATTAAGTACAATCATGATGACAAATGTAGAATATTTGGTACAGTCAACAACATATGTACTTAACGAATTCTTTAATATAGATTTGAATTCAATAGCAACATCTTTATTTTTAAATTATATTGAGATAAAGACTAAAGTAAACAAGACTGGATTATATATCTATAACAATAATAAGTTTATAAAAAACATGATAGATAAGACATCATATAATTATCAATACGCAGTTGCCAATTTTAATAATAATCGTATTGAGCCATTTAATACAAATTGGGTATGCATGTCGGTATTATTATTGAATGATGATAAACATATTATAGGTAATAAACACATTTACATAGAAGATTATCAATACATAAAACCACACGTAAATGAAGATATCAGTCGAATCCAACATTATAACAACTGTCTTCATCATCTGATCGAAACCACACAATCGATATGTAAAAGTGACAATATAGAAGAGACTATGGTAACAATGAAAGCAGGCGACATTATTTTTACAAAAACGTATAATAAAGATTTAATAATACATGAAGACGAACAACTATATTTAAATAAACAATCAAATGTATCCTTTATTTCAATTGAATATACACATCCAAACATGCAGAGTAAAATTATATTAACCATTCCAAAGAATACATATTTTGTAAATAATATAATTTTGTCTTCTGTGTTTATTAAACGATATTTAGAATATCAACCAGAGAGGTATGTTTTTGATGATAAATATATTGTCAACCTTATGGATAATAATATAAACATGTTTTCATTGAAATATAATGAATATATCTTGATAAAGGAGAAGACATATGAAGTTATAAAGAATAAAAATAATTAAAAATAAATATAAATATAAAGGTTTTTTATCATAATATATTACGGGTATACAATATGGATACAGTGGGTATTCAATCCCAACAACATGCCCTAAATGGTAAATGGAAATTATATTATCATTTACCACAAGATAAGAATTGGGATATTTCGAGTTATTCTGTGATTATGAATAATATTGATAATGCCGAAAAAGTAATAGCATTAAACGATCATATACATGATAATGTTATAAAAAATTGTATGTTGTTTGTAATGCGGGAAGGTATTACACCCATGTGGGAAGATCCACGTAATCGAAATGGTGGATGTTTTTCATATAAAATAGTAAACAAGATGGTTCCTGAAGTATGGAAACAATTATTTTATTTAATAACTGGAGAAACATTGACTGTTGATAAATCATATAGTAAACATATAAACGGGATTACCGTTTCGCCCAAAAAAAATTTTTGTATTATTAAGATTTGGTTAGATGTATCTAACTTACAAGACCCAGATATAATAACTCATATACCAAATTTGCAGAAACAAGGATGTTTGTTTAAAAAACATGAACCTGAATTTTAGAATGAATGTAAAATTGATATTTATATACAACAAAAAGGTATAAATATCAAGTATCAAGTATGAAGTCTATAATCAGACATATCGCTGCATTAGATGGTGACATTGAATATTATGTGGGGAAATCGTCAAATGAAAATTTTGAAATTATAGATGCAGCAAATGAAAATGATTTATGGTTTCATATTAATGGAGAACCATCCGGACATGTTATCGCAAAAGTACCAGAAAATATTGATTTTACAAAAAAACAATTACGTCAAATTATAACACAAGGAGGATTGGTATGCAAAGAAAATTCAAAGTATAAATCTCAAAAAAATGTAGATATAGTATACACCTACGTTAAATACGTAAATAAAACAAATATAGTAGGAAAGGTATCTATTACAAACCATAAAATAATTTCTTTGTAAATACAATTGTATTAGATATGTATATACAATGTCCGATTCTGAAAACAATACAATTGTTGATTCTGCGAAACCAACAGTGACTACAATATCACATCATACAATGATGGACTTATTACGCGTTACGTTACTAGTATATAATTATGGAAATAGTTTTCAAGTCACAGATAATGATGAAAATATTGAAACATTCATATCCAGCTTGAAAGCAAAAGGCGATTTTGATAAAATAAAATTAGATGAAACCAGAAAACATGTTTTAGAAGAAATAGCACTGAATGTTCCTTCAGGAAAAATATACAAGTTTATAAACGATCCTGATACTGATATACAAGTAGGCATCGCAATAAGTGAAGGAAAGAAAAGAATTTCAGTAGTATTTCGAGGAAGTGAATCATTATCTGATTGGTATTATGATTTTATGGTATTCAAACACAACTTACAAAATGATATTTACGTACATAGTGGTTTTTATAAACAACTCAATACTAACAATGTATGTGAAGATTTAATTGATTCAATAAAAACGATTCTAAACGAACATCCGGACTATGACATTTATGTAACCGGGCATAGCTTAGGAGGTGCGTTATCTACATTATTTGGTTATATTTTAGCAAATAAAATAGAAAATAATGTAAAAGTAGTATCATATGCTAGCCCACGAGTAGGTAATTATGCTTGGAAAAAATCTTTCGAATCAACAAAAAATTTAATCCATTATAGGATAAGCAATAAACGTGATATAATTACTGCGTTTCCAATATATAAGTATCATCATGTCGGTATAAATATTCAATTGTCAGATGAAAAATATAAAATAGTAGATGATAATAATCTAAAATGGTATAATGAAACGTTGCTTACATGTTGGAGTCCATCCGAACATAGCTGTGATTTATATTACAATCGTATGAATAAGCATAAGTGGTAAAATAACATAAATATTATATTTTGATATATATTATTTATTATGGTAAAATATCTAGTTGGTATTTTATGTTCGAGTGATATTCAATTATTACGTGAATCATTTAAAAGTGTAATTCACCAACAAAATTTTGACGATTATCATATTTTCATCATAATAAATACATTAGATGAAATTTTTTATCAAGATGTTGTACGTGAATTTGGAAACAACAAGCATGATAAATTAAAAAAGATTATTCGTACTGATTCAAATGGTTTCCCGGGAAAAGGTCACAACTCAGTATTAGAAATATTTTATAAAAATTACAAATATGATTATTTAATTAAGTTAGATGGAGATGATTTTTTGTTTCCATGTGCTCTAGAAAGAATAAATAACGTACAAATTTCTCAAAACAGTGATGTAATTACATTAATCGGAAATTGTTCTATAACAAAATCAGGATTATCTCGTACAAAAAATCATGAAATAAATCCACATACCAATACATATTTTTTAAAATATAACGTGGCACTTGAATTTAATATTCAAGAAGTATCAAACATAACAAAGATTGACGAAGAACTAAACGCACTTAATGCGGGTACTCCATTACGGTTATTATGTCTTAATCGTAAGATATTAGAAAAGTATAGAAAACTATATAATGAAGATATGTATAAATGCGTGGATATAGAATATTGTGTCATATTTTGTAAAGAATTACATAATCCAGATTATAAAATAACCCATTTAAGTGACGCGTATATTTATTTATATAATGGTGTAAATGATAATAGTGTAACCCACGATCATAACGACCATATTATTCCATATACAAATGATAATAAAATACGAAACAATTTATTACATAAATATAATTTACGTGAATATAGAATAAGTGATATTACACCGGTTCCTTATGGTAATATTATAATTGATAATATGAATGCAGATATGTTAAATGATTTTTATGATAAAATATTGTTTACATTATTACGAGTATGTAATAATTATGTGAAATAACTGATATAGATACTTGATAATTCTATGATATATATGGTAAAATATCTAGTGTGTATTTTATGTTCAAGTAATATTAGATTAGTTAAAGAATCTTTAAATAGTGTCATTAATCAAAAAAATTTTGATGATTATGATGTATTTTTAATAGTAAATACATTAGATGACGCATTTTATAAAGACGTTACATATGAATTTAATAATCATAGTCATTCAAAGTTAAAAAAAATTATAAGGACAGAATCAAATGGTTCTCCTGGAAAAGGACATAATTCTGTGTTGAGTATATTTAATAGAGATTATAACTATGAAAACTTAATTATGCTAGATGGTGATGATTTTTTATTTCCATATGCGTTAGAAAGAATAGATAAGGTAAGTAGTATTGAAAATAGTGATATAATAATGCTATATGGGAATACCCAAGTTAAATCATCTCATACTATTTTCAATAAGACAAGTTATGATTCATCCAGTATGGTTCATAATTACGATTTAACATTTAAATATCAAATTCAGGAACATATAGATTTGTGTGATATACACAAAGATTACAATACGATACACGCAACACCAGGTAGATTGTTATGTACAAATCGAAAAATTTTATCTATATATTTGAGCTTATATGATGAATCAATGTACGTATACGATGATTTCTTAGCATTTTTGCTTATATACAAAGAAAGAAATAATACTGTTTTCAATATTACTCATTTATCAGACCCATATATATACTTTTATAATTCCATTAACGTAGATAGTGTATCATATAAAAATAATGATTCGCATATTGGATATGATAATAGATTAAAAATTCAATTAATAAAAAAACATGTAAATCATTATGATGTTACGGATATATCAATAAAACCGTATAATACTATAATAAACGATACCATATCAACTGCTGAAATGGGTGATTTTCACAAAAAATCTATATTAAAAATGAATAATGTACTTCCAACGCTAATAGCAAAACAACGTATATTATTTATAGATTCTTCAGAATGGGATTACAATACTATAAATAATCGAGCTCTTGGAGGTACAGAATCAGCTATTTATGGCCTATCAACCATCCTTGCGAAGACTCATGATGTAAGTGTGATGACTAATATAAAGAAAACTCTTACCATCCATCCATTTTTAAAATATTATCCAATAAATGAAATATATATAAAACAAATACAACCAAATATTATTATTTTTCAAGGATTATGTACGACTGACAAATCCTTTTTTACAAATATAAGTCCAAATGTATTGTTATGGAATTGGATTCAACATGATATTAATGTTAGTTTCGTTACAGAAAAGGCCATGCATTATCCATTCGATAAATATATTTTTGTAAGTAATTGGCAAAAAAATAGATTTATACAAAAGTTTAAATTGAATCATAATAAATGTATGGTTATCCAAAATGGTATATCACCTATCATTAAAATAAATGAGTTAAACTATTTACAAAAAGAGCCCATATTGTTATATTGTAGTACACCCTACCGTGGTTTAATCATAGCATATAAATTATTTCAAAAGATTAAACAATCTATTCCAAATATAAAGTTCAAAGTATTTTCATGTTTTTCTCGTGAAGTCGATAAAAATAAAACAAAATATTTGCCGATAACTGAACTGTCAGATATAAGAAGTACCGAACTAGATATATATTATAGTTCAATATATCAACTATTAATTGATGATAATAATATTGATTTTTATGGTTCTGTACCACAACATATATTATTCAGCCATATGAAATCAGCAATGGTATTTTTTTATCCGAATACTTATGCTGAAACATGTTGTACTTCTATATTAGAAGCCATGGCACATAGATGTAATGTAATATCCTCTGAACTTGGTGCAGTACCAGAAACATCAAATGGTTTTGCATCTATATTTAATCCGCATATTGATGTATTACATGACCGTGTATTAACAGACGAGATGGTAAAAAAACCAATTCAATTAGAATCAATTCCTGAAAGTTATCAACGTCAATTTGTAGAAAAAACTGTCGATTTAATAAATAACTATCATAGTGATTATAACCAAGAGTTACTAACTAATCAACAGGATTATATACGAAATTGTACGTGGGAAAAACGTGCTGAACTTATCCAACCACATATACCATCTGTCTAAGTAAACCAGTATTATTGAATGATGTATACAATATTACATTATTCAATCAAATCTCATGAAATTACAACGGAGGCAAGTTTGCCAAACATAATTTAATACTACCCAATGAAGCAACGTCATATTTAATAATCAATGGTAGGTCATTTCCTAGATACATTTCAAGATGACTGCATAAAGGAGTACATTTAATAAAGTGTGACAAACTCTTTAGTGAAAACTCACCCTGGTAAATAACAGAATCATCTGATTTTTGAATAAAATTCATGTTATCTTTAGACTCACTACGGAAAATACGCGAACTAGCAAAATTACCTTCACATGAAAATACCAAATCATTTCCAAATGACTTAATTTCAATGCGGTCTGAAATACTATTCAAATCGCGAATAATTTTCTGAAAATCAGACGTAGGTAAATTAATAATAGTCGAATATTCTACATCTGGAACAAATAACTCATCTGTATCAGGTTCAATCAATCGCAATTTTTGACTATAACATTGTTTAATATCACCATTATCATATTGAAGACCTAAGTGTGAAACAATACCATCATGGTAATCTGCTTTATCAATATACATAGATAATGTGTCATCATTTGACATAGTAGAAATCACTTTAAACAAATGCAATGTATTCGCACATACAATAATTTTATCAGGTATACAGTTATATTTTTCAAATTTTTTAGCATCTAAAAGTACATTGACAAGAATAGTATGTGTTTTATCAAAATTAATTATCTTCATACCATCTTTAGTAAAAGTAATAGTCGCATCAGTTAATACATCCTTTATAGCTGTAATCATATTTCGGATAGGCTGAATTTGAACTGTTTTTATAGTTAATACATTATTAGCTTCATTCATTATTATAACAGTGTAATAATTATAATAATGCGTTTGTTTTTATATATTATTTGAATTATATCTATTTTCGAATAAATTGTTTGTTTTATTGAGTGTAAAAATAATCCATATACTTCGGATATTATAGCATACTGTAGTATTCGTTATGAATAATATAGTTTATTCATGTATTTACACATGGAATATGACTTATATTATTATTCTGTATCGCCAATTATTTTATTTTTAATTGGTGTAATATAGAAGATATTTAGAAAAAATATAGTCTATCTATATATAATTATGGCAACTCCTATAGCTTTAAACAGCGAGAACTATCCTGCGTTGAATGAGTCTATCATCGACATTTTAAAAGGCGGAAAGCGTCCATTAATTACAATCTTCACCAATGCGGAAGGTACAGTCTATGCGTCCGACGCACATGGTGATATCATTGATAGAGAAGTGTTAAGTGCTAGTTATACCGCATCCTACAAAGATGCTGATGGTAATATGACAAATCCTTTCGTCGTTATTAAGTTCAAGGATGGTGAAGGTCTGGTGTATGCCAAATTTATTGATTACTTTACCACTGTTGACTATGTCGAAGATCATTGGTATATCTTGTCGCAAGGAGATATTCAACGTAAAAGATTCTAAGTGTATTTTACAAAAATAATAATGTAGGTTTGTATTTACATTATTAATTTACAAACCAAATATGCTGCATATTTAGGTTAATATGTGTTTTAAATATATAGCATGTCTAGAACAGTTGTTTCAGCAGATGAGTATTTATTATATAATTCAGATGATGAACGGTATGGTAGTATATTTGATAAACCGTATATACCTATTTACGTATGTAACGACTGTCATAAAATGAAAAAATACAACGTTCCAAAAGAATACTGTGAATGTGATAAACGCAAAGAAATATGTAAATGTGATAGATATAAAGAAAGGTGTGAATGTGTTAAATGTAAACGCAAAGAAATATGTAAATGTGATAGATATAAAGAAAGGTGTGAATGCGATAGATGTAAAGAACATCATAAATGCGATAAATGTAAACGCAAAGATATCTGTAAATATAGAGAATGTTGTAAATGTGACAGATACAAAGAGAGATGTGATTGTAGTAGATACAAAGAAAAATATAAATATGACAAATATCGTAAATAGATATTGTATTAGTATATAATAAAATTAAACCAGTAAAGTTGATTGTGTATTTTTGTATCTACTATACAATTTTCACACTGATATTCATGCGGATTATTTAGTTAGTATAAATAATATTGTAATATTTAGTATATATTATTTATAATATAAAAATGTCTGATTGTGACGAGGTTTACTGTGTTTGTGACAAATATTCTAATAAAGAATGTAGTTATTGTTACTCGAAAAATAATTGTATCGCTAAAAAATCGAGTAGTTGTAAAAAAGTGATTAAAGTAGGTAAATATGGACGTGACGGAAAGGATGGAAAAGATGGCGAAAATGGAAAGGATGGTAGACCTGGTAGAGATGGATGGCCTGGAAAAGATGGTTGTGATGGTATTGATGGTCGCGATGGACGTGATGGAATTGATGGAAAAGATGGAAAGAATGGAGAGGACGGTCGCGATGGTCGTGATGGAAAAGATGGTTGTGATGGTATTGATGGTCGCGATGGTAAAGATGGTTGTGATGGAATCGATGGACGTGATGGTACTGATGGTAAAGACGGTAAAGATGGTTGTGATGGTAAAGATGGTGAAACAGGTCCTACAGGTTCGGTTGGACCGGAAGGACCGGAAGGACCGGTAGGACCCACTGGAAGTAGAGGTCGTGATGGATTTAATGGACGTGATGGTTGTGACGGGCAAGACGGTGCTACCGGACCAAAAGGTGAAAATGGTAGTGATGGTAGTGATGGTAAAGATGGAAAAGATGGAAAAGATGGAAAAGATGGAACAAATGGAACAGATGGTGATAAAGGTGACACTGGTCCTACTGGTGATAAAGGTGACACTGGAGAGAAAGGTGACACGGGAGAGAAAGGTGACACCGGAGAGAAAGGTGATACTGGACCTACTGGCGAGAAAGGTGATACTGGTTCATGTTTTTTGGTAGATTTTGCGGATTTTTACGGTCAAATGAGTCAATCTGGGATTAATGATAACCCGGATGATATTCCACCAGGTGGGTCTGTAAAATTTCCAAGTCCTGCCGTAAATCCATTTGGTTCTATACAACGTAAAGAAGGTACTAGTCCGAGTGAATTTGTATTACCTCCAAGTAGTGTTTTTGAAGTTATATTTACTGTAACCACCAATAACACTGGAGAGCTATTGATTGTATTAAATGGAAATGAATTAGTTCCTACTACGGTTGGTAAACCAGGTGGAGGCCTTCTATATGGTGTATCTATTATTACCACTCCGCCTGATGTTGATTCTATTTTAAGTATTAATAATCCAATTAGTGCACCATCGGGTGGTCTAAAAGTTGATGAATCTTCGGGTGCGTTAACTTTACCATTAAGCTGTCATTTAGTCATTAAAAAAATAGCAAGCGTGTAAAATTGAATAACTAAATAGTATTCTAGTACATAATAACGAATGATAAAACAAACAATACTATTGTTGAAAGATGGAATGTGTTATCTGTTACGATTTAATTGGTGAGACCAACAAATGTGTAACACCATGCGGTCACAACTTTTGTTTCAATTGTATTATGAAATCAACACAATACAATTCTAAATGTCCTTATTGCCGTAATGAACTAAGAGAAGAACAAGTTAATATTGAAGACAGCGATGAAGATTCCGATGACGAAGATTCCGATGACGAAGATTCCGATGACGAAACTAGTCTAATAAGCAATATAGAACCATTAACAATGGATGATTTGACAATAGATGATAAAAACACAGGAACATATGATAATAATGGATATTATAAGTATCCACTTATTATCGAAACACTCGAACAATTACAGACAGCATTACATAAATGTATTCCAGAAGGTTATACAACAACATTTAAAGACGCGTATGATGAAAATCTTGCCGACACCAATAATGTTGGTGATATATATCAACTAATAAATGAAATCAAGAAAAAAGTACCTAACTTCAACTATGCTGATATGTCACAGGAACATATAAATATGGAATATGTTTACTACGTCCAACAAAAAGAAAAATCAAATACTAAATGCTATGAAATCTTCAACAGAACGCGTCTATTAATGAAGGTAGTTGATAGTAAAAGACAAAATATACACAATCGAATAAGATACGAAATGGATGATTCTCGAAGACAAATTTGAGAATTTCATGTCATTCGTGCTAACGATAACGACCAAACAATCTGGGACATTTTATCATAAATCATATTACATGATAATTTTATAGTGTCCGTCTACTTTGGATAATTTACCTACACGAGCTGGTTCTACATTAGGGTTAGTTAAAGCTTCATTATAAGTTTTATAATCATATAATTCCATTGTATTTTTTTTTAATGCATAATCCGTACCTTGAATATTCACCTTTTGAACGTCCCATGTTATTCTTGCTACGTCCAATCCTTCTTTTTGACGTTTATCAATTTCAAATGAAGGATAATAAGAAAACGCGTTAGATTCGATTTTTCCATAACCATAACATACCATAGGATTATCATTTGATTTCGATGTGCGTGCGTAAATATTACAATCGACTGCGGTTTCCTTGACCGCTTGTAAAATTTGATTATTAATTCGCTGTTTAATACTTGCTATTTCATATAACGTTTCATCAGTAGTTACAGGAGTTTCTTTATCAATTCGACTAACATCTCGAATACGTAATTCAATATTCTTGTCACTAGTTTTTTGTTCTTGATTGAGTTTAGTTACATATAAGAACACCTCTACAGTGCGTAACTCTTCTGGTAAATCTTGGTGACTACAAATACGTCTAGCACGTCCGACAACTTGGTCTATTCTAACCATATGCCAATAAGGTTCTACAATATGAACGTGACGAGTATTCTTTAAATTAATACCTTCAGCACCTGAAGATGTAATCATAAATATTTTAATTGCTTCTCCATACATGTTATTTTCAGAAGTCTCTCTTAATTTATTAGCCACGTTTACAGGAACAAATTTCCAATCACCGTTATAAACATTACGTATAATTTCCCTTTCTTCGGATGTTTCAGTACCTGTATATAAAGCAAACTTCGGTTTACCAATATCATTTTCATTTTCGATAATCTCCCAGTCATCGGATGACTTTTTTAGTTTAAATTCAGCAAATCCATTTGCTAATAAAATCAATCGAAGAATACCAATACCCTCCATTGTTCTGAAATGGCTATATACCAAATGTAATCCGACCTTATCTGGGTTTGTTAAGTTCTCTAGAATTTGTAAAAATTTCGGACTTAATTGTGTTAACATTTCACTAGTCAGATATTTATGTTTATTTGTTTCATTATCAATTGCATTTAACTTTGAAAGAGATATTTCTATACGTTTCGTATAATTTTCAATATCTATTTTATCTCCAACTTCGTCATCTATATTTGAGTATGGGTCTACATCTTGGATACCTTCTTGGGGGATGACATCCATATCATTTTCATTCATATTATCGACATTTTTAGTAGGAATTGGACGTTCGATCTCATCCGGGAATACAAAATTACAAGCAGCACGAGAGAAAATGCGATAGGTAGATGAAATACTAAACAATTCCTCTGAGCCCTGTTGTGTTTTCTTTCGTTTCTTGGCGGCTTTCTCTCTATCAGCTTCTTCTTTGCGAATCTTTGTATAAACACCAAATTGATGGTCGCTCATTTCATTATACACTACATGATAGTTATCTCCATTTTCAGTTTGTACGAAGGAAGGAAGTAAATTCTCCTGGGCGCTTCTAAAATAAGAGGTTAAGCCTAATATACGTCTTTGGAATAAATTGATATTTTGTGCTTGTTCGGTTTCCTCATTTACAAATGTTTTCAAAAAGTCATCCGACGAATCTGGTAAACACTTGTTTAATTGTATATCAATATTCTTTTCTTGCACTTCTAGACCATTTTTGTTAAGAATTTGTAATACCTTTTTCAAAAAGTCAGAATCGCTCATATTACCAGTTTCATCCAATCTAACACCGTCATATCTTTGAAAGCTTTCACCTTCACCTCCCTTAATTTTTCTAGTTTTTGTATTGTCTGGTATAACACGTTCACGCTTAGTGCCTTTTAGAGCACCACGTTTTTTTGCGTTAATAAATCCAAAAGGATTACGGGTGATTGTTAAACGGTTACCACTATATTCTACAAAATCATGTGTTTTTAATCCAGCTTTATCAAACATATCTAAAATCCCATTTGTGTCTATCTTCTGAGAGGTTTTCACATTGATTGTCATCGTCCAAGTTTTAATATAACCTCGCAAAATATTATACAATATACCAATCTCATTCGGATAATTAATAATGGGTGTGCCAGATAAAAGCACAATACGTACATCTGTTGCTTTCATTAAATAATCGTACAATATGTATGAAATAGACGATTTTTGCTTGATTTTATTGACAATTCTACTTACAAAATTATGTGCTTCATCAATAATAACCACTGAATTATCGAAAGGATTTCGTGTCAGATTATCAGTCAGTTTGTTTATAATATTCATATTTAATCCATTATAGTTAATATCTTTGTATTTTGCACGTATCATTTCATTTAATTGTAAATCAACAGACGTCTTATCATCAGATGATAAATCCGCATAATTTGATTCTTTGTTAATATTTACTAACCAAGCACCTCTGTTTTTACGAACAAAATCGAGTGATAATGATAATGCTTTTGACAATATTGCCAAATATTCAGGATTACCATCAATCGAGATAAATTCCCAATATTGATTCTTTTTATACATATCATCACCGCATTTCTTCATTTCACTTAAAAAATTCATTTTTAAGGAAGCAGGTGTTAATACAAATACCTGTTTATTACTTTTCATACCCTCTGCTATAGCAATGGAAGTACATGTCTTACCTGAACCGAGACCATGGTATAATAACAATCCTCGATAAGGGGTATATAAATTCAAATAATCACGAACAATTCGTTGATGAGATAACAAGGTGAATTCAGTTGAATCACTACGATTATCGCAACTAACCACTTCATCTGAATCACGTAATTCCTGTTCTCTTGGTTGTAACAGTGTATTTAATTTCTGAATAAATAATTTTCGATTATTCATGTAATAAGGTGGTGCAACAATAATATTTTTTTCACGTTCTTTTGGTAATCTATCCGCAACCGTTTGTGTTCGTATTATTGCTGTGGTTAAATCTACATCAACGCCCTCTTCTGGTTTTTCTATAATAACCTTTTCTTTCGGTTTTCTTCCACGTTTCTTTGGTTCTTTAATTATTTCTTCTACTTTTTCTTCCTGGATTTCAGTTTCAAATTTGGCGGGTTCTTCCAATTCTGTTAATTGAGTAATGGTTTGTAATTCTTTATCAATGGCAGGTGGAGGAGTGATAACGCGTTCAGAAGGTATATCAAACACTTCTTCCTCAGTTGTCTGTTCTGGTATTTCTGGTATCTCAATTGGTTCTTCATCAGAAAGAGGAGCTGTTTCTTGAAATTCAACAGGTTTATCTATCTTAGTTTCTATATCAATAATTTGAGGGGTGGGAAGTTCCTTTGGTATATACACATCTAAAATAGCAGCAGGACTAGGACGAGGTTTTACAGCAAACACATCTTGCTTTCGTAATTTATCCAATACGATATCACGATTAATTGTAGAACTACGACGTTTATCTAAAATAGCAACTGCTTTTGATTTGAATTCTTTATCTTGAATAAGTTTTTCATCTTTTTCCTCCGAAATAGGTTCAACTATTATAGGTTCTTTATTAAAATTTATTTTTATTCCGGTTTGTGTATTAGGTATTACCTTTGTTTGTAATAGTTCTAAATATGTATTCGGAACACTCATTACCTTATAATATGTATATAGTAACAATACAAATTATATATTTATTTTGTTTATCTATGATTCATTGTTTTACCTAGAATTTGTTTAATTTATGAATAGCATCTTCACAAGCTATTTGTTCGGCCTTTTTCTTTATCTTGTGAATACCTTCACCCATAAATACAAAAATACGATTATATTGTGACATATGTTGATGTATATCTGTATATTGATTAAATTGTGTAATAGGTATCGACATACTTGGATTCACCGTATGAATAGGTTGCCCCAAACATAGATATACACCCATATGATATCCTACTTCGGTGTCATGTTCCTTAACTTCCATATAATGAGGTGTTACTTTAAACTCCTTTTGAATCTTTACCTGTAAAATATTCTTATAGTTATCATCATTCTTTATTAAATTAATCCAATCCACATGTTTTTCAAATACATTTTCTACAAATACTTGTACCATTTGGAACCCAGGACCAGTTGTAAATAAATCTTTAAACCAATTTTCGTCATCATGAACGGATATCTTATTAAAATCTAAAAACATAGCTCCAATAAAGGACTCAAATAAACATCCTAGTTTTTTTAGATTCGTTCTAGTTTGTTTGGCTTCCGCGTGTTTAGAAATAATTAGCCATTTATGCAGTCCCATTTCGTATGCGATTCTACCAATCGATTCGTTTTTTACCAATGCTATTTTCTTTTCTGTCATAAATCCTTCGTTTTCTTTTGGAAAGCGTTTGTATAAATAATATTTTGTTATACACTCTAATACTCCATCGCCAACAAACTCTAATCGTTCGTTTGATTTAGTATATAATGGTAAACAATCATCTGGTTGTTGGACTATAGTAATATTGTTATATTCATTTTCAATATCAGGGCGTTTGATGTAAGAACGATGAACGAACGCCCTTTTATATAACATAGAATTAAAAATATTAGCATTTATGCCATATTGTGATAGTATGGTCTTAATATCATCATCAGTAATAACTTTATTTAGGGGATTATATGGGTCAAATATGTATGTTTCTACGCCATTTATGTTGTTTTCAATTCGGATGTCTTCATCGATATTCATTTTATTTTTTGAATAAAATGAATCTTATATACCATTATAATGATTTACGTTTATATGGTTTCGATATAATATTATATATTGAATGTCAAATATAATATTTAGTTAATATATAAATTATGGTACTAAGTGGTTCCAAAAGAACAACTCACATAGCAAGTATTGTTAATCAGGATACTGGTGGAGGAAGCAAGAAGGCTGGTCTTCCTTATCAAATTGGTCGCGAAGCATCTATTAGTGTTGCTTTCCGTAATACATCCAGCAATTTAATTTTCTTACAAGGTCCAAAAGCCATGTTAAAGAATAAACTTAAAATTGCTATGTACTATTTAAATAAAGCCCTGAAAGCACAGACTGAGGCTGATGCGTTAGTTGTTTCAAAAATTGCTACGGCTGATGCTTTAGAAAATGTTACTGTTACGGCTGATGATAATGACGCTGCTATTCAAGGTAAGATAGACACATTGGCTGCTATCGACCCACAGACTCAGGCAGAGACTGACGCAATTGCTGCTTTACAGGCAATTATTGACGCACGTGCTGCTGTCGCACCCCATGGTGGATTGGTTGCTGCCGAGCAGGCAAAGGTAGACACCGCTCAAGCAAATCTCGACGCATATACAGCCGATATATAAATTATTGTGCGTTATATTGTTTATTTATGATATTTAATAAATAATAAAAATATTTAGTAAATATATAATTATGGT
>Ga0255777_10001294_pt1 | contig 23753 bp, 12 predicted proteins | sample 101ome_15_FD_179975 | JGI IMG/M metagenome (GOLD analysis project Ga0255777, IMG submission 179975) | Coastal salt marsh microbial communities from the Groves Creek Marsh, Skidaway Island, Georgia - 101402AT metaG (version 2) | ecosystem: Environmental > Aquatic > Marine > Intertidal zone >... | reverse complement strand
CAAGTATGAGTTTCACAGCTATGAGAGCGAAGAGGATGGGGCTGGAGTGTATCGTCCCTTCGATGACTCGGACAACGTGCACGCCGTTTTTGCGGCTCATCACGCGCTCGTCACAGAGCTACGCGCTAGAGCTCTTAGGAAGTCTCCCGAGGGGCGTGGCAAGCTAAAACGGATGGCTTGCCTCGCGACGCAAATTAGTTTACATTTGGGCAAGAAGAATGCAGACCATTTCGAGGCGACGATAGAAGATGGATCTTCACTGGCTGTCGAGCTATTGAATACCATGTACAATAATACGTCGAGCAACAGGCGCGACGCCATGAACTGTCTCAGTGCTTTCATTAACGAGCGTTCGTGTGGTTTTCAAATATGCCAAATCGTTAGAAGAGCGGCAGGTAGAGCAGTTCTTTCCGAGGTGACGTCAGCCATCGTGACATCGCTGACGAGTTCAATGGATGACTCTGAACAAGATTACGACATTGTGCTCGAGGCGCGAAGTCTCATGCATTTGCTTGGCATTTTGAGTACTTCACCTCCGGGATGCGCAACCATCAAGGAAGCTGAACTGTTACCGTCACTCGTCTCCATGTTGAAAGATGAGCGCGTTCAACACGTCTCAGTCATCGTCGATGCTGTCCACACATTGGAATCGTATCTCGACTTTGCGCCGAGCGCCGTCCACGCTTTCCGAGATTTGAACGGCGTCGAGTCGTTGCTAGCTAGGATGTCTCACGAGACGCGAGTCGCTCTCGAAGAGTGCCAAGCTTCAAGCGAACCAGATAGAAAACGTAAAGCGGATAGTTTGTCCAGTCTGGAGGATGCGGACGTCGTTACGACTTCGGCTGCCAACGCGCCAAAGTACGTTAGCTACCATCGAAGAGTTCTACTCAAGGCGCTAATGCGAACTTTGGCGTACACGAGCTTCGCAGTCGGGGGCTCGCGCGCACGCATACCTGGTCTATCCGACGGCACGCTGACGAACAGCATAGCTCGCATGTTGATGCATCCTTTGAAGTTTGGTCCCGGCGTTGCGGCGCTCGCGGCAAATCTGCTGTGCGACATTATTCACAATGAGCCAACCTGTTACACTTCAATGAACGACGCTGGAATCGTCGATTCGTACTTGCGATTCATAACTGAGGATCTATGGCCGCTCGGTCCTAGTAAAACCATGGCGAAGATTTTGTGCGCCATTCCCACGACTCTGAACGCTATATGCCTCAACGAGAACGGCTTGCAGAAGGTTTTGAAGTTGTCGGCGTTTGTGTGTTTCAGGAAGATGTTTGAGGATACGACGTTTCCCTTGAACTCAGACACTGCAAAAGTAGTTGGGACGGCTCTGAATGAAACTCTTCGGCATAGTCCGCCGTTGCAGCAGCTCGGAGTGGAAATTTTGTGTGGAATCCTGACGCACGCACGAGAACAATGCGTAGAAGGCGACGCCAGGACAGTTGCGATTGATCACGCATTGGTCACGAAGGAGGTGGTAGAGCAGATGCCTAAGGTCAAGCTACTTCAAAATGTGATGCGATTCTTCGATGGAGTTCTGAGTACCAATCACATGTGCGTACCGCTCATCAAGGCGGGTGGGTTGAAGCAAATGCTTGAACTGGTTACGTGCCCCGTGCCCGTGGAGTTTTCGCAATGCTCAGCGTACCAAGCGATGACCTCGGCGTGCAAGTCACTCATAAATCCACCGGATAACGCTGGTAATTTTATGATGAACGGTCCTCCTGACGATTCCGAGGAGACCATGCACACGTGCGCGCAGGTGCTCGCACACTGCAGGCAATCAGCGGAGAGACTCACCGCGAGTATGAAGACGTTTACCGAGCTCCTCAACTCGAGCTACCCATCAGAAGAGCGCATGGAACTTTTGAGTAGTTTCGACATCTACTCCGCAACTACGACTGGTAGAGAAGACCAGGCGGAGGAGGTCGAGTTCTGCAGACGAGCGAAAGAGTTATGCGAGCAGATGGCCTCGCACGAGAGAATGTGTGAATTGTTGACGTCTCTCATCGCCGCGATGCCCGCGATGATCTACTCTCTCGCCACTGCAGAGACGGCCCAACGAATGCAAGGCGATGCTAATGACCATACATTTCTCGAGGTGAAGATGGAATGTTTTCGTGCCGCTTCGAAGATTGAAGCCGTACTGAGCAGACCCGGTGCTCGCGTACCTCAGAGACAGCAGCCGTATTCACCAATCTGGTGGCTACACACTCGTGCCGAGCAATCCATGCGTGCGTCGAGTGCGTTTTTCTCAGCTGTCGCAAAATTTTCAACGACGGTGCGTAGACGCAAGGATCTAGGAGTTGCGGCTGTTACGTTCAAAGCTAAAAGTTCTGAGACTGTTTGGCACTTGGCGAGCACGCTGGTTCTGGCTTTGCGCGAGCTGCGCAAGCAGGACTGTAAAGGTTTGTCGCAGGGCGACTTGGACGCATATCAACGTCAGCTGCAAGGCATGATAGCACTCAGCTACGAAACCTTTTTTGATGCGAGGAGATCGTCTCCGAACGCGGTGATGATTAGCTATTCTGCTCGCTCTGGTATCTTCAAAGAATTCAAGCCACTTTTCCAAGAAACTGTCGACGTGACCAATCACATACTTGATTCCGTGCAGGTGGATCAATCCAATCCACTCGGGAGTGAAGAGGCGGTACGAGGGATTGAACTTACGACAGAGTGTTACAAAACGTTGAGCGGTTTTGCTCGTCTTTTCGAATCTGTTTCGGATGTGAAACAAGTGGCGTCGTCGACTGCGTCCAAGGTGGCCCTGCACGCCGCTGTACCAACGCACATCGACCCAAGCGATATCTCTCACCTCTCATCCATACCTGAGGTCCCGCTACTACGTGATTCGTTATTCCAATCGCCTTCTCGAGTGATGGATTGGATTCATTACGTTCTGAATGACACTCTTAAGTGTATGTGGAGGCCCGAGCTTGCTCGATTCGCCGCGTTGATGACCAAACCCACCCTGGATAGTATTTTGAACTGCTTCTTGAATATTTTGGGCGGCACTGAGCAGGCGAAAATTATGCCGCCGAAGAAGCCACAGAATCCGATTCGCCTCGCGCCTCCACCTCCGCCCAGATTCGTTCCATCAGATCAAATGGTGGCTACGATTGCAGAAATGGGTTTCCCACCGGGGCACGCGTATCACGCCATTGCCGCCGTACAAGGCAGGAGTGTTGAGAGTGCGATGGAGTATTTGCTTACTCACCCGATGGATGAAGTTCCCGTGGAAGTACCGACACCTACCCCGACGGCACCCGTAGAAGAAGAGGCGTCCGGGCAGGCATCGACGCATGTTGAGAGTACCACAGAAGAGCTCGCAGCTGAAAGCGAAGCATCTGAACACATCATGAAGGGACACTTGCCGGAATTAACCGTCATCATCGATTCTTTATATGCGTATCTCGGCCTTTGCGTAGAGAAAGCGGCAAAGTTAATGCAAGTGATTGTTGACAAGCACAGTCTCTTTGGAATGGAACGTCAAGAGTGCATCGAGGCGTGTGTTTCAGCGCTCTTATGTGATAGAAGCGATGGGACGCGCCGAGACGCCGTCATGGCTATGAAACTCTACTCATTTACGAGTGCCGTTGCCGACCAAGGTGACGCAAACTTGACACAGCTGATGTGGCATCACGAAGGATTCTTGGACAATCTGGTTAGCAGTTTCATCGGAGTGTCGAGCGAGATTATTGACAAGCAGGATTCTGAATTACCTGTCTACTTCTCTACGATGGCTAAGTGTATAAACACGGCTGCGTCTTTGCAAAAGGTGGAGGCGACAAAATCTGATGGAAAGAGTGTCTACAAAACCTTTGGCTTCTTATCAAATCGACAATTGATTGATGTGTCGCAGTCATGCATCCAGATGCTCAGTGTCGCGATAAGAATGAACGGCGAAAAGACGCACGAGTACAAAGAGACGGATTCGCTCGGTACTGTGCTCGATTTGCTAGCAAACACTTCGCGCGACGCCAGCGTCGTTGAGTTGGTCATGTCGGCTCCGCATCCTACTAGCCCTGAAAAGCGTTTTCCTGCTGCACTTTTTGAATACTTCTGGAATTTTGAAAACGAGAGTGTTTCCGTCATTTTACGGCACCTCGCCGACGACAAGAAGTCACTTCAGACGACGATGGAATTCGAAATCGTGAAGAGTATCACAAAACCACCCCTCGGTCGAGACCGCAAGGTTGCGCTGAAGACATTTTGTACAGCGCTGAAGCACGTGCTCGAACGAGATCCTGGCCTGTTTCAGACTGCCTTCTCTCGCGTTGCGGAAGTGAAAAGCGAGGGTCAAGCGTACGGCATCGTCGTGCCGAAGGATGGCGTGGATCCGAGCACCTTTTCAGAAGCAAAACCGTCAAAGAATTTGCGCACAGTCGTTGAGCTTCTCCTTGGTATCGTAATCGAAGTACAAGAGCCACTCGAGTCTACGGACCCCGCAGACGTGCGATTGCAAGAAAGACAAGCGGCTGCTTTTAGGTTGTTGACAGAGTTGGTGGAAGTACATCCCAGCAGCGTCAAGATTATGATGAAGTTTGATACGAGTAACGACTTTTTCATTGACATTATTGCTCACAGGCTACCAAGCAGTAGACACAGCAAAAAAGCTGCGACTGGATTCTGGAGTGGTGCCGAGAATGCCGCTTTCTTTCTTGCCACGTTGTGCGTGAACAACGCCAAGGCTCGTTCCCGCATCCTTGAAAAGGTTGTGTACGCGCTGCATCACAAGGACGATGACGACATGCCAAAACACGCATGCGTCGACTTACTCCATGCTTTGATGGACTACGCCCTAGCGCGTGGATACCAAAGCGGTGAGCGACTTCGTAACCGTGTCGTTTTCAATCTCCAACAAGGGCTGCTCAAGTCGATGTATCAGATGAAGCTGCCAGAGAAATTGATCAGCCTCATCAGAGATCTTCACCACGACAGTGACAACTTGGGCATGTTACGCGTGATACTTGCCGTTCTCGAGTCACTAATAACGCGATCGACGAAGAACAATAGGCAGAATCGGTTAGCGCGTATCAGTCACGCACTACGTCGAGCTACCGCCGCGGCTGGTCGCGTCGCTGACGACCATGGAGTGGCTGATGCGGAGACGATGCTCGAAACAATCATCGCAAATGCTGGCGGTGGTAACATTCAAGTTACACGCATCATTGATGATGACGCTGACGAAGATGTCGAAGCAGACGTTATTGAAACGATGGATGCTCTCGATGGAGAATTTGATGAAGACATGAACGAAGCAGGCGAGGATGACGGTGGTATTGACTTCGGAACTGCGAACGAATACACTGATATGGTTATCGGAGAAGAGTTCAATATGGGCGATGACGACGACGACGACGACGACGACGACGACGACGACGAAATGGTGTTACATGAGGGTGAAGAAGTTGAAGACGAGGATCTCGTGGACGCTGAAGACGAAGACTCTGATGACTCTTCCGAGGAAGATTCTGAGGAAGATTCTGAAGAAGAGGACTCTGAGGAAGAAGAGGAAGACGACGCACTGATGCTTGATGATACTGCAGAAGTAGCAGAGGATGCCGACGACTACTTCTCCGATGACGGGCTGTACGACGACGAAGATGGCGGTGAGTACGACGCGTACGAGGCGGTGACGGATGAGGAAGACGACGACGACGATGAAGAAGGCGATTTCGAAGAACCCGATCCAGTCACGGTATCAAATGGCTCGCCGCATGGTGTTCGCGTCCTTTCTCGCGCTTACGCCCCCGGCTTCGATCATACGTTGCATGCGTCACACAGACAACGGCTTGAGGTAGATCGAACTCAAGTGGAGCGCTGGCTGAACAGTGATTACTCGACTGTTATGTCAGGTGCCGACCCACGCGTTGAAGCTCGGGTGTTAAACGATCTTGAGATTGCAGGTGGCGTCCAAGTCAGTGTAGGCGCGTCTACTGAAAATTCAAGCGGTGGTGAAAGTCAAGAAGGGACCCGTCCAGAGAGTCAATCGACAGAGAACGTGTTTGGTGGCGTTTTCACGCATCAGCATCGCGATCCAAGCATTTGGTCCACCGATGACGAGAACACCGGACGATTACGTTTCGAGGGAATGGATGTCCAGCGAGATGGGTCGAATCTCAATATCACGTTATCAGCTCCCATGGATATGACTGGCCGTCGATCATTGCAAGAAGTTCTGACGTCCATAAGCGGTGAAATGGCGAGACTCGCGGTGCGCCCGTCGTCGAGCATGGAATATCTGGATCCTCTCTCTTCTGCGAAAGCAATTTTATGGTTGGGTGATGGAACATATCAGGCACAGGCTCCAAGTGCGTTCAGAGTCCGGGATCAAACTTACTGGAGTCTAGATGGCAGACATGCGCGGGCGAGTTTCTGGTCTGGATTCTGGACCATCGGAGACTCTGTGTGCAGAGATGCAGACTTCCTGAATTCGTTGGCGCCCAAGTCAGCCGTACCAGAAACTGCTGTGGATGAAGAGATGAAAGCTCCAAAGGAGGTTTCGAGCGCCAAGGCTATTGAAGAAGTCCGAGAAGAGTCTGTCGAAGAACGCTCTGCCAGACAGCACGCCGCCGCCGCCGCGCTTGGCATTGACTCAAATCAACTCGCTCTCTTGTCTGCTGAATTGCGTGATGGCTTCCTCGAGGCTAATCGCCTCGCAGCTCAGGCGCGAGCCATATTAGTGGATCGAGAGAGTCGATCTGCGACGGCCGCATCCATCGTACCGATTGATTTGGAGTTCATTTCTGCTCTACCTACTGATATTCAACGTGAGCTCATTCGAACGACGACTGCTCATGCGAATGCGGTGCTTCAGCGGAGACTAACTTTGGCAGATGTTGCACAAGGTGATCAAAGCATACCTCTTGCGAGTACTTCTAGCGCCGGAAGAGATCGAGATAGCGATGGCGCTCGCCCGAGTCACTGGACGCGCGGAGATATCGATAGACTCGGTCGAAGTGCTCCTCACTCAACCGAAGTTACGGTGCGAGACGAAGATGAATTCAAACCTTTCAAGGCGCACGTCGAGTTGAGTGAAAGTAACATTCGCACGCTTTTAGGGCTCTTCAAGCTGAGAAAGTTTGAATCGAAAGAAACTGTGAGCAAGATATGCGTAAACTTGAGCGCTGTGGATTCAAATCGTCATCGATTGATGAGGCAGATTTTTGAAGAAATCTTATTGAGCAGGCTACCTTCCGTCGATGGCTTAGATGAGGCGAAGAAAGCACAACATGGTGTGCGTGACAGAGTCAGTCTCACGCATGGCGACGTCTTGCACGTTGATCTGGTGATCAAGCGCCTTCTCGGATTGTTTGCGTCGCTCGTCACGCGCAACAAGCACGTCCAGGATTCAACTTTCATTCAAGGCATGCCAATATCTGCCTTGCGCTCGTTGTTCACATCGGATGAATTACCAAGTACTTCTCCGTCTGATGTCAGTCAGGTTGATGATGTCATTCGCGCAGTCTCGCGAGAAAAATCTGGAGATTGCGAGGTGGTAGACGTGTACATCGAGGCAGTGCTTCTTCAGATGATGTACCGAGCGCCAGCAAACGACAGCAAGGTGCACGAGCTTCTGGCAACTTGTCTCGATGCGTTGATAGAGCGACCATCGTTCACGAATGAGGTGCACCCAGATAGACGAGAATCGTATCAAAGAATTTCGAACAATCCTCGACTCATATCGAATGCCACTAGATTTTTGGATGAACCGTACTTATCGACGGCGGCGTATGACAAGTTTATCAAAGTTTTCACGAGAATTTGTGAAGCCTCATTCACAGCAATTCCATGCGTTCTTGAGGATTTGCAGCACAAAGCAGTGAGTTGTGCAAACAACATGGTCCAAGCCGCTAAGGCGTCCCGGGGCGAGAGCGGTCTCACTGAGACCTCCAAAGACGTGATCCTTCGCGCGAAGAACACCGTCGTGGATGAGATGCCAAGATTCAATCGACTCACCACGTGCTTTGTGAAGCTTTTGATGCATTTGCGCGACCTCGGGCGCAAATCACTGGCGGTTGGCGCTTGTATCAAAACAGATACCGATTATGCCGAGAACCTCGTTCGATACGCAAAAGCTCTTCGACCTATGTGGGAAATGCTCGGCGAGCACGCCGTGCTTATTCGAGACGAACGGAGCGACTCGAACGACGCGGAAGGCGAAACCGTTTTGTTCGATCGAGCTTCGACGCAAACCTACCTGTATGATGGCATCAACGCTTACATGTTGATCGCTTCGGAACTGTTCCCGTTGATAGAACCGACCATTTCCAGGAGCAGAAGACAGTCAGGTATTGGAGTGCTTCCATCGCACGGCTCGGCTCTATTCCGCGCGCTGTCACCCGCTCCGGGCATGTCTAGCGGCGCGCTCCAGCGTACATCGAGTCAGATGTTCACTGTTCTAGCGGCAGCAGGAGGTGAAGAATCTGAGATGGCTGCTGTACTGGGCGAAGTATGGCGATTTGTCGAAAATCATCGAGATGTCCTCAACAACATGCTCAGAAGTACGCCGCAGTTGCTTTCTAGTTCGCTCAAGCTACTGCTGCAGAATCCAAGATTGCTCGACTTTGATGTGAAGAGAAACCATTTGCGTCAGCAAATCAGGAAGTTACGCGACCGAGCGCCGCGGGTTCCGAACAGACAGCTACTCATCAGGCGCGAGTATATTCTCCAAGATTCTTATAACCAGCTACGCAACCGAAGCGGCGACGAGCTTCACAGCAAGCTGACAGTCGTCTTCAAGGATGAGGAGGGTATGGATGGCGGAGGCCTCACGAAAGAGTGGTTTACAATTTTGGCGCGTGAGATTTTCAACCCGAACATCGCCTTGTTCGAGCTTTCGCATGAAGGATGCTATCAGCCCAACCCGAACAGCGTCATCAACCCAGAGCATCTCAGCTACTTTAGATTTGTGGGAAGACTTGTTGGCAAGGCACTATTCGACGAAGTCTTGTTGAATGCGTACTTCACTCGCCCGATATACAAACACATTTTGGGCATGCCTCTGACTTATGAAGACATGGAGGGCGTGGATCCTGATTACTACAAAGGCTTGAAGTGGCTTTTAGAGAATTCCATTGACGGCGTCGTCGAGTACACTTTTAGCGAAACGACAAACTTTTTTGGAGAAACGCAAGTACACGACTTGGTCGAAAATGGTCGAAACATGACGGTGACGGATGAGAACAAGCTGGAATATGTCAACCTCGTCACAGCTCACCGCATGACAAATGCAGTCAAGGAACAAATCTCCGCCTTCGTCAACGGATTTGAAGAAGTTATTCCTCGAGACCTGATATCAATACTGAACGCCGCCGAGTTGGAGTTGTTGATCAGCGGTACCCCAGACATCGACATCGAAGACTTGCGCGCCAATACCGATTATCACGGCGGTTACGGCGTCGGTTCCAAACAAATTCAGTGGTTTTGGGAAGTTTTGCGAGAGCTGTCAAAGGAAAATCTCGCGCGCCTGCTGATGTTTTCAACCGGCACGTCAAAGGTTCCACTCGACGGCTTCGCCGCTCTGCAAGGGATGCAGGGACCTCAAAAGTTCCAAATACATCGCGTGCAGGCGGAAGACTCAAAACTCCCAACAGCACACACGTGCTTCAACCAGCTTGATCTACCAGAGTATAGTTCAAAGGTTATCCTTAGAGAACGCTTAACCTTCGCCATTGAGAATGGCTCAGAAGGTTTCGCATTTGTTTAAAAGTAAATTGTACATGATGATTTAGAAACAGAGTTAGTTAACCTAAATAACATCTACGCGAGAGGATCAAACGACAGCGAACGCGTGGATGGTGAACTTCGTGGCGACTTTTTCTCCGTCTTTGTCGGCGTGGGAACCACTCCCAATTTTTCAGGCTTGACTCCGAGCGCGCGAGCCACATTCTTCTTTTGACGTCGCAAAAACTGATTCTCGCGCCTGGTCGCATCCATTTGAAGCGGACTAAAACTTTTAGGCTCGGAATTATCCGTGGTGCGTTGTTGCTCCATCACGGACCTAGGCTGCAAAACTTGCTCTTCGCGCTGGGACTCGACCTTCGGCGGCGCCGTCTCCTCGTGGGTGAAATCACTCCACGAGCCGTTTGCGTGTATTCTGATCGTGCGCTCGTGAAGTCGCGGCAGTGAGATTTCATCACCGAGACTCAAAATACCTCCAACGTGTTCCTTCAGTACTCTGTATGCGATTGCTCTATCTTTCGGGTCCATGGCGGACGTCGCATCATCGAGGATGCAGAGCTCCGCCTTGCTCACCACCGCCCGGCAAACGGCGAAACGTTGCTGTTCACTGAGACTCATGAGATCCGTCCAAGGTGAGATGGTGTCGAGATATTCTATGTACTTGGATAAACCTAACTCCACCATCACCTTGGAGATGACGCTTCTCGTTTCACTTCCAACATCGGAAGCAGGCAAAGGATAAGTGCATACGTCTAGGAGAGTACCCATCGGAACATACGGTCGTCTGGACAATACGCAAATGGATCGTCGGTCAACGACGCGCGCGCTCCCACTGCCTTTAGTCCACAACCCGATAAGCGCCTTAACCAGCACCGTTTTCCCACATTGCGGAGGACCGACAATGGCGAGCGAGTCTCCCCGACAAAGGACGAGGTCGAGATTACGTATGACTGCCATGCCGTCGTGACCCATCAAAACGAGTCCTTCGACTTCTACAAGAGACATGTCGTCTTCGGGGACGCTCAACGCTATACTGCGCGACGTGATTGCTTCCATCGCGCTTTCACCTCCTTGCCAGTGAAGAGCGTCTAAAGACTCGTAAAGATTCGAGACGTGCGCCGCGTGCATCTCAGCCGTTCTCAGAGTCGTAACATTTTCGGCAAGTATGCCCAAGGCGGAGCGGATACCGTTGAACGCCGTCATCGCAATCTGCACGTTCCAGGCAGACACGGGCTCACCGCGGGTGAGCTTCGGTAGAATAGCCACCATGGGCAAGAAGTTCGCCACCGCCGCATAAATATCTGCGGGGAAGCGAGACCTCGCGTTGAGAACCTGTCTTCTGTACACAAACTCTTGCCCAGCCTCAAGCGTTGCCATCGCCTCTTCTGCCTCAACTTTGCAGCCATTCGCCAGCGCGATCGCCTCGCCGTTCGCATTCGCGTGTATCAATAACTCACGAAGCCGGTTTGAAGCTGTCTCTGCGCGGTGCGCCTCCTTTTTCGCTTCGTCGTCGTCAAACATTCGCGACGAAGACATGATTTGTCCGTACACGGCGCAGCCGAAGAGAGCAGGTGCGGTCCAAGGGTTGCTTTGGAACAAACAGTGCCCGTGATAAATCAAATCAACGAACGCCTCGACTCCGTTCGCAGCCGCGTCTAAAGCCATGCGGGCGAAAGTCGGAGCCGCGACGCTCGCCGCGAGCGGGTCCGCTCCGGTTGCCTGCCCGTTCGCCGGATTCACCACCGCCAACGCCGCGAGCGATTTCTCATCCATTACGCGTTCTATCGCGTCGTTTCCGATTCGCGTCGCCAATTCCCGTCCCAACAGCGCCCGGTACGTCCTTCTCGACAACCTCAGCGGTTCGGCGCCGAACCCGGCCCACGCGCACGCACCCGCGATGGCCGCCAGCGTTCCTCTCGAGTCTCCATCCATCATCTTTGTCCACGCCCGCGCGCTCGAGCGCCAGGCGCGATGACTCGCCATGTGTTGCGCGTAGTGCAACGCCGCCAGAGCCATCAGGCGAGAGATGAACTCGGCGCGCTCGTGCGAACCGACCGGGTGAAACGCATCCAACAAGATTAACGTTCGTGGACACAACGCGAGCGCGCTAACGGCGGCATCCATCGTGTGCTGCGCCACCCGTTTGGCCGCATCCGACGCTGCATCTCTCGCGCCATCCATATCGTTTCGCGCTATCGACAGCGACGACGAGAGCGACGACGGGTACTGAGGTTCGTTCATTCATTCATTCACTCCAGACAGCTGTCAGCTTGAATTTTGAGCACCCTGCTCTCGGTTGTCGCGAGTTTTTCATTTTTGTACCGCGCTCGAGTCGAACAGAGCGTTAGGACAAGATTTCACTATTCATTACACGATCACGCGCACGTTCGTTTCGCCTTTTTTGCCAATTCGCGCTCGCACTTGGCGCAGTGACACTCGAACCCGTATCGCGTTGAGAGCTCTTCCCGACGTTCGTCCACTGGCAACTCTTCGGGCACGTACGCGATTGTAAGTTCTTCATTTTCGTCGATATCGCGCGTGGCGATGATGATGACATCGGTGGAATCGATGAAACCGACTTCGCAATTGGGTTCGCACGAGTGATTTATCGCCGAGCACGCTCCGAGCAGAGCGATGCCTTCGCTCGAAGGAAATAAATCGCTCGTAAAGTTGAGGCCGTCGCCCCAGTCGAATTCGATGCGTTCGTCGCCGTCGTACGCATCGTCGTCGTCGTCGTCCTCCTCCTCCTCCTCAGAGCTCGAAGAGTTGTCTCCAGCATTTTCCAGCATTTGCGAAATCGCAGGTCGCAGGGTTCGCATCGCAGAATTTCGCACGTCTTCGCTTTCCGCGTCCAAACAGGCGATGTAGCGCAACATCGGATTTGGAATTTTAACCGTGACTGAATTCAGCACGACGGCGGAAACGACCGAGAGCCAACCTTCAACGGTCGGCTTCGCAGTGCGAGGCGCATCGACGGCACCGATAATCTTTCGCAGCGCCGAGACGGCGCTGTCGGCGCGTTTAACAAACGCATCCTCCAAGCTCTTCGCGTCGGCGTGTTTTTCTTTCACCGCTCGGCTCTTTTCGCCGTCCCCGTCGAGCAACTGCGCCGCGTAGAGTCGAGCCGCCAACGCCTCGACGCGCTCGTAATATTCAACTTCATCGTCATCCTCGTCCTTCGACGACCGTTTCGTCTCGAAAGCTGAGAAATCAACGCCGCGCTCTCCAAACGTGCACCCAGCCGTCGCCTCTGCGCCCGCGTCGGTCCGACGTCTCCACGCGCACGCCTGTCGAGACGCGCACGACGCCAACTCCTCACCACCGTACCCACGGACGACGACGCGGTCTGGAAGAGCGCAGTCTTGCTCCCGCGTGTCCACCAGCGCCGATTTAACCCTCTTCGCGTCGTCGTCGTCGCCAGCGCTCGGCAGCGCGAGACAAATGTGTTCCAAAAAGCGTCCACACGCCTGACAACTCCAACGCTCCACGCCCGTGACGACGCGCTCGAAATCGATCGCCACGTCTCGCACGACGACGTCCCCGGCGGCGTACTCCTCGCTCGCTCGCGCGCATCGTCCTCCTCCCGCCGTCGGGTGTTCGTCGACGTACATCGACGCGAACCAAAAAGTGACGACCTCACTTTTCCACGCGCGAGTGAGTGACGGCGATGGCGGCGGTTCGCGCGCTCCCCGCGGTGCGCGTCGCCGCGATGGTCGTCTCGCGGGCGATGGGACGTCGTTCGTTCTCGTCCGACGCCGCGGCGGGTTCGAACGCGAGGCGGCGAAACGTCGCGGTCATCGCGCACGTGGACCACGGGAAGACGACGCTCATGGATAAACTGATGAATCACGAAGCCGCATCGTCTTCGTCTTCGTCGACGTCGCCGGAACGCGCGATGGACTCCAGGTCGCTCGAAAAGGAGCGAGGGATTACGATTCAGGCCAAGTATACGAGTTTCGCGTACGGTGGGTACGTCGTCAACGCGGTCGATACTCCCGGGCACGCAGACTTTGGCGGCGAAGTGGAAAGAGCGTTGGACATGGTGGACGGCGTGTTGGTGCTCGTCGACGCGTCGGAAGGGCCGATGGCGCAGACAAAATTCGTGCTGAGAAAGGCTTTGCAAAAAGGGTTGAAACCCGTCGTCGTTTTGAATAAAGTGGATCGAGACGGGGTGAACCAAGCGGGATGCGACGCGGTGGAGACAAACATTTTCGATTTGGTCGCCTCGCTCGGCGCGAACGACGAACAGTTGGATTTCCCAGTCTGCTACGCGTCGGCTCGAGCGGGCGTCGCGAGCACGTCGTTGGCGGAAGCGCGAGAGCAAATTGCGACAGGTACTGGATCGATAGAGCCCATACTCAAGCTCATCGTCGATCACATACCGCCACCGAGCGGGCGCGGCGACGCGCCGTTTCGAATGCTCGTATCCATGATTGATAGAGATCCGTTTCTCGGTCGAATCGTCACCGGGAGAGTGGTGGATGGTTCGTGTAAAGTGGGTGATCGTCTACAAGCGCTACGCATCGGAACCGGCGGCGTTCGAGAGTCTTTTCGCGTGCAGAAAATTTTCACGTCGACCAATTTGAAGCGCAACGAAATAGAGCGCGCGGCGAGCGGCGACATTGTCACAATCTCTGGCGTCATGGACGCCACAGTGACTGACACGCTGTGCGACGTCGACGTTACGGAACCACTGCACTCGACGCCGATAGATCCGCCGACTTTGCGCATGAGTTTTTCCGTCAACGATTCCAGTCTCGCCGGCAAGGAGGGTAAGCAATTGACGGAGAGACAAATCGAAGAGCGATTAAAGGCGGAAGCCGAGACAGATGTTGCGCTTCGCGTCGAAATCGCGCCCGACGGAAAAGGTCTCGACGTTCAAGGACGCGGTGAGCTTCATTTAGGCGTTTTGATAGAGACGATGCGTCGCGAAGGATTTGAACTGTCGGTATCGCCGCCGGCGGTCATTTACGGCGTCGATGAGGCGACGGGGAGAAAGACTGAACCCATCGAAGAGGTCATCGTTGAGGCGGACGAGGCGGACGTCGGTGGTATCATTGAGGCGATAACGCAAAGAAAAGGGGAGATGACTGATATGCAACCAGATGCGGGAGAAGGAGGGCGAACGCGTTTGACCTTTCTCGCGCCGTCGCGAGGATTGATTGGGTTCCGTCAGGAGTTTATCAACTTGACGCGAGGCACGGGATTTTTACAACGCGCCTTTCATTCCTACGGACCGACGCGAGGGCAAATGGATAAGGTTCGAAAAGGAATGCTCATCTGCACGACGAGTGGCGTGGCGACGACGTACGCACTCGGTGCTTTGGAGCCACGCGGAGTCCTCTTTATTGGTCCGCAAGAAGAGGTGTACGAAGGCATGATTATCGGCGAGCACAGCCGAGACAACGACTTGGAGGTGAACCCGACCAAGACGAAGAAGCTTACGAATATTCGCGCTTCAGGCGTTGACGAAACCATTCGTTTAACGCCGGCAAAGCGCATAAACTTAGAGGAAGCGATCGGTTACGTCGGGGAGGACGAGTTGATTGAAGTGACTCCGAAAGCGATTCGATTGCGCAAAGCCGAATTGGCGAGTGGAATGCGAAGACGAGCGACGCGTCGAAGTTCCACTACGGTCTAGCAAACTATTAGAGAGTAGTGGTCAGTACACTAGGTACCACTTGAGTAATACGTAAAATGCGTTTTACCTACACAGTGCTGCTATAAAGTAACTAAGTATCAATCGATCCATGTGTGCGGCGCCGAGTTCTCTCCATTGCCCAGTCGAACGAGAACGTGTTCCCCAGGAGTCCCTTCAATCTGTATTTTGTATTTATCACTTCGACTGTCGTAAGCAACGACGACGCCGCGTACCTGAACGAGCCTCTTTTTCCCTTTCTTTCCATTCTTCGGTCCTTGTAAAACCTTGACGCGAAGCCTTCTGTTTATGAACGCCGCGCCTGACTTTGCCGCGTCGAGCGTCCCGCGGCACTTTGGATGCCCGCACATGCAGACAAAGGACGTCCCGCTTTCATCGCCAAAATGAGCAAAGTTATAATCGTACGTCAACTCGGTTCCGCTCTCGAGATCTTCCGTGGCAAAAATGCCAACGCGCGTTTCGTTAGTCGCCGCGTCCACCCATCTCTGCGTCTCGCAATTCGGATGGCAGGAGCTGTTGATGAACCGCGCGATGGAACCTTTGTACTTGGCGTCGATGACGTAGTTTGCGGAGATCTCCATCAGGTAGAAATTTTCCTCCCCAGACAGCTTGTCTTGCCACAATCTAGCCGCACAGTCAGGCTCATCAAGAATTTCGCCGGCGTACTCTACGATGAACGCCCCACTCTTCACTGGCTCTTGAAGAACCAGCCCCCAACCTCTATTCTCGGTGCGAACAATCTTCGTCTTTGGCGTCGGCAGCTGGCTCAGAGGCCGGTTGCTGCACGAGTCACCGCAAGGACAGGTTCTGCTATCGCAACTCATTCTAAGTCTTCGGTTCAGACAATCGGCTCCGCAGCCCAAACGTCCTTCGCCCTTTGCGGAATTCGGAGGCACGCACTCGCACACTGATGTCTCAGATTTTTGCAACTTGCTCGGCGGTGGCACGCTCACGAAGACGCTTCGGTGGATTCTGTCGTATGGCGGAGGCTTACCCAAGCTCAGTACGCTTAAAGGTGGACAAAATTCGCGTCTTGAGGCGACAAACGCCTCGGGCGGAGAAATCGGCAGCATAGTGACGTTTTCATCCGTCTTCTTGACGCATTTTGTTGGCGTCGGGGCCTCAGAAGCGCCGACGTCAGCCTCTCGAGCGCGTCTTTTTCGACCAGACGCCGTGGCTTTTGAACGCTTCGCCGTCGTTTGCTTCTTCGTCGCCGGTGTTGTCTTCTTTGCCTCTTTCTTCTTCTTTGAAACGCGTTCAACGACCGCCGGTTGGCTCCACCACCCTCGTTCTTCAACCACACCCGTTTCCAAATACGATTTCGCGCTGGCCAGCGCGCGCTGAAAGCTCTTCAACTTGCACGCCACGTCCAATTTGAGCTTCAAACCGCTTTGCCAATCGAAAACTTCACACTTTCCAGACTTTTCCAGCGCGTACGAGCCACCGCCAAAGAATTGAAAGCGTCTCAGTCTTCGTTGGGACTCTTCGAGCGCCGCCGGTCCGAGCGCCGGCACGAAGACGTCGTCCGGAACCAATTCCGCCGGCCATGCCGGGTGTCCTTTCACCTGCGTTCGCGCGATCGAAACCGTCGTTCGTCAGTCAACCCCGTCGCGGATGCGTTTTGAGTTGGATTTTTAAAACTCGTCTGTCGGAAAATCAACGCGAAGGTTCGACGTCGCACCTTGACCCAAAACAAGCCCCCCGTTTCCGTCGGCGCGCGCGATCGCGCCGTCTCGGTACCGACGCCCCGTTTCGATCCCATCTCGTCGTCGTCGTCGTCGTCGTCGCCGCCTTTGACGAACCAACCGACCGACCGACCGCAAAACCGACGCCGCGAGGCGTCTCGGGATGACGGACGACACCAGACGGACGGTTTCGCCAGAAATGCGCGTCTAGTTACGGGATGCGCGTACGCTCACTCGAATGGCTTCAATCAACCTCACAATACACGATCGCACGCGATCCGTTAAAATGAATAGCGGCAGTGATTCTAGACCCTAGGCACTCGGCCCAAAACGACGAATTTTAGCTCGTCGGATGAAAATCCTTTGGCGGTGACCGACGCGCGGAGGGATCGACCGCGCGGGACGCGCGCGCGGACGGGCGCGCCAGTGCGAGACGCGCGGGACGAAAGTGTCGCGATGAGCCGAGGGAAATTAATTTCTCGTTTACTGAGCGCGGGCGTCGCGCGATGCGCGTCGACGACGACGGCGACGACGACGGCGATGACGGGCGCGCCAGCGATCGCGCACGGCGCGCTTCGCGAGTGGACCGCGCGAACGGTCGTCGACCCCAAGCGCGATGGTTTCAGAGGTGCGTGAACGACGACGCGACGCGAGACGGGAGACGACGCGAGGCGAAGACGCGGCGGAGAAAATACACGCATCGATCGACGCGGCGGTGATCTCGAGAGGCGCGGACGCCGGGGCGCGCGCGCGGGGTGGACGGAACGTGGCGGGCGTCCAAACCTCTGATCGATATCGATCGATCGATCGTTCGTTCGGGACGAGGGCCCTGTCAGGAATCTATATGTGTAAACAGAGCGAGAGGGGCACTGAAGAGTGGGTGGGCAGTCTTTCGCTTCGCTCGCTCAAATACAAAATTGTTTCGCCGAGACTGACTGAAGGGATTGTTACGACGACGCGCAGCGTACTCGACGACTGTCGACGTCAATGGTGGAGGCATCGCTCGTGCCGTGAAGACGCCGGCTCACGACGTCGCTTACGACACGAGCAACCACACCATCGTGAAAACTGGGGACCCGGATAAGCGCGCCTTTACGTACTTTGTCATGACGGGTGGACGCATGATTTACGCGAGCGCGCTCCGATTGGCGGTGTTGAAGTTTTTGCTATCCATGAGCGCCACTGCCGACGTGCTTGCGCTCGCCTCTCTCGAGGTGGACCTCGCCAAGGTTGAACTGGGCTCGACGGTTACCGTCAAGTGGCGCGGTAAGCCAGTGTTCATTCGCCGCCGCACGCCGGCGGAGATCGCCAAGGAGGCTGCCGTAGACGTCGCGTCTCTTCGCGATCCGCAAGCGGATACGGACCGCGCAAAGAACCCGGAGTGGCTCGTTGCCGTCGGCGTGTGCACGCACCTCGGCTGCGTTCCCATCGCCAACGCGGGCGATTACAACGGCTGGTTCTGTCCCTGCCACGGCTCGCACTACGACGCCTCTGGGCGCATTCGTAAGGGGCCCGCGCCGGAAAACTTGGAAATCCCCGAGTACAAGTTCTTGGAGGGCGACAAGATGCTCATTGGATGAGCAACCGCGTCGTTGACGAGCCCTTGTACATTTCCTTGATTTTCACCACACGCATTCAGACGCGTCGCGAGCGGCGACGCCGCTCGCTCGTCCAGAGCCGCTAGATAGTACCGTTAGTAGACACTTCACAATCAGAATATATACGAAGAATGAAAAAACAATCGCCGCATCGCTCGCATGACTCGATTCGACTCAAGGCTACGATTTGCTAAGTAAAAACTACACGGCTAAAATTCTACTTAAGTACCGGTACTACGAACTGAGCGTCGCCAACCGCCGCATCTCTTTGACTGGCTTGGAGCACCTGACGCACCGACAGTCGAGTCTCTGTTCTAGCATACGGGCGCGAAGACAGTAATAGCAATATGGGTGCCCGCACGGCTCGGCGACAAAGGGATGGATCGGCTCTCTGCTAGCGCAAGCCGAACACCTAAACGCCTGAATGACTCTTCGTCTTGACGTCGTCGACGATTCGTCATTCGTCGCCGTGTGTCCCACAGCGTCCACGCTGGAACGCGTGCGCGATGTCGCCATCGACAAGGCCCCGAAGAGTGAGCGCACGCGACTCGAGTAGAGGTACGGAAGCGTGAAGAGGACGAGTTCAGAGAGCTCTCGCCACGCCAACTGTTGGTTGAGGTACTCGAAATCGACGACTCTCGCCATGCTCGGGCGCTGATAGACCAATCTCGCCGATACGGCGCGCTCGATGAGCGTCGGGTAACGCCCATTCTTTAAAAAGACGCAAAAATTGATGAAACTCGCAGTTGCGTGCGCGTTCTCAATCCTTTGGGACCATTTCCAAGCCTTGTATCTCCACTCGTCTCGGTTGCCTTCGTCAAAGCGTTCTCTCAACATTTTCCTTTGCCAACTACCCCACGCGTAGCCAGCGGCGCAGCGAACGAAGCCCAAGATTAATCTTTGCGTGACGGTCAATCCAGACCCTTCTACTCCAGTCTTTACGGTGGCAACATCGATGGCGCCCGGCGAATCGGAGGACCACTCGCGTTCGTCTCTAAACCGAAGATTCATCAAATCCTGTCCCGGCGTCGGTCGATTCATCGCCGTCGTGCACACAAACAGCCCGAGATCGAGAAAGAGTTTAATCTCTGCCGATTTTCTCGTCGAAAATTCCCCAGAAGGGTCGACGACGGCGTCCACGACGCGACTCAACTGTCCGTTGAGCGTGTCCAAGAGCTCCACGTCCAAGCGTTGCGAATCGACTTGCGAGACTCTAAGAACGTCGAGCGATGCGGCGAGCGCCGAGGCTGACGCGGACGTCGATGCGCGTCCGTCGACACCATCCGTCGGCGTCATCTCCCTTTTCGTGGTGAGAGACGACGACACAGTCTGAGGGAAAAAGAAAAATAATCCAAACAGCAGTGCGCGAGTGTTTTGGCTCTTCGTGGCTCGGGCTTATTACATGGCTCACTACTTCGTACGAATGCGACGACGACAAGAAATACTACGTACGGTACAACTAATAAAAAAAGCAAACTTCACTCTTCTATAACGCGACGACGGCGGCGACACTGCGAAGGAGTTTGAGAAGCTTCCTGGACGCCTTTACGCTTGGCTTGGGCGAAGCCGATTTGAGCTTTTTCGATATAAAGTCTCGAGTTTCGGCCAAAGCCCCTTCGTCTTCTACGCCAATGGCCATGATTTTCATCTCCTCGTCGATGGCGATTTGTAACGCGTTCATTTTCTCGGTTCTCTCGATCGACTCCTTGCGAGCGGCGTCGACTGCTTGGGAGAGCTCCTGTCGAGTAAAGGACCAGCTGTCTCGCGCCGTGAGCACCCCAAACACCTCGCTTCGAGTCGCGTTCGATTCCTCCTCGTCCGCGCTCAAGAGCTTTTGTCTCCAAAGCGTCGCCAGTGATTCCACCGCTGGATCTACCGCACCTGCGGTGCCGTTTTCAATCTCTTGAATCTGCGCCGTCAAGGCGAGCACTTGGTCGTCGGTGAGAGCTCGTAGGCGTTTCGCCAACAACCCTTCGTGTCTCTTGAGCGCGATGTGCCCCTCCATCGCGATTCCTCGGAGTACTATATCCTTAATCTCATCTGTGAGCACCGCCATCGAGCTCACCTGGGATTTCGGAAGTCCCAAGAGCGTCTTCGCCAGGCTCTTCTTTTCCTTGGCTGCGAAGCGAGTGCAGAGCATAGAGCGTTCGCGCGTCAGTCTTTCTTTCTTTTAGCGTGTCAACGACGACGACGAGGACGAGGACGAGGACGAGGATGCTTCGAAACCTTGACGCACCTAAGCGTTTCAAAGCGCTCTTATTCGTCCGTCCCATGTGTACCAGAGGATCCTCTTCACCGTCCTCTTCCATCGAATACTTTGCCAAGTCGGCGGCACGTTCGCGGCCCCACGACGAGGATGAAGAGGAGGATGCGCGGGCGACGACGAAGACGACGCGTCTCGAAGACGCAGACGCGGATGCGGTGGACGTAGACGCGACGCGGTGCGCCATCGCTCGCGTCAACAACGACGTCGACGCCGTGAACGCAAAGGAACGAGCGGCGGCGTGCATCATCATGCGTGCACGAAACGCCGCAAAGTGAGGAGGGGATGTGTGCTTTTTCGCGCACAGACAAAAAGGTGAAGCGTCACTCGCGTTATTGGGGTGGTCACACATCTAGATAATCGTTGAGAATTACTTTTCGCTACCTACGAAGAGATGTCTATTCGTCGTCCCCACCAGTGTCGACGCCGGTGCCGGTGCCGGCGGCGGCGCCGTCGCCCTTTTTAGACAAACCAGAGACAATGTCGTCGATGCGCAAAAGCATCGTGGCGCTTTCGACGGCTGTCTTGATGGATTGCACCTTGACGGCGTACGGATCCCAAACGCCGAGCTCTTTCATGTCGACAATGGTGCCGCGATCACCGTCAATGCCAAATGTGCGAGCGTCTTCTCCTTCGGCATGCTTGGCACGAAGCTTGGTCAAGGTTCTGATGACGTTTGCGCCGCAATTTTGCGCCAACGTGCGCGGGATCACCTCTAAAGCAGCACCGATGGCGCGGAAAGGCCACTGCTCCACGCCTTCAATCTTCGACGCCTCTTCTGCGATGGCGCGGGACACAGCCATTTCCACAGCACCACCGCCTGGCAACAATTTCGGGTCTTGCACTACGTTCCGGGCGACGCCCATGGCGTCAATCAAGTTGCGCTCAACCTCGTTCAAGATATCCTTGCTCGCTCCGCGAAGCACAATGGTGCACGCCTTGGGTTCCTTGCAGTCGACAATGAAGGTGAAGTACTCGTCTCCAATCTTTTCTACGTTGAACAAACCAGCGCCGACGCCAATGTCGGTGTCGCGAAGTTCCTCCACCCGCGAAACAATCGTCGCCCCGCACGCGCGAGCGATGCGGTTGTTATCTGTCTTTCTCACGCGTCGCAACGCCGTGATCCCAGCCTTGGCCAAGTAATGGCAAGCCAGGTCGCTACAGCCCTTCTCCGTGACGACGACGTCTGGCTTGAACTCGGCTATCTTTGCGCACGTCGCCTTGATCCAATCTTCCTCCATCTTGAGAAGCACCGCCCAGTCTTCCTCCTTTGTGATCTCGACGTTCGTCTGGTTTTCACCCTTCTTATACTCGAGAGGGCAATCTAACAGCATGATTCTCGGGTTTTCGATTCTACGTTTCATGCGACTCGGCGCGACGACGTCCTTGTTCATCATCACCCCGCGCAAAACCTTGCAGTCGTCGATGGATCCGCCGGCAATCTTCTCCACCTTGGCGTACTTTTTTATGTCGATATCATTCGTTCCGTCTGGGTTTTTCCTCGCCACGCACATGACGGCGTCGAGCGCCAGGTTGGGCACGAGTTCTCCCATGCGCGCCGTGAACTTGGTACCGATGGAGCTCTTGACAATCTTGAGCATCGCATCGCGATCTTCGACATCCACCGGGAAACTAATCGAGTCAATCACTTTGAGCGCCGCGTCCAACGCCTTCATGTACGCTCGCACGATGACTGTCGGGTGAATGTCCTTCTCGAGGAAAGGTTGGGACAAGTGCAAGATTTCACCCGCCAAAATGATCACAGACGTCGTTCCGTCGCCCGTTTCTTCGTCTTGCGTCCTGGAGAGCTCAATCATAGACTTAGCCGCCGGGTGCGTCACGTCAATCTCGCGAAGAATGGCGTTCCCGTCGTTCGTGAGCACGATACCTACGAGTGGGAGAGAGAAAAGAAACGGCGGGTTCATCGTCAGTCGTCTCGTTCCAAAATTCACTCCTCCAGATTGTTTTTTTTCTGTGTGGTTTTCCATCGTGAACAAACAAACGCTTCCTCCTCTTCTACTCCGCTCTACTTCTTCGCGGTTGACCTCTTTCTCGTCGTCGGTCGTCGTCGTCGTCGTCGTCGTCGTCGAGCGCGCGTCGCGTCTCTCGCACCTCCCGAGGCGTCTAAAATCATCTTCAACATCGATCTCGGTCCGAGAGTCGTTCGTATGATGTCGCTCACCGCTTTCGCCGCCGCGATGTTATTCGCCCTCGCGATCGACCCCGTCTCCCGCCTGGCGTTTTGGTTCATCACCATGATGGGTTGCCCACCGGCGTTCATCGTTTCTTATTCGTCGTCGTCGTCGTCGTTCGTTTTTAACGCCCCGCCGACTCTCCGCGGTGTTCAATCTCCCGGCAACGGATGTCCTCGTCGTCCTCGTCGGGTCCGTCGTCGTCGTCGCGCACTGAGGGAGGACGACCGAGAGAGGAGGGAAGATCTAGGACTGGACGATGGTGATGATGATGGGTTTTGACTTTTGACTTTTTGGTTTTTGGTTTTTGGTTTTTGGTTTTTCGGAAGTGAAGGAAAAGGAAAATGCGTTTTCGGTTAACACACACAAGAGGGAGGCGTTTTCGGCACTTCGAGACGCGCGGGGCGTCGGTGTCGCGGGCGTCAGTTTTGCGTGTCGCGCGTGGTTAAGGGATGGGTCTCGTAGTCGTCGTCGCGATGTCGTTGTCCTTATTCACTGAACGCGCGGGTTGATTGGTTGGTTGGTTGATTGTTTGATTTGTTGGTTGGTTTCAGTCCTCGGCCGTGATGGGCTACGGGACGCGACGCCGCGGCCGCAGCGTTCGCGCGACGAAGCGTGCGCTGATGTGCCTCGTCGCGATGGTGTGCGCTCGCTCGCTCG
>Ga0255777_10001288_pt1 | contig 23795 bp, 22 predicted proteins | sample 101ome_15_FD_179975 | JGI IMG/M metagenome (GOLD analysis project Ga0255777, IMG submission 179975) | Coastal salt marsh microbial communities from the Groves Creek Marsh, Skidaway Island, Georgia - 101402AT metaG (version 2) | ecosystem: Environmental > Aquatic > Marine > Intertidal zone >... | reverse complement strand
CGACGAGACGAAACTCCATACAGAGACGAACTGAACCGACCGACCGACCGACCGACCGACCGACGACCCACTCGCGGCGGTTCACGACTCACCCACGAGTCGATGACCCAACCACTCATATAAAACCTCTTCGAACCCAATCAAAAACCCATGCAAAAGATCTGCACGCGCGACGATCGATCGATCGATCGATCGATCGATCGACGACGACGACGACGACGACGACGACGCGCGCCGAGCGTCACTTCACGCCACCGCACGCACCCGTACGGACGAAATGATCTCCACCACGATGACGACCAAGGTCACCGCGCGCGGCGTCGCCCTCGCGCGATCCGCGCCCAAGGCGCGACGCACCGCGGTCGCGCGCGCGGGCGCGAGCGACCGGGAGATGTGGTACCCGGGCGCGCAGGCGCCGGCGTACCTCGACGGGTCCATGGCTGGTGATTACGGTGCGCGCGAGTGCGAGCGCGTATTTTTTGTGTTTTTTTGTCCGCGTCCGCGTCGTCGCGCGCGTCGCGTCGCGCGCGTCGTCGCGGCCCGGCATGCGCGCGCGGGGCAAGATACGATACGCTCCGGGGTCGGGGATTGGTGGATATGGCGCGCGAAGAGGCGAGCGCGCGAGAGAGAGAGAGAGAGGAGTCCCGTTGAGACGTGCGTGTAGAACGTGTGTGAAAAGTGACTGACGGTGTGCTCGCGTGACGCGTGTCGTCGTCGGGTGTGTAGGCTTTGACCCGTTGCGTCTCGGCGCCAACGCGGAGACGCTCCCGTACCTCCAAGAGGCGGAGCTCATGAACGGGCGCTGGGCCATGGCGGCGACGGCGGGTATTTTGTTCACCGATGCGGTCGGTTTGCCGAAGTGGTGGGAAGCCGGTGCCGCTGATTACGGCATGGATTTCCAACAGTTGGTGACGATCCAAATCGTCGTCATGGGCGTGTTGGAGGCTGCGCGCGTGCGCGGCTTCATGAAGACGGGCGAATCGGGCGCGTTGGGCGCGTTTCCGTTCGACCCGGCTGGACTCGACGCGCCGGATAAGCGCGTGAAGGAAGTGAAGAACGGTCGCCTCGCCATGGTTGCGTTCCTCGGTATGGTGTCCCAATACGCCGTCACCGGTCTCTCCCCGTTGGAGGGTTTGGAGGCGCACATGGCCAACCCGCAAGCCGTCAACTTGTTCACCTCGCAAGTCGGCGGCGAGGCGGTCGCCTTCATCGCCTTCTTGTCCACCGCCCCGACCTTTTTGCTCGCGCAAAAGACGCTCGGTGACGGTAAGGATGAAGAATTCCGCCCGATCCCGTGGTAAACGCGCACACATCGCGCGCAATTTAACTTCTTAGTTTGTAAACCGCCGCGCGCTCGACGACGACGAGTCGCGAGCGCGTTCAATCTTCAACAGTCCCGTCCCGTCGTCGTCGCTCCAACGCACGCGCGAGCCCTCTCGTCTCGACGCGCCTCGATCGCGCGCGCGAAAATAAAAAGGAAAGAAAAGATTGGCGTCAATCAACTCTAGTTACACGTAAGTAATTACATCGACGCCGTCGGGAAGCCGCGCCGGACAAAAGTTTTCTCAGAACGCGCGCGTCGCCAGTCGTCTCGAGACTGGTCGTTTCCGCGCGCGTCGTCACTCGTTTCGTCCGCGCGCACCCTCCACGACGCGCGCATCGCGCGTATCGCGCTCTTTCTATGTCGACGATGCGTTTACCGCCCGGCGCCTCGAATCGCATCAAAGATGACATTCATTTTCGGCAACTCGCGCGTCGCCAACTTTGAACTCACCAAGTCGCCGGCGTAAAACACCTCGAACGCGCCCGTGTTGAGCGTGTTCGCCATCGCGATGTTCCCGACCCAAAACGCGACCAACGCCGAGTTAAACTTACTCTCACACATCGACGTCATCCATCGAGGCGCGGGCACGGCGAAGCGCCGACAAAACGTCTCGCCCAGAAACACGACGGCCCACGCCGCCGCCTGGGCCCACGAGACGCACCTCGCCACCGCCGACGCCGTCGCCCCCGGCGGCCAATGCGCGCCCCTGACGGCGACTCGACCGTTGAATTCGTGCTCGATCGCTCGCTTGAGCTGCTCGAACCCGCCGCGGTACGATCACGACGTGCAAAACCCGACGACGACGTCGCGCCCGTCGGCGCTCATCCTCGCGAACGTCTCTCCGGGCGCGCTCTCGCGCGTCGCGCGGGCGTACGTGGACGCCACGTCGGCGACGGCGACGGCGAGGAATCCGACGAGGACGACGCGCGCGAGCGCGAGTCTCGGCGTCGACGTCGGCGTCGTCATGGCGCTGATGAGTGACGACGACGCGTCGAGCCGTTCGGGGCGCGACGGTATCTTATCTGGCGCCACTCGCGCGCGCGCGCGACGACGCGACCGCGCGACGGACGCGAACGATGGGTCGTCGCTCGGATGCGCACGAGACGACGCCCGAGAGCGCGGCGGCGGCGAGCGCGTGGAAGAGACACGCCGAAGATGCGCACCGCGTTTCGTCCGCGGAGACGTTGGCGCGGATGGGCGTCCTGGACGTCGCGCACGGACTCGATCTCGTGGACGTGTACCGACGCCGAGAGGCGTGCGGAATGAACGCGCTGCCGCCGGAGCCGGAGACGTCGTTCGTGGCGCTGGTGGTGAAACAGTTTGACGACGTCATGGTGAAGGTGCTCATGGCGGCGGCGGCGACGTCGTTGGCGTTGGCGCTGTGGGACGGCGAGGGCGGGGTTGACGCGTTTTTGGAGCCCGGAGTCATCGTGGCGATATTGATTGCGAACGCGGCGGTGGGAGTGGCGACGGAGAAGAACGCAGAGCGAGCGATAGAGGAGTTGAAGACGTATCAGGCGGAGTTTGCGACGTGCACGCGGGACGGCGATAAACGCAAGGTGAGCGCAGAGGAACTCGTTCCGGGAGACGTGCTGGAGATAGCGACGGGGGAGAAGGTGCCCGCAGATTGTCGCGTGGTGAAGATTCACTCGAACGTGCTGAAGTGCGATCAGGCGCTGTTGACGGGGGAGAGCGGGAGTGTGATGAAGACGTCGGAAGCGGTAGATATCCTCGGAGAGTGCGTGCTTCAGGACAAGACGTGCATGGTGTACAGCGGGACGACGGTGACGGTGGGAAAAGCGACGTGTGTCGTCGTCGGTACGGGTAGCAACACGGCGATCGGTAAGATTCAGCATTCGCTCGAGCAGACGGAGGAGGAGATGACGCCTCTGAAGAAAAAGTTGGATGAATTCGGCAACTTGCTCGGCAAAATCATCGCCGTGATTTGCGTGCTCGTGTGGGTGGTAAACATAGGTCATTTCGCGGACAAGGCGCACGGTGGATTCTTCCGAGGCGCCATTTATTATTTCAAGATTGCGGTGGCGCTCGCCGTCGCCGCCATTCCAGAGGGCCTTCCCGCCGTCATCACCACGTGTCTCGCTTTGGGAACGCGACGCATGGCGAAGAAAAACGCGCTCGTGAGAACGTTGCCGAGTGTGGAAACGTTGGGATGCACGTCGGTGATCTGCAGCGATAAGACGGGCACGCTCACGTGCAACGTGATGACGGTGATGCGAATGTGCGTCCTCGAAAATGCCGGCAGTGCAGAATTGAAGAACTACGGCATTCGCGGCGAAGCGTATGCGCCCAGCGGCGAAATTTTGGATGAGCGCGGTATAGCCGTCCATAATCCCGCGGATTCCGCGACCGTGGCTCACGTGGCCATGTGTTGCTCCATGTGTAACGATTCCTTGTTGAATTTCAACAAGGAGAAAGGATCTTATGAGAAAATCGGCGAGGCGACGGAAATCGCTTTGCGCGTGTTGGTGGAAAAGATTGGATTACCCTCCAAGGCTGGTGTTTTGAGCAGAGTCGTCGGCGACGTCGACATGCATAGCACTCAATACTGGGATACCGAATTTCAGAAACTCGCAACTTTGGAGTTCACAAGCGAACGCAAGCGCATGTCGGCGCTCTGTTCGTCCAACGGTGAGTCCACGCTATTCGTCAAGGGTGCACCGGAGAGTGTCTTGTCTCTTTGCACGTCCGTGATGTCGTCTCAAAACGGACGAGTGGACAGAATGACGGATAAGATTCGCGAGCAACTGCTGTTCCAAATGCAAAACTACGCGAGTGATGCGTTGCGAGTGTTGGCGCTCGCGATGAAATCTTGTGGTCGTCGGGAAACGTGCTCAGAGAGCGATGAACAAGGTCTCACGTTCATTGGTCTCGTCGGCATGATCGATCCGCCTCGACCGGAAGTGCGATATTCGTTGCAAACGTGCAAAGAAGCCGGCATTCGCGTCATCATGGTGACGGGCGATAATCAACAGACCGCGGAGGCGATCGCGTCGCAGATTGGATTGGGTAATGCGTACAATCCATTGACAGGAGGACAGCTCGAAAACGAGTTCAAAGGTCGCTCGTTCACCGGAGCTGAGTTCGAGTCCATGACGGAGGAACAGCAAGAGGAATCCGCTCGAAGGATGTGCGTGTTCTCTCGCGTGGAACCGGCGCAGAAAAGTAAGCTCGTTGAGATTTTGAAGCGACAGGGAAATATTGTAGCCATGACTGGTGACGGTGTGAACGACGCCCCAGCCCTCAAGTGCGCCGACATCGGTATCGCCATGGGTAGCGGTACCGCGGTGGCGAAGAGCGCCTCGGACATGGTGCTCGCCGACGACAATTTCAGCACCATCGTCGAGGCCGTCGCCGAGGGCAGAGCCATCTACAACAACGCCAAGCAATTTATTCGTTACATGGTGAGTTCGAACATCGGTGAAGTGGTGTGCATCTTCATCGCCGCGGCGCTCGGTTTCCCGGAGACGCTCGTGCCCGTGCAACTTTTGTGGGTCAACTTGGTGACGGACGGCTTACCCGCGACCGCGCTCGGTTTCAATCGAGCAGACGGTGACATCATGAGCCAGAGACCCCGCAGTCCACGCGAGCAGATCGTCGATCGCTGGTTGCTGATCAGATATCTCATCATCGGCATGTACGTCGGCATCGCCACCGTCGGCTCTTTCGGCTGGTGGTTCATGTCGTACAAGGGAGGCCCTCAGTTGACGTGGGCGCAACTCACGAGCGCATCGTACTGCATCGGTGACGCGTGCGATGCCTACAAGGATAGGCGACCGAGCACGATGGCGATGTCAACGCTCGTCTTGATTGAAATGTTCAACGCGCTCAACTCTCTGAGCGAGAACAGGTCCTTGCTCACGCATCCTCCATCCACCAACTGGTGGCTTCTGGGCGCCATCGTCATCAGCATGTGGCTTCACATGGTCATCATGTACGTTCCGTCCTTCGCCAAGACGTTTACGATCTCAGCGCTCAACTACGACGAATGGAAGGCGGTGTTCTGGTTCTCCATTCCCGTCATCTTCATCGACGAGGTCTTAAAGTACGTCACCCGACGCCACCGCGCCTCCATCGTTCTCTGGCTCAAACGCGCCGCGAGGAAAGATATTCTCCCTCGCACTCGAAGCTCTTCAAGATTTTAGACGATTCAATTTCTAGAAACCATAGCGCGCCACCACTCGTTACAGCCGTTCGTTCGTTTCTCCTGCAGACTCAACCGACACACGTCCCGCAGACTCAACCGCGCGCGTGATGTCGTCGCGCGCGCGTCGCTCGACGCGCGCGAGCGAACGCGAACCGGAACCGTCGTCATCACCGCGCGTCGCGCGCGACGACGACGATGTCGCGAGCGGAACGCGTCGCAGAGAGTGCGTGTTGATGCTCAGCGATTTTTTCCTCCCATCCATCGGTGGCGTCGAGCTACACATTTACGCCCTGGCGACGCGATTGCGCGCTCGTGGACACAAAGTGGTTGTGTTCACGCACGCACAACCGGGACGCGTGGGCGTGAGATGGATCACGGGCGGGATAAAGGTGTATCACGTGCCGCGGGTGGTCATGTACGACAACTGCACGTTTCCAAATTTCCTCGGCGCTTTCAAGTTGTTTCGCAAGGTGCGCGCGCTCTACCGCGTCCGATCGATCGATCGATGCGTGATTCTTCTTCTCGTCGTCGTGAACGCGCGACTGACGCTGACGACGACGCTCGCAGGTGTGCATACGAGAGGGCGTCACCGTCGTGCATGCGCATCAAGGGTGCACCATGTCGCACGAGGGAATACTCTACGCGCGCACGATGGGGATGAAGTGCGTGTTCACCGATCACTCGCTCTTCGGTTTCGCGGACGTGGGCGCCATACACACGAATAAATTGTTGGACATGATGCTGGCGGACACGCACCACGCGATTTGCGTCTCGCACACGGCGAAGGAGAATACGATTTTGAGGAGCGGGTATCTTCTCGGAGGCGAGCCTGGGTTGGCGCCCGAGCGCGTGAGCGTCATTCCGAACGCGGTGGACGCCAAGAGATTTTATCCAGACGTCAGTCGACGCAGAAAGGGACGAATCACCGTCGTGATCACGTCGAGACTGATGTATAGAAAAGGCGTGCATCTCCTGGCGGGCGTCATTCCGCTCGCATGCGCCAAGTACGCCGCTTTAGATTTCATCATCGCCGGAGAAGGGTCGATGCGAACGCACCTCGAAAAGTCTATCTCGGACGAGGGTTTGACCGATCGCGCCGTCGTGCTCGGACACGTGCCGCACGAAGACGTACCGGACGTGTTGCGTCGAGGCGACATTTTCCTCAACGCGTCGCTCACTGAGTCGTTTTGCATCGCCATCCTCGAGGCTTCGTCGTGCGGGTGTCTCGTCGTCGCCACCGCCGTCGGCGGCGTTCCCGAGGTTTTACCGAAAGACGTCATGTTTTTGGCGAAACCGGATGTCGGCTCCATCCTGGACGCTCTCGACGCGTGCGTCGCCGCGCTTCCCGACGCCGATCCGTGGGCCATTCACAGACGTGTCGCCGCCCTGTACAACTGGGACGACGTCGCGCGTCGCGTGGAGATTGTGTACGCGCGCGCGCACGCGACGATCGACACATTCATGGGTCGTCTCTACCGCATATACAGACGTGGCGTCGTCTTCGGGAAGATGTTATGGTGCGTCGCCGCCATGGCCTTCGTGTGGTGGCGACTCCTCGAATGGATCGAGCCGGCGGCGAGCGTCGAGCCCGCGCTCGAGCTTCGACCCGACGACGACGAGGAGAAGACGCCCGCGTCGCGTAACGCATCATCATAGCGCTCTACCTACAGTACCTATTCATAATACACTAGTCTAGTCTAGTCTAGTCTTCGACCGACACGCGTTCAGTCATCGACGAACTGTCACTCCAAACACGCGCGCGCCGTCTTCATCGCCGACTCGATCATCCTCCCCGAACACCTGAACCCATCGAACAGAGTCACCGCCTCCCCGCTCCCCCTCCGCGTGACGGCCATCTGATACCACGCGTCCGTCGTGCTCACGCGTTCGAAAACCACCAACTCGCCGCAGTCGTCGCTCGGGACAAACGTCCCGCGAGACACCCTTCCCATCCCGTCCCTCGACGTCGTCCGCACGCCGACGCCGCGATCGATCCACACCTCGCTCGCGCGACACATCGTCCATCGCCCCACCACCACGCACGCGACGCACACGCACGAGACCACCGCCACCGACGCGCCGAAGACGCGCGCGACGCACGCGCCCAGAATCGCGACGCGCGCGTCTCGCCGTCCGACGTCGCGTCGAATCACCACGCGCGCGCGTCGAGCGCTCGGATCGATCGAGACGACCATCGTCGCGCCCATCGCGTCGTCGCGCGTCGTCGTCGTCGTCGTCCCGACGCGCGCCATGACGCGATCGGTTCACGATTCGCCGGCGACTGCAGACGACGACGCGAACGGAAGATGAAGATGATGAAGATGATCTCGCGCGCGTCGGTCGTCGCGTTGCTCGTGACGACGCTCGCCGCGCGCGTGGACACCGCGATGGCGTTCGAGGTCGATCTCTTACACCGCGGCGACGGGGATTACGACGACATGAAGTGCGTGAGCGAAGAGATTCACAAGGATGCCGTCGTGGTGTTTTCCTTTGACACGGTCATCGCGGACGATAAGGTGTCGCTGAAACTGTTTGATTCGCGCGGTGCGGTGGTGTTCGAGGAGAAGGATGTGTCCAAGGCGTCGCATGGGTTCACGAGCGAGACGGAGGGGGAGTATCGGGCGTGTTTTTATAAACCCGAGGTGTCGTCCATGGCGAAGGGCGAGGAGAAGAAGGAACTGCTGAAGAAACATCGGGTGCGATTGGATTGGAAACACGGTGTGGCGGCGACGGAATGGAACAAGTTGGCCAAGGCGACGGATGTGGATGCGTTCACGCGCACGCTGCGGATGTTGGAGGCGGACATGCGAGAGGTGCACGACGGAATGTTGCGCCTGCGCGCGCTCGAGGCGGAGATGCGGGACATGAACGAGGCGACGAATACGAAAGTGGCGTGGTTGAGCGTGCTCAGTCTGAGCGTGTGCGTCGGGATGTGTGTGTGGCAGATAGTGCATCTGAGCTCGTTCTTTGAGAGGAAGAAGCTCTTGTAGTGGGTTGTGGATTTTCTTATTTCATCGTCGCCTCGTCGAGCGACGGTTCGACGCTTGCGCGCGACGTCGCGTCCATCGTCTCTGCGAATTATTATCGTGCGTGCGGCGTTCGTCTAGTACTTATTACATGTCGTAATTCAAATCGGTGAACCAATTCTTCCATCGCGTCTGCACCAACTTTTTGGCGTCGTCTCTCAGCGTGCTAAAACTATTCTTTTTGAAATTCGCCAACGACTCGGCGTACTCCTCCAGCACCGGTTTCATGTCGGCAGCGAAATTATCCCAGCCAAAGTGTGCGTACAACTTTTCCATCGTCCCCACGAGATCGTTGTCGAGTTCTTCGAAACGAGTCTCATAGAGCGCGTCTCGCGGGAGAAGTTTTGAGTCTCGTACGTACGCGTCGTGCAAAATCTCCCCTTGTCGAAGAATGTACTCCTGCACCTGCTCCACCGTGGGCTGTTGAAGATAACACTGCCAATAATACTTATCCGCCATGTTCACGCTCGATTTAAACACGTCGTACGGATGACGCGAGATGAAGACGAACTGCGCTCGAGGAAACATCTCTTTGAGAAGCTTGACGCGCCCGCAGTGCACCGGCGACTTCAATACCAATCGTTTATCCTCCCCACACCTGTACTGCAGCTTGCGCACGAACGTCATGAACGCCGATTTCCATCGCTCGAGCTCGCGCCTCTCGATCGGATACGCCTCGTCGTCCTCGCGAAGCGTGTAAAATTTCCTAAACTTTTCCTCGTCTCGCATAAACATCAACGACGCGTACGGCGACGCGCACGCACTCAACTGATTCGTCCCCAATTCATCCTCCTGCGGCGTCTCCATGGACAACTCCATGTTATCCATCGGCCTCGTCGTGTCCATCAACCCTCCGAGCATCGGTATCATGAATCCGCTCGATAAAAACCCACTCGGAAACCCGACGTCGAACGTCCTCGCCGCACCGAATCGTCCCGCATCCTTCGCCAACACATTGTGCATGTGCGTCGTTCCCGTCCTCGGATGTCCGACGATGAACACCGGGTCATCGCGAACGCGCGTCTTTCGCCATCGTAACGCCCACAGCGCGCCGTCACCGATCGCACCGAGCGTGTTAAACACGGACAGCGTCGTCAGGAGCGCAATGCGCGGGGCGAAACGAACGAAATCGATCGACGCGCGGTGGCGCCAGAGCGTCTCGATCCACCGCCAGACGGTGACGCCGGACATGGGGTGGTTCTTGGCGTGCCACCACGGCCCGGAGACGCGACACTCGATCGTCGCGGCCGGCATCGTTCGGTCGACGACACGACGACGACTGGCGCGCGCGGGTGTCTGACAGGCTACCGCTGTGTTTTTCTACATGGCGTTCAGATGTCTTCTATACGTGATACGTGTGGAATGGTGAGTCCTGATCGGTCGTGTCGAGGGACTCGTGGGCCCCTAACAGGAAACCGACGCGGTGCGAAGTCGACGCGCGTCGTCGTCGTCGTCGTCGTCGTCGTCACACGCGCGCGCGCGAGCACGCGGTGTGAACGACGACGAACCGAGATGATCGGTGAGACGGAGCGCGACACGCTGCTGCGCGCGGAGAAGATCGTGGACGTGGAGGGGGAGATGCGCGCGTCGGGCGATCTTCAACACCCCACGACGACGACCGCGCGACGGGCGATCATCGCGCTGTCCACGGCGCTCATCGCGTCGTTGGCGATGAATGCGGTGCAGTACACGTACGTTGGGTCGTTCGGTTCGACGAACTCGCCGCTCGGGTCGGGATACGCGTTGGCGGCGCCGAAGGGGTTGCCGAGGGAGGTGCACCTGGATGCGTGCGGACACGGGCCGCGATTTAGTTTGATGTGCGTCGGCGAACGCGAAGATCGTCGAGGGTCTTGGCGTCCGAGCGCGATGTTGGGCCAAGCGGCGAATGATTCCGAGGAGGAGGAGGAGACGTCGGTGCTCGGAGGTGCGACGAACACGGACGTGGAGCGGCTCGGGGCGGACGCGCTTCACCCGGCGATGGGCCTGACGAGATACTGCCGCAAGGATACGTGGTTGTTATCGTGCCTCTTCTACAAAGCAAACATTAACGATGAAGCGACGGACTGGAAGCACGTCAAAGAGGAGTGTGATGGGGAATTTGAGTGCGACGGCGTCAACAAATATTGGACTAGCGACTTGTGGCACATTGCGTCGAGCGGTAACGCCGACGGGTGCGACGTCAGCTTGTTGGACGGATCCGGTACCGATGCGAGTGCCTTTTACAAGGAAGGTAGCGCGGGATGGCACCAGTACGGTCCGACGGGCGACGGATCGTGTAAGATTGTCAACTCGTGGGGCAATCCGGAGTAAATTTTCAAATGCGCGTCATTACGTGACGAGACCTATTGTGTAAACAGCCAACTCAAAAATCATGCGAAAAACGACGCGACACGCGACGATGCGACGATGCGACTCAAAATCTTATCCTACGATGCGCGCTCGTGGTCATCATCACAAGTTTGCCGCTAATGTTGCTACTGTTTCTTTTTTTTGTCTTTCAAAAACGCGACTCTCTCGTCGTCGCCGACTCGAACGCTCACACACACACGCACGCGCACGCTCAGTTATTCTGAGAAAACGTGTGCCCACACTTCGGGCACTCGTAAAACACAGTCTGCCCCTCGTCCGCGCTTCGCAACTGCATGGTGTAAAAATTCAATCCCTTGTGTTTACACTTGGGACACTTTTCGTCCACCGTCGCGCGCTCTCTCGTCACCTCCTCCTGCGCCCCGACCTTGGTCCCGTTCGGGTGCTTAGCCTCGATGCCGTGATGAAACTTAAAGTCCGCCGGTCCCGCGACGAGCTCTCGCTCGCCGTCTCCGAACGCTGCGCGCGCGAACGAGTCGAAATCGAACGTCAGTCGCCGGAAACGCCCGCCGCCGCCGCCACGCCGAAATCACCCTCCACATCGTCGCCTCGTCGCGCGCGCCTCCGCCCGACGCCGCGCGCGCGACGAAGCGACTCCCATCGTGCGTGTCTCTCTCTTTCGCGCGCGTTCTTCGCCCTCGCGCGCGCCTCGGTCCACTTTTCTCGCGCGCACCTTCATCGATCGAGTGCGCCTTCCCACAGCCCGAGCACGACACCGTCGACGCCTGCGTCGACAATCGCAGACTCGTGCCGCACCGCGCGCAAAATCCGTTCCCACGCATCCCGCGCGGCGGTGATGTACGCTCGCCTCTCGCGCGCGCGCGTGTGACGCGGTCGGCGCGTCCGGTCGTGTCCGGTGGTTCACTCCGCGACGGTCCGGTTCGACATGGCGACGCCGCGCGCGCGCGGTGACGCGCCGACGCGCGCGACGCCGACGCCGGCGTCATCGTCGCTGGCGCGCACGCCGAGTTCGAACACCATGGGTCGCCTCGAGCTCGTGTCGTGGCTCAATCACGCGCTCCGGAGCGATTACGCCTCGGTGCAGGAATGCGGCGACGGCGTGGCGTATTGTCAGCTGTTGGACGCCCTCCATCCGGGCGCGGTGCCGCTGCATCGATTAGATTTCAACGCGAGGTATCTCGCGGATAACGAGCGGAACGTGCGGGTGTTATCGCAGACGATGCGGTCGTTGGGACTGCCGGTGGATGTGGATTACGAGGCGTTGGCGAGCGGAAAATTTATAGTGCGTGTCGAGGCGTCGAGGAGATGTCGTCTCGTCCGTCGATGCGTCGGTATCCGATCGTCCGCGAGTCGTCGTCGTTTCGATCGCGCGCGCGGGAGAGATTGATTGTGGACTGACTGACGACGCGCGTCGACGCGTCCTACGTCGTAGGAAAATAACAACTTGTTGCGATGGTTTCATTCGTACGTCGCGAAGAACGGTACGGAGGCGTTGGAGGCGTACGACGCGTACGGGGCGCGAGTTCGAGCGCAGAGAGTCAAGGCGCACGCGTCGGTTCGAAGGCGAGGGGAGGCGGCGCCGGCGTCGGTGAAAAAATCCGGCGGCGAGACGAACGGCGCGAAAAAGACGACGACGCCGACGACGGCGAATGCGGAGCGTGCGACGATGAGCGAGCGGTTGATGCCAAACGAATTGAGCGCGATGGATGAGATGGTGCGTGACGAGGCGAACGAGGGCGCGAACGAGGGCGATGATAGTTTTGAATTCGTAGCGCCTTCGGCGGAGGATCGAGCGCCGCCGACGCCTCGCGCGTTGAATTTCCCAGAGACGCCCACGTCCACGATGACGACGACGACGCGCGATGACGCGCGTCTCCACGACATCCCATCACCACCGATCACACCGACCGAGACCACCGCCACCACCACCGACGAACACCCTCGCGTCGCGCGACCGCTCGATCGCTGGGCCGCCAAGGCGCGCGCCAAGCTTCGCGCCGAATCCAAAGCCGCAGACGCCGACGTCACCCCATCGACGCCCGTCGTCCCGACGCCCGCGCCATCACCACCACCCGTCTCCTCGCCATCCGTCGTCGAGACCGTCGAAGAGGAGACCACATCGTGTTTCGGATGTTTCTCCAAGCGTCGCGTCGTCAAAAAAACCTCTCGCGCCGCCGACGACGCGGAATGACTCCACGACGCCACGACGTGTAACGTTCCCGAAAACGAACGCGCACGATTCCCCCACGCGTCCTTTCTCCTCCTGTACCTCGAGATTCGCACCCAATAGCACCCTCGACCGATCGACACCGATCGACACCGCGTCGCGCGCCTCGTCGGCGTCGGCGTCGGCTGACTTTGAAAACGCCTCCGCGAGGAATCGTCGACATCATTCCGAGTCGTGTCGACGCGTTCGCGCCGTCGCGTCGACTCGCGCGAATCACGAACGCGAGAATCGGAGGTGCGCGCATCGTCGACGCGCGCGCGCGGAGGATCGAGGAGGGGCGCGGCGACGGCAGGGCGAGACGTCGCGGAGAATTGTGCATTTGCCCTGCGCGTGAAAACGCGCGTTCGAGGGTCGCGCGCGCGCGAACGGCGCGCGGAGACGCGTCGGGCGACGAGGGAGCGGTCGGTGCGTGGAAGGTACCGGCGTTGAGGGGGACGAGAGGGCGCGGTGCGGGAGGACGGACGCGTGGTGGGGGAGATCCTCTTTGATTTTCAATCGAGCGGCGGCGGAGAGACGACGCGGAGACAACGCGAGGGGTGCGCGCGAGAGATCGGCGAGGACGGGCGCGCGGTGAGAGCTGTGAGTGTGAACGGTTGACTGACGATGGGACGATGGGTCTGGCGCGCGTAGTGGACGCTCGGTGACGGACGAGCGAGGGGAGGCGCGTTTCGGGCGAGCAGAGGCGACCGAGCGCGCGAGGCGGAATGACCACGCATGGATTGCCGGGTCGAACGCCGGTCGTGGAGGAGAGCAACGATGGGAAAAAGAAGGCCGGTGAAGGTGAGAACGCGGGGGGGATGCAGATGACGACGCCGGCGAGGAGTCCGGAACACGATACGGAGGATAGTCCGACTAGCGATCAGGCGCAAGCGGCTCTGGCGGAGGAGGTGCCGGCACCGTTGACGAGTCCGACGGTTGAAGTCGAAGTGCCGACGCCTCGAGGCGTGGATCAGATGAGTCCGGACGGGAACAGATCCTTTAAGGTTTACAAGGACATGGAATGTATGTTTTGTGGAAATCGCACAGTTTTCAAGGGCTGGCTCGCATTTAAGACGCACGTTTACTCGAATTGCAACGCGAAACCGGCGCATAAAAAGGAAGATGAACTCAAAACAGCGATGGAAAAGTACTGGGCGAACCAACCGGCGTTGGACGAGACGGAGATGGTGCGAGCGCTGACTGCGGATGACGCGGATGGGGACGAGACGGACATAGAAAGCCAAGATGATGATGATGGGCCGCGGAGTGGCGAAGCTCGCGTTCGTGACGCTGATACGAAGAATAATGCGGCGAGTGATTCCGATGAAGATCACGATCACGCTGAAGCGCGAATTCGTAGAGGTGGATTGAAGTCGCCTGAGACGTTGTTCGACAACGTGTCCAACGCCGAGGGGCAGCGCACTTCACAAGAGGGTGCGGTGCGCCAGCGCAGAACGGCTCAACGTCCGCAGCGGTACGCTACGAGCGATGACGAAGCACAAGAAGACGATCCGGGCTTGGCGCTCACCGGTTGTTACTGCCACTGCGGCAGGACTTTTGCGAAGGAGGTTGGACTGAAAATACACCGAAAAAGAGCTGGATGTGGAGCGCCACTTGTGGACACACGTGTGCTCGCGCAAGAAACTGCGCAAGTCCGCGCCGGAGGAAACGGTACTGTGCAGGGCGCGTCCATGGAGGTCTCGTGTGAAGTGTGTGGACACATTTGTCAAAGTGCACACGGACTTCGAACTCATCAAACTCGCTGGTGCAAAGGAAGGCCCGCAAAGGATGCGAACACCGTTCCGCAAGGTGCGACGGCGGCACACGCGGAGGACACCATGTTTACTACGAGGAAGGCGAGACGATGTATCGTTCGAGAAACGCATAATTGCAGTTTTGTTGGAGAAACGTTCGACGAGTTGGTGGAGCACATGCAGACGGCGCACAACATTGTTCTGAAAATTCGTGTGGCAATGGCAAAAAATGCTGGAAACGTAAACCAAGAGCCTAGAGAGATTGAGAGGAGTCCTGTGGTGGTGTTTAAACACATCCATCATTCCTCTCGCACTTGTACCATTTGCGGCGATAAGTTCCAAACTGTCCAGGACGTCATCGAACACTGCGACGAGTTACACAATGTTCGCTGTTTCACGAGCGCATCGGCGATGGCACAGGCTCAGCAATCGCTTGGCGCACCTGTTGCGAACAATCAGCATACGCTGATGCGGCAATATGCATCGCCTCAGGGCCGAAAGACGGGAATGTTGCGATGTCCTTACTGTAACGTCTTTGAAGGAAAGAGCGGTGCAGGGTACGCTGCTCACGAGCGTGCGTGCAAGAAGAAGCATGGTGGCATTCGTTCACAACAGTTTGAGCATGCGATTTCACCCGCGGGACCGAACACGCAGCCCATCGACTACTCGGACGCTCCGATGGAGTTGGAGATGGATATCGGACAGAGGTGGTGTCTGCATTGTCCGCCGGACACGTTCATAGCGAAGAATTACAGAGGACTGTGCGCGCACTATCGCAAAGAGCACAATATTGTTCTCATTGAACCGGGGACGTCACCTTTAGTAGACGTCGTCGCGATCACTCAAACTGACATTGAAGAAGTTGCCGAGACGGATGGAGATGAAGACGTGGCCAGCGGTGCTGCAATCCACGCCACGCATGCCAAGACGATTGAACTCATGAGCGATCAGACGGATTGCACCGAGTGCGATTACAGGTCTAAAACTCACAAAGGCTTGAAGACTCACATGAGAATGAGTCACGGCATGTACGTCACATCGATCACTCCGCCGCCAAGGCGACGTTCGTCCTCGAAGCGCCGTCGGGAGAGAAGCGTCACGCCTGCTCGCAAGCACGCCGCTCTCGTTCCAGTGAAAAGGATCACTCGTGAGTCAAACGAGGAGCGCGCCATCGTTGCGGTACCCACGCAACAGGTCGCTACGACAGTCGGAACGAATGAGTTTAGGCAGCTCATGGATTCATTCAGAGAACTTTCAGAGGCGCATGAAAGGCTCGCGCGTTCACACGAGGAGCTCGCGCGCTCGCACGAAATCACGGTTCAGGCGAACGCGCAATACGAAAAGCGTATTTCGGTTCTCGAGAAGCGCTCGAGAGAACTGCGCCTCGGTCATCCGTCTGCGGCGCACTCTGACGCTAACGTCGTCTCCGACGAGGCGGCGACCATTGAGCGCATCAATCCCAGACGCTACGACTTTTCACCCATCACTACTTTTGGACGTCTCATTTGGCTCGCCGGTATCAGCGCTTCGGACGAAGTCGATCCGAGATTCCCCGGACAGATGCGACAAGCGCTGTCAAACTTGGTGGAACTTCTCGTGGAAGCTGGCACCGACGTCTTGCACTTGGTCGACGTGACGATTTACCTCGCCGACATTCGGGACTTGTACGAGGCGGCCGAAGTATGGAACGAATTTTTCAACGAAATGGGAATCCCTCGCGAACAGCGACCGGTGCGAAACGTTTTGCAAAGTCTCGTGTCCAAGGACAAGATGCTCAAGGTGGAGTTGTACGCGCAAGCCGTCCTTCCCGCCGAAGGCGAAACCGCTCTCCCGGGCGGCGTGCCGCCGCGAGCACTCACTCGATCTTGAATCACATGTATAACAACGCGAACGGAACGATGCGAAACACGACGACGCGATGAACGATTTGAATAAAAAATAATTGATTTTCACAATGCCGCTCGCTAACACTTACTGCACCTTGTCACCCTTCGCGACCGTCGGCGCGATGAGCATCGTCATGGAGTTACCCTCCATGTTCGGTTTGTTCTCCAGAGTACCGCACTCACCCACGTCCTCCAAGAATCGTTCGAACATTTCCCGTCCCATCTCGCGGAAATCGTTCTCGCGTCCGCGAAACTGACAAATCACCTTCACCTTGTCCCCAGCCTCCAAAAACTTTTGCGCCGATCTCAGTCGCACGCCGTAATCGTGCGTATCGATGTTATACCGCATTTTCAGCTCCTTAATCGTCACTCGCGTCGCCGCGGCCTTCTTTCTCTGCTCTCTATCCTTCTTTTCCTTCTCGTACTTGTACTTGGAGTAATTCATGATGCGCGCCAACGGAGGATCGGCGTCCGGGCTCATGACGACCAAATCCAAATCTTGCTCCTCCGCCATCTCCAGCGCCTCGTCCGTGGACATGACTCCGATCATCTCCTTATTCTCATCCAACACCCGAAGCTCTTCGAACACGATGTCCTGGTTTCGCATCGGTCCTCGGTCCATCTGCGGTCGGCCTCGTCCGCGACCGCCGCGGCCTCGTCCCCCGCCGCCGCCGCGTCCGCGTCCACCGCTCGAACGACCGCGTCCACCGCGTCCACCGCGTCCACCGAAACGAGCGACGACGCTCAAACGCGTGTGCGCCGCGCGTCCTCGCGTCTCACCGACGCTCGCGACGGAGACGGACGAGACCGGCGCGCCCGCGTACGCTGACCTAGCGCCGAGCGGCGTCGACGTCGACGGCGCGCCCGTCGACGAGAGGACGGGCGCGAGGGTGAGATTGGCGAAGGAGGCGTACATGACGCCGCGCGCGAGTGCGTGAGACGACGACGGTGCGCGTCGGCGTGTAAAGGCACGAGTGAGGACGGGGCGATTGATTGATTGGCTGCGTCATCATGCAGAGGGTTTATCGTCAACGGGACGACGAACGCGCGAGACGAGGACAAAGGCGAGGAATCAGGGATGGGAGACTCCCGTGGGGTGACTGGGGTGCGTTACAGACTACGAATGGGGTGATTTCGAGTGGAAGAGCCGGACGACGGGGAGGTGGTCGTCGTCGTGGTTGATGATTTTGACGTCGCGAAGACGGACGACGACGGCGCCGGCGCCGGCTCGCGAGGCGGAGACGAACCACGAGGAAGGCGTGGAACCGACGAGAGCGTCGGGAACGCGGATGCGACGGGTGATCCATCCATTGACGGCGCGGTGTTGGACGACGTCTTGGAAATTGACGCTCGAGGTGGCGGCGGTGAGGCCGAATTGGTCGACGGCGTCGACAAAATTGGAGAGGCGCGCGCCGCACGTCGTGCGGAAATCGAGAGCGGCACTGATGGCGTGTACGTCGGTGGAGTTGTCTGAATCGAACAGCTTGATCTCGTACGACAGTACGTCTCCTTTGACGAACGCGCGAACGTTTGCGTCATCGCGCCAGAGCGCCGTGAGACTCCGAAACGACGAGGCGTCGTCGCCGCCCTCCGTGCCGAGCAGACGAGACGAGATGAGTGGATTCGAAACCACATCGCGCGCCACCCTGACGAAGACGTCCGTGCGTTCGTCTGAACTCAAACCTAAAGCTCCAAGGCGTCGCATTTCCGCCGTCGCGTGAGAGGCGAATCGATGTAAGAGACGAACAGTTTGTTGCGGCGAACCGTTGTGCGGCGCGACGCCGTTCAGAGCAGACGCGACGTAGTCGACGAGGAGCGTGACGTCGTCCGACGTCGAACTCGCGATATTCTCTTCAATCATGCCTGTCAGTGAACGTTTCCCGTCTCCCCCGACGAGGGAGGCGTGCAGCGTGCGCACAAGCCGACGCAAGCGAGATTTCGCCAAATCGTGAAGAGCCATCTCTCGCGCTTCCTCATCGGGTAATTCAACGTCGAACACGAACATAAAGTCGAGACTTTGAAGTCCAAAATGATTTCTTACGATTCGTGCCGCGACTTTGTCCGCTTCAAGCACCTTTTCGGTGACGATTTTGACTGGGAGCGTTTCCACGCCGGCTCGGCGCTCGTCTCGCGATTTCTCATCTCCGCCTCGACCTTCGATGCAGTACCCTCTCTTCGTCACGCACACATCCTCCATGCGAGCAGTTTCTGGTCGCACATCGCGTTCGCCGTACACTTTTTCGCCAGTCTCTTTGTGCACGTAAACACCTTGAGCTCTACCGTCGACACCAGCATCTCGCTTGTCGTACTTGAACGAGTACTCCTCTTCATTAAACGCACCATCGTCGTTCTCGTCGTCTTCACTCGAACCGCGAGCGTATGTGCGCGATGATTCGTACCATTCGTCCATTTGCGTTTCGGTGTTGAATCTCACTCGACCAGTTTCGTCGTATTCGCGACGAAGAGTCTCGCTCGATAAAATCTTGTATGCCTTGACGAGCTCATCAAATCTCTCCTCTGCCTCCTCCTTATCGCCGGTAGGATTCTTGTCCGGGTGTAACAATAAGGCCATTTTTCTATACGCGCGTTTCAACACTCTCAACCAATCCTCACTCTCCGCATCTTCGCGTTTCAATCCTAAAATTGCATATAAATCCTTTGGCGCGTTCGCCTCACGCGCTTTATCGATCGCGTCTCTGAGTTCTTGAACGCGCGACGTCCACTCCCCCGTGACTTTTATCGAACGCTCTAATCCCGCCACATCCGCCTCAGCCCCTTCCGTGTTACCACTGAGCGTCCGCATCCACGCTCGCGCGAGATAAGATTGCGCGATGTCTACTTCTCGCGTCTCACCCTGCTTGAGCAAATCTGATAACACGTCCGTGCACTCATCGATCTCTCTCGCGAACGCGTTTCGAGAGACTCTGTGCGTTCCGTCGTTCCATTGCGCGCGCGTTTGTCCACCGTTCACGCGACACAACGCGACGCGCGCGTCAAAACGTAACGCCGGAAGTGACGCATTCTTTGTCTCGAGCAACGCGCTCAGCGCGGAGGCCCAATCCTCCGAAGATTCGGCTTTTTCAGCGCGGCGCCACGATGCGAGCACATTCCTAACTCTTTTACGAATGGCGAAGCACGCGCGTCTCTCGGGGGCGTACTGTAAACATCGCCACGCGAGTGTCTCAGCGGTTTCCAACTGTTCAGTCGACTCCGCCAACTCGCTCAACGCCGCCGCGAGCGTCTCGTACGCATCCGCACGAGACCCTCCCAGAGCGAGTGCGCGTTTTGCATCCACGAAAGCGCGCGCACACATGCCTAACTTCAACGCCGCGTTCGCTCTCGCCTGAAACGTTGTCGCTTTCGACGCGCACGCGCTCGCCGACGCCTCTATATCCGCCAACTCGTACACCCTCTCCCACGCTCCGCGCATCGCCGCTGAGCTCCGCTGGCGCTCGAGCTCCACCATGGCGTCCACTTTCACCGATAAATTCGACGCCAGATCGCTCGAGATGACTTCCTTCGCCTCGTCCCACGCGCCTGTCGCTCCCAGAAGCTCGGCGCTGAGAAACCGAGCTCGCGCGCCCACCGTCTCGCACGGCGATCGACGAAGCGTTCGCAGGGACTCTATGGTCGCCACCGCATCCGCGCACGTCGCTCCTTGCGCGTCACCGTCCAGCGATGCGTGAAACGCGCGCGTCGCGTCGCGATACCGCTGCGCATCGCGCGCGCACCGCGGCTCGATTACGCGAACCGCGCGCGCCCCTTCCCAGGACCGGGCCACGAGCGTCGCGAGCGCGACGGCGCACGCGCGGGAGGCTGCGCCGCGTTTTCTCCGACCCATCTCCCGCGATTCACGCCGTCTCGCGCGCGTCCATGGCGTCCGCGCGCCCGAGCGCGAGCGCGAGTGTGTGGGCTGTCTTTTCAAACGTCGCGCGTTCGTGTATACGTCTCTCTATCAAGTTACAACAACGCGTCCGTCGCGAGCGTCGCGAGGCTAAAAACACTCTGTGCACGACGCGAGGGATGCTCAGAAGCCTTCCTTCTTGTTCGTGCCCGTGGTCAAGTCAACCATGCCCTTGGCGAGCAAGGCGGTGCCGAGGATGCACCCGGCGACGGGGATGATGACGCTCGTCAATCGATCCTGCGCGAGACACACACACACACGATCCGTCAGTCGAGCCGCTCGAAACACGTTTCACAGCATTCACGCGCGCCACCGATCGTTCGACGCGACGAAGACGAAGACGCACCACGCCGCCCTTCTTGAGGTGCACGAACCCCTTTTGGCTTTGGAAAAACTGCGCGCGTCGTCGTCGCACACCGCGGTTCGCTCGTCAGTCCGCGCACACGACGCTCGTTTCGCGCGTCACATCGTCCACGCGCGCGTCTTCCCGCGTCGTCCTCCCGCGATCCCTCCCGACACTCGCCGCGCGCGAACGGATCCAACCCTAAGCTTTCACGCGCGCCCACCGCGCGCCCATCGCGCGCGCATCCTCGCGCGCGCGCGATCGGTCGCGCGATCGACGCCGACGACGATCGATCGTCTCCCTCGCACCTTTTGCGCCTCGACGATCCTGTCGCTCATGGTCGACGACGGTCGGGACGAACGATTCAATGCCGTCGTCGCGCGGTCGAGGCGGGGACAAAATCTTTTGACACCCCGACGGGGACAAAATCTTGAGTTACAAATGGTCATCCAACAGTGTAGCTTGGACGACGAGCGCGCCTCCTCGAGCGGGTCGTCGATCGAGAGAGACCGCGCGACGTTCGTCCGCCACCGTCCGACGTTCGTTCGATCGTTCGATCGACGTCTCCTCTCGCGTCGTCGCTCTCGCGTCGCCTCGCGCGCGTCGAGCGGCGTCAACAACACTCGCAAATTTCCATGGCCCACGCCGCCTTTTTACACGCCTGCGAACAATACCAACACCGTTTACACCTCGAGCACTTCACCCTGACCCGCTTCCCGCGAACGCCGCACCGATTACACTTTCTGTGCGCGCGGTGAAACCCGGCGTCGCGACCGGGACCGGGATGCCCGCGCTCGTCGTCGTCGCCTCGCGCCCACGCCCACGCCTTGCGCGCGAGGAGGACGACGCCGACGACGACGAGCGCCGTCACCGCACCGTCTCTCGCCACCCCGCGCGCGTCCCGTCGAGATCGTCGAGACGACGCACCCGTCGTCGTCGTCGTCGTCGTCGTCGTCGTCACCGCGTCGTCCACGCCACCATCGACGCGCGCCCTCGTCGTCGAATCGACCGCCCAGTCACCCCCACCGTCGTCATCGTCGACGTCATCGTCCCCGTCCGCCCTCGCGGCCTCCACCACGGGTTCGACGAACCCGCTCGACGACGACGACATCCTCCTCCGTCGTCGCTCGAATCGTCCCCTCCTCGCGTCGTCGTCTCATCATCGCGCGCGCGCCCCGAACCGTTGACGAATCCGAATCCGACAGCGCATCGCGCCGGTGGACCCTATGATCGTGACGGGTCACGACTCGTCATACGGTGTTCCCGTATGTATAAACAGTGACACGCGTACGTTCAGTTCAAAACGTCGTCCCCATCCATCCATCGTCTCGTCTCGTCCGAACGCGAGAGTCCGACGACGACGACGACGACGACGACGCGCGCCGAGCGTCACCCCCGCGCGCATCGTCGGCGTCCTCGTCGCGTCCTCCGTCGCGTCCGTCGTCATGGCGAAAGGGAAGAGAGGGAAGCGAGGGACGCGCGGGGATGACGATTCGAGCGACGACGAGGACGCGCGCGATCCCTCGGCGGCGGCACGCGCGACGGATGGGGACGCCGACGTCGAAAGCGGTGAGGGGGGGCGCGCGGTGTCCAAGACGGAGATGAAGAAATTGCGCAAGGCGAACAAGGGGAAGAATAAGGGCGGGGGGAAGGGTGGACGAGGGGGAGACGATTCGGACGATGACCTCGACCCTCTGAAAGCCGCGGCGAGGGCGAAGGCGGACGACGACGACGAGGAGGAGGCGGCGGCGGTCGTGGAGGCGCCGGTGGTGAAACCGAAAAAGAAGGAGAAGAAGAAGAGTAAGGCGGGTGGTTTCGCGGCGTTGATGATGGATGATGATGATGATGATGTCATCGATCCCTTGGCGGCGGCGGCGGCGGCGGCGGACGAGGACGAGGACGACGTCGAGGATCGACCGGCGCCGACGAAGTCGAAGAAGAAGGATAAAAAATCCAAAAAGGGTGGATTCGCGGCGTTGATGATGGATGATGATGATGATGTCATCGATCCCTTGGCGGCGGCGGCGGCGGACGAGGACGAGGACGACGTCGAGGATCGACCGGCGCCGACGAAGTCGAAGAAGAAGGATAAAAAATCCAAAAAGGGTGGATTCGCGGCGTTGATGATGGATGATGATGACGATGACGTCGATGATCCGTTGATGCGCGGTGGAGACGACGACGAGGAGGAGGAGTTGGAGATGGACGTCAAGCCTAAGAAGAAGGAGAAAAAGAAGAAGGGTGGATTCGCGGCGTTGATGATGGACGACGACGACGACGAGGGCGAGGACGAGGACGAGGCGTCGGAGTCCGTGTCCGTGCCGGAGAAGAAGGAGAAGAAGAAAAAGAAAAAAGGCAGTTTCGCCGATCTCATGGATGCCGAAGAGGAGGCGGCGGTGACGATTGATTTGAAAAAGAAGAAGAAGAAAAAGTTTGTCGCCGATCCAGAGCTCGTCGTCGGGAAGATTGTCGAGTGCAACAAGCACCCGATGGCGGATCGTTTGCAGGTGTGCACCGTTGATTTCGGAGATGATGAACCGAAGCGATGCGTGTGCGGGGGTGCGAACGCCAGAAAAGGTTTGATGGTGATTTTCGCGCGCGTCGGCGTAAAGATTCCCGCCACGGGTCAAGTCATCGAGAAGACTCCGCTGCGAGGCGTCATGAGCGAGGGGATGATTCTTAGCGCCGTGGAGATGGGTTGGGCCGAGACCGCCGAGGGCGTGTACGAACTCGACGCCAGCGCGTTCTCCATCGGTGACGACGTGCCCAAGGACGAGCCGGGATCGATGAGCGAAGCGCCAGCTCCCGAACCCGAGCCCGCGCCCGAACCCGAACCCGAACCCGCGCCCGAACCCGCGA
>Ga0255777_10001273_pt1 | contig 23936 bp, 32 predicted proteins | sample 101ome_15_FD_179975 | JGI IMG/M metagenome (GOLD analysis project Ga0255777, IMG submission 179975) | Coastal salt marsh microbial communities from the Groves Creek Marsh, Skidaway Island, Georgia - 101402AT metaG (version 2) | ecosystem: Environmental > Aquatic > Marine > Intertidal zone >... | reverse complement strand
TCCTCATATGCTTGAGTTATTGCTTCCTTAACGTCCAAAACATTATCATCATTAGGATCTACGTATTTGTCAAGCATCATTTGCTTAACTCTGTCAACTGATTCCTGCCAAGTTTCTCTTCTCTTCTTTTCTGGACACCATCTTGCATATTTAGATACGAACGTATAGTTCATCAATGACTTTATTGACATCGATCACCATCTTCCTATGTTTTAAGTAACGATTTAGAAATATTTTTCAAGCAGTCTTACAATAATAAATCTAGCAATAGCTGGTATTATAATAAATACCAAGAGATATGTCAATATTACTGAGCCGTATTTTTTTTCTTTCGCGTTTTGTCTGGCATTTTCTACAACAAAATCATAGCATTGACGTTTCAACTCTCTTTTTTTTGCTAGTCCAGCTTCGCAAAATCCACCAGACTGACTAACTATTGTAGCCCATTCTGTGGCGTATTGCAAGCAGTCTTTAGCAATTTTTCTTTTTGTGTCATCAGAATACTTTTCTTTTATTTCTTCTTCTATTTGACACTGATGACCAGCATACGTTAAGTGATCTAGAAAATCAAGTATACTTGACTTATCGTAACCAAAACTAATGTCTGGAAAATTTTTCAGCCTAACAGTACCGCCGTCTTTTCTGAAAACTAATTGTTCAATATATGCATATAAGGTGATTAGACGGGTAATTTCCGCTTTTGGATGGTTAGTACCAAAGGTAATTGTACTTACATCTCCATCATTGTACACATTGGCAACTAATGGACTTTCTGATTTTATTTTAAAACCATTAACAGTAAATCCTTCATCACTAAAAATCTTAAATAGAACTTCGCTAACTTCTTTTGGAGACATTAGATTACCCCTTTTGTATTAAAACCCACGCTATTCCCATGAAATACTCATTTAGTTTTTGTTTTTCTTGTTCTGTTACTACATGGTTTTCATTTGTAAGAATATTTTCTAAAATGGACTGTATGTTTTCTGATAATCCATCGTACTTATCTACTAATTTTTTTTGAAAAAACGTTTTACCAGCTAAAGCATAAATATCGTTAACTTGTTGAACGGATGCGTTATATTCTACAACTCTTTTTGCAAATTCATAATTAAAAATTGCTAGCTTGGCTCTATCAGATGGTTCTTTTACAATTTCTGAAAAAACAATAACAGTGTTTAAAATTTCTTCTGTGGGCTTTTTTACGTCTAGAATTTCTGCTACAGGACTTGGGTTTGGGTGTGGGTTTGGATTATCAATTAAATCAAGAAAACCCTGACCGAAAGCAGAATAAAGCAAAAGAACAATTGCTATTACTCTTTTATACATATTATTCCTCCGAATTTAATAGGGGAAATACCTCGTCTAATTTTTGAACAGCTTCTTCTAAATCTAATTCTACACATTGATTCTTAAGAGTGTGCCAAGACGAAACAACGTCTAAAAATTCTACTGTTTGTTTATTATTAACTATAACTTTGGGTTTTTTCTTCATCCAGTTCTTGAACCAATCAATAACTGGTTTATAATTAAAATTAGACAGCAACAACATAGAAGCAATTATAACCGCTGCTATTCTGAACATAATTTCTGGCTCCATTTATTCCTCCAATACTTTTAGTGGTTTAATCATAATATCTTTTCCGAATTTAGATCCGTGGTAGGGACATACTGTTTTATGCCCATCTCCTTGGATTATCACGCCACTCCCTTTGCATATACATTTTTTAGGATCTTCGTGTGGACCCACAATGTCTGGAGTAGGATTAATCTTAAGAATTTTTTCTTCAGCTTCATCAAATGATTTTGAAATATCTTCTTTCCACTGGTCTACATAAACTCCATACATTCTAGTAATAGATGATGTGCTACACCCATAATTATTACTAAAATCTTTTGACCAAGGATTTCCACCATCTATAATTTTTGGTACGTTTTGAGTAAACGACAGTGTTAATATTACAGATACTAAACATACTATAGTGTAGTCTAGATATTTTTTCATGGGCTTCCTCCATCAACTGCATTATAGTATGCAATGTCGTCAAATCTATTTGTAAGTAAAGTTTCTAATTCAGTATATGTTAAGCTAGTTTCATAAGTTGTGTCAATAGTATGATAAGCACCAGCGGGGGTGCATGTTACCACACACGTTGCGTTCTTAGCTACCTCAAGAGAGGTGTTTGGGTTTGTTACCACATCTGTTGTTGATACCACTGCCATTATTTTCTCCTTTGTGGGGGAATTATTGAGTTATTTTTTTATCTCCAAGATATATTGATGCTATTTCTGTTCCATTTACCATAAGTTTATCAATGGTAGCATCTCCTATATGAATTGGTGTCATTATTGTATCTCTTTTATAGTCCAGCTAATACTATCTTCATCCCATGTATAAAATTCATTTTCTTCTAGAGATTCTGTTGGTATTGGAACGGGAGCTTCCCAAGTGCATGAATCTTCTACAAGAACCCAGCTGTTGTATGGTTTTGGTGGGATAAAGGCATCTCTAGTTTCATCATATGAGTAACCTATTCCAGCATAGTTTTTTCTAAAGGGACTGCCACCCTCTGCGTGAACGCCAGCACTTGTATTATACGATGTGCGTTTACAAGCTTTATTTAGTAATACAGAATAATAAGATTCCCAGTTAGTGTTCTCATCTTTTCCAGATATAACTTGAACTACTGTGTTATTTTCGTCTAATAAAGCGTAATGTGCCATTTTTGTATCCTTTAAAAGAAAATTTCGCTAGAGGGTATATTCCCAGTAGTTTCTGGTATTTTATGATTTTGATAATAACCATTTCCAAAATGAGCATCTACACTTGTTTCTAATTCTTGCTCTGTGTCGAATATATGCATTTCATGTTGTGAATGATAAATATGAACACTGTTGTCAGTTTTACCAAAATGACACTTACCAGTAGCGACTGTACAGCAACAGTACCATTTGTTTGATTCTATGTGATGCATCATGTATACCTTTGGGTGCTTGGAGTAAAATTAGAGGTGTATCTTGCTACTCCAGAAGTTATTCTTAGGGCGTCTAGAAATCCTTTGCCCTCATTGTCACTCAAGGCATTTTGAAGAGAGTCAAAGAATGTATTGCCAGACCAAGTAATATTAGCAGAATTAGTGGCGTCAAAATCTTCTATTGTTCCATCTATAAAAAGTCTTAAATAACCACTTGATCTTGTAACAGCTACATGATGCCAATTATTATCTTGTACTGTAGTAGTTGATGCAAGATGATTTCCGGTTCCGGTGGCATAAATGAAAAATAGTTTACCACCAGTGAAGCCTGAGTTAACTGCTACTGTTCCAGTTCGAACGCCAAAAACAGAAGAAAGCCATACTGCATAAGCATCGGTACTATTGTTTTTCATCCAAAATTCGAAAGTAAAATCATTACTTGTTCCTATATCGAGAGAAGAATCTGTTGGTAGGCTCATTCTGGTAGCAGTACCATCACCAAAAGCTTCTATAGATTGAGAGCCAACCTTGGAGGTGCTTGATAATCTTACTCCAGTGCCAACAGTTAATGTTAATGCTTGTGGGGATTCATCAGTGAAAGAGTCTTGGAGGATCAACACAGTATTGTTCCAGTATTGATCATTATGAAAACTAATAGTATCAGTACCAGCAGTAAACTGAACAGTAGTATAGCCACCACTTGTGGATGAAGTGTATGTTAAGCCGCCGCCAATTGTTATTGTAATGGTGTCTGGGAACTTAATACAAACAAATCCAGAGCCACCGTTACCACCAGTGCCACTTAGATTAAGTCCAGTAGAAGGGTCGTGATAGTATGCTCCTCCACCGCCCCCACCACCAGTATTGGCTGTACCATTATCTCCAGTAGCAGCGGCAGAATCATTTGTTCGATTACCAGATCCACCGTCACCGCCTCCACCAGAACCTCCAGAACCGGGAGCAGCAGAACCTCCAGAACCACCAGTAGTATCTCCACCGCCTCCACCTCCTGCTCTAGTTACACTAGACCCAGTGATAGAACTAGCTGTTCCGTTACCTCCATTACCAGCGCCAGAACCAGCTGCATTAGCTCCACCTCCTCCACCACCTTGGGCGCCTATGCCATTCCCGCTATCTCCAGCATTACCTTGTGCAGAACCGTTGCATCTTGGGGATGTAGATGATCCACCAGCATTAGAAAAAAAGCCATTTCCCCCACCACCCGAACCACCGTTGCCGCCGGTTGTTGTGCCGCCAGCACCACCACCTGAACCAATTCTTTCTATTGAAGAATTGCCCCCCACAGAACTAGCTGATCCACCAGCACCAACAGTTACAGTATAGCTTGTTCCAGTATAGTACTTCTTTGTGAACTCTCTATATCCACCAGCACCACCACCTCCCCCTCCAAGAGCCGTACCACCACCGCCACCACCACCAACAATTAAAACATTTGCATCAAAGGCGGTTTCGTTTCGTATATAACTAGTATCTTCACAGTTATAAATACGTGGAACGACCGATGAGCCAACATAGTGCTGCGAAATATCTAAAGATCCAAATTTCATGTTAAACCTATGTTATGTAATATAGAGTATTGGCGTCGTAACTACCCAAACTATTATAATTAGCCTGACTAATAGCTACAATGTTTGTAATTTGAACAGAATTAGCAACGGCAGAAGTGTCGCTTAATAAATCTGCACTAAATTCTGTGCCGGTAAGAGTCAATCCATCGCCAGCCGTATAAGTAGTGCCAGCGTTATTGTCTACATAATCTTTTACAGCTGCCGATGTAGGTAGAGTGGTATCATTATCATTGCTACTAATACCTTCAGCTTCTATAACGATTGCTGTTGCATTAAAATTAGTTGTATCTATGTTTGTTACTGAGGTTAAATAAGTGCTTGTATCGACACTTCCATCGGCTTTAAGAAACTGTGAAGAAGTGCCGCCAGTTTTCACAAAACTATTAGCTTCTACATCTCCAGTAAACGTTGCAGAGTTAGGAACGTCATTAGATCTTCCAGCGCCTAACAATAAAATTCTACCACTACTAGAAACTTTGCTGACTTTGCCCAAATTTTGCACAAGGTCGTTAGCTCCCGTTGGCTTAATGTTCGTTATACCTCCACCAGATTTAACATATACGGTATCTCCAATCGTAAAGCTTACTGGGGAAGTTGTATCAATACCATTAACAATGCCCATAACTGCAACAACCCCCTCGTTTCCATCAGCAATAGTGCTCTCTACAATACCGAAAGCTGGCATTGATGATGAAGAAGAGGCATCAGCTGGAGCTATAAGGGGTTTGCTACTGCCAGCGTGATATCCATTAATGTAAACTGGTGTACCAGCGCTTATGTCAGAACCAGAGTCATTTCTAACTTGAACGTTGATATCGTGTTGATCTAACGTCAAGCTTCCACCCAAAACTGGGCTTCCATCCTCTGAGACGGATGTGATATACGCCCCTAAGTCTACTACTTGCGATTCTGTGATTTGTAAAGCTCCAGAGTGTTGAACAACTGAAGTTTGAGTAATGTTAGCATCTGGAACATTTGCCCACGTAACAGCAGTAGACAAATCATTAGTTTCTGTAAAAGAAGTTAAATAGCCAGCATTGTTATTCAAAAGACTAATATCGTCGCCACTTTGAATAACAGTTGAATCAACATTGAGGGTTACTGAACCTGTAACTCCACCGCCAGAAAGACCTGTGCCAGCTATTACAGCGGTAATGTCTCCAGTTCCACCGCCACCGCCACCAGAAATAGCACTGAGACTGTTATATGCAGTTAGTCCGTCGCCAATTTTAAGGATATTGGTATCAGTTTCAAACGCTGGTTCACCTTGTCCCAGCACTGGATTGGCAGAAGAAAATTCTGCGGCAGTACCTCTTCTAACTTGAATTCTTGTTTTGCTATAGTCTGGCATAATTTACCTCTTATGGTATAAAGTATATTGTGTTGGGGTCTTTTGTTGTTATATTGTTATAAGCCGTTTGGTCTAATACCACAATATTATACACGCCACTAACATTTCCACTAATTCCTGCCGTGTCGCTTTTTGGTGCTGTTTTAAACTCTACAGCACTACTACCATCAGAAAATAAAGCTTTGTTGCTTGAAGAATCTAAAGCAGAAGGAAACGGGTAAGTTCCATCTACTAATCTATGAGAAGTTAGTGTGTTTAGATCTGAGACTTGAGACTTGGTAATGCTTAGAGAACTTAGGCTTGATACTGTATCTACATAGTTTTTCGTAGCGGCTTCTTGTGCTGAACTAGGATCAGTTACATTTTCGATTGGTTGTGATCCCATATCTAAGCTAGTGCCATTCAACAATTTTAATTGCGTTGAAGTAAGCCTCATACCAATATTGTTTGAACCAGCTTTTTTCAAAGAAAATTCGATTAATCCATCTTCTGTTGTATCTGTTACGTCAGATGTTTTTGCTGTGATTTTAGCATACACAATATCTTGGCTAGCATCATTTTCACCTTTGAATTTAATCTGTCCTAAATAGTCTCCATCATCTGGTGAACTACTATATCTTTGCAAGCATATAACAGGAGCAGCAGTTGAAGTATCTTCTGTTGTTTCTATTACGAAACTATCATCAGTAGTAGTGTTTGCTATCATTAATTTACTAACTGCTGTAATCTCATTTGATTGAGCATCTAAGTTACCACCTAACTGTGGAGTGGTATCGTCAACCAGATTTGTCATTCCACCCCCACCGCCTCCAAGGGATGATCCATTGAAGTACAATGTTCCACCATTATTATATACTGCGTTAGTAGTAGAAGCTGGAACTGAGTCTGGAAGAATTATACCATCGTTAACCGTTAAAGTTTCAAACGTTCCACTATTAGGAACGTCATTAGATCTACCAGCGCCAAGAACTAATATTCTACCGTTGGAAGAATTTACCTTAGTAACTCTTCCAATATTTTGTATTTTATCATTAACTCCTGTAGGTCTAATATTTGTAATACCTCCACCAGACTTAATATATACTGTATCTCCAACACCAAAAGAAACAGGAGATGTAGTATCTATGCCTCCGACAATTCCACCTATTGACACAAGACCTTCGGAACCATTAGTTATGGTTAAAGAAACAAGTCCCAAAGCTGGCATGGTTGAAGATGAAGATGCGTCTGCTGGAGCAATCAACGGCTTGCTACTTCCAGCGTGATAACCATTAATGTAAACCGGAGTGCCAGCAGCAATATCAGACCCCGAATCATTTCTGACTTGAATTGCAAAATCATTTTGGTCTAACGTCAGAGTTCCCCCAAGAGTTGGGGTTGTATCACTCGAAACAGAAGTTATATATGCTCCTAAGTCAACAACTTGAGACTCTGTAATTTCTAATGCCCCGCTGTGCTGTACAACTGAAGTTTGCGTAATGTTAGCATCAGGAACATCGGCCCAAGTAACAATCGATTGAAGGTTGTTTACTTCTGAACCTCCACCTCCACCCCCGCCGACTGCTGAGAGAGAAGTGAATGTTGTTGCCCCATCTCCAACATACAAAGTGTTTGTGGAGCTATCATGTACTATTTCGTTGTCGTTAGGAGTTGTTCCTGTTAAATTAGTTGTTGTGTCAGATTTTATTCTTATAACGGTCATTATGATAATCCAAATGGTTTTGTACTTGGGGTAAAATCTTCTTCGTAACGAGCTATGTTACTGAGTCTTATTTCGTCTATATTGAAATCTTCTGTGCCTGTACCACTACCAAGAATAACTTGATTAATTGAATAAACGCCCTCATCTCTAGCAAATCCTAGATTAACTCCATTCAAGAAGAAGTTAAGTTTATTAAATTGCTCTGGAGCATTTGGCAGTCCACTGCTACGAACAACAGCTAAGTGAGCAAAGTTATCCAAAACGTTATATGGTGTAGTTATAGCTGTAGAATTTCCGCTATCTTGCACTATGAATCTATATCCGTTAGCTGGATTTCCACCGTATTTTACCTTAATATAATCAGTTGTGTTATCTTTTAGTGTAAATATTTCTACGTCAGAAATATAACTATTTGTGTTGGGCCTAAAGAAACACTCCATTGTCATTCCACTTGGAAAAGCAATGTCTGCAAATGAGTAGGATAGGTTATCCTGTTGTGTTAGCCTTATACCTTCAGAAAAATTACCTTCAGATATTCCAGCGTTTGAAGAATTTATTCCACTAGACACAGTGGCGGCTGTGTTAGAAAGATCCAATAGCCCACCAACACCATCGTCTAAATGCGAATAAAGCATTACATTATTAAAATTAGGATCGGTAGCTTCTTCTGGGTTTCTACTATCAGCCTGCGTTAACGAGGAGTAAGCTCCAGTTCCAATATTGTTAACAGGAGCTATTCTTACTATATAATTTAAGGAATCATCTAACCCATCAATAATAGCATTAGTGTTAGTACTAATACCGTCGTCGTATTGAGTCCAGTTTAATCCACCATCAAATGAATATTCTATATTGTAATCAACAATACCTTGATCTAAAGCGTCGTTTTGCTGCCAGCTAACATATAATTGTCGGTGTCCAACTATGTCGTTTTCCGTAGCATCTTGTAAATTTAAGTTTGTTACTTGGGTGGGAAAATAGCTGAAAACTTTAGCTAATGAATGTGTGCCACCGGCAAAAACTTCTTGCCATCTAATATTTGAGTTTAATTGCTCTGACTCATTTCTGTTTACAACATCTCCAAGTCCTAATTGTCCGTTGGAGTTATCACCAAAGGAAAGTATATACTTTTGTCCATCTACAAATAGAGTTTTATGACCACCAGCTGAGATATTACGTATATCAACATCGGGCAGTCTGTACGGCGTGCTTCTATCCAGATTGTCGCCAGTTCCTAGCTGACCTTTGTGGTTTTGTCCAAACGTCAAGACACTGTTGGCATCACTCAATAACACACTGTGGTTAATTCCGGCTTTTATATCTGTAATTGAATAAGATGGGGTATCATAATAAAATAAATTTCTTCCACCCATATAACCATGATAAAAACAATATGTGCTAACTTTATCAAAGTCTCCTAAAACGTTAATGTAGACATTACCGTAATAGAAATCGTAAGTTCCATCAGCGGTAGTTCCCCTTACATTTAATCTTCCAGCGTTATTATCTCCGAGATATGTGACATTATCCTCATTTCCTCTATTCAAAATTGCAATTGGGTGTGTCTCGGGTACGCCAGAAATTGTGTACGTTCCTTCTGATAACACAAATCTTTCTAATGGATTGTAAGACCCATCAAAACTGTATCTGCCTTCATCTTGATGTGTAACTATAGAAACAAGATTTGAGGATGGTAATACCGTAAAGTTTGCGTCTTGAAAATTTGAAAAATCAAAACTCACTTGAGTCGGAATATTTCTGTTAGCATTATGTCCAAGGCCAAGTTGTCCTTTTTCATTGTTTCCAAAAGAAAATACTCCAGAACTATTTAAAGCTATAGAATGATAATTTCCAGCAGCTACTTTTGTCCAATCGCTTCTTGATCCAACTCTTTTTGGAGTAGCATGGTTTCTATTATCACCATTACCTAGCTGCCCAAAGCTATTTAAACCCCAAGAGTATAGTTTTGAATTTTTAATTCCAAGACTGTGGTGGTTTCCAGCGGAAATATCGGACCATCCAACGTTAGGGTTTTCGTAATACAATAGATCTTGCCCATTGGACAAAAAAGAATCATTTAATGTAGATAAACCAACTTTTTCATAATCTCCTAGAACTTGTATTTCTACGTAATCAGAGTAATAGTTATATCCGTTTACATTTTGTTCTAGGGTTCCTCCACTGTAATAAATCTGTGATTCTACACCTGAATTAAGCACTGCTACGGCGCTAGCTGGAGGTATACCGCTTAAAATATAAGTATTACCAGAAGATGCTATATATTTAGTTTTATTAACATTTGCAGAACCTAGAGTAAAAGACGTTCCGTCTAGAGAAGAATTTACTAAACTACTTAAGTCTTCAAAAAAGTAATCAACTCCGATTAACGTTGGTTTATTTTCGAAAGAACTGTTTTCAATTCCTAACGCTCCATAAGAGTTGCTACCAAAACCAAATAAATAACCATCTTCATTTATAGCTAGAGAGTGTTGACTACCAGCAGCAACTTTAGTGTAAACTTCTCCGCTATTATAAATTGTTCCATCTTTGAAATATGAATTATTTACTTTTGTCAGTTGAGTTCTATTTGTTCCGGGACCGTTGTTTAACAATCCTAATTGTCCATAATAGTTATATCCACATGAATATAAATAACCAGAATTATTTATACCCAAGGTGTGATAGTAACCTAAACTAAAAGTGTCCCACGTTAAATCGTCTACAACAAAAACTGGAATTTTTCTATCACGCTTGTCTCCTAGCGATAATTGTCCAAACTCATTAGAACCAAACGTATAAATATCATTTGATACGGGAGGAGGAGTTGTTGTGGTGACTGTAACATGTGTAGCTGTGTCAACTAAATAAACGATTCCGTTTAATTCAAAGTCATAAATTGGATTAGAAGAAACAACACCATTTCCATCTAATTCTGAAGCAACTCTATTAATAAATTTAATAGTTATTGTGTCGTCAGAAGACACATAAGCATAATCAATTGAAAGGTCGTCGGGTAAATATGTTTTCGGAGAAACTAACACAACATAAGAATTTGACACATCTATATCAGAGAGGTTAATTTGAACGCTTTGATGTTCTCCAACATTAATTGACGGTATATCAAATGTTGTTGTAAATGTTCTACTGTAACCTCCTTCTAAAAAAACACTTAATTCAGACCAAGGTGTTGATCCATCTCCTATTTTGAGTAACTTTGTATCTATACAGAAAGCCGGTTCTCCCGCCTTAAGTATGGGGTTACTAGTTCGAAATTCAGATTCTGTAGCCCTTCTTAATTGTATGTGTTTAAAAGTTGACACTAAAATACCTCGTCTATAGTCCAGTTAACTTTTCTTGGAGGAAACCCATCAACATCACTAAATGCCCACGCTCCATTTTGATTTAACATTCCAGCAGCGTCTCTTTCACGAATCCAGAATGACCCATCTGGTTGTTCAAAACGCTTGGGGCCACCATTAAATACTCCCCAGCTATTTTGCACTAAGAATAAAGTTTCGTTATACACTTCGTGGGAATCATCCATCGCCGTCCATGCCATTGCGTGATTCCAAGACCCGCTCTTTTTAGCTATGCCATGCTGACCGCGACGTGAGGAAAATCCATAATTACTACAGACACTTAAAGCATACCCATTAGCAATAGCGTCTCTAGCTTCTTCAACCGATTTAACCATACTGATGGTTTTGACTTGATGCTTCTTGCCTTCTTGTACAATTTCGGATGGAACGCCACGCCTTCCCCATCCAGCACCAAGCATACCATTATATTTTGATAAATCTACAAATCCATAATCTTTTCTTACTAAGATGCCACCATTTTGATGAACGAATCTAGCGGCGACAGAGCATGACATGCCTTGACCGCCATGACCTCTAGAGCCATAAATAGCTTCTGTAGCACCCCTAGCCACAAAATCTTCTTTATCGCCACCGACAATTTCATGACTTCTGGTAACGTCTACGGCGTTGCGTGTCGAATGGCTGACACAATCGCCTGTAACCTGTCGCTCATGAGCGCCAAACGTTGGGTCATATTTTTGAACTGACTTGTAAAGTAAAGCTGTTTTACCTTTACCGCTACTATATAAATCAGAAGCTGCCACACCAAACAAAGGATGTGGCAACTCACCTAATAGCTTGTCTGTATCTTCTGGATCGCACCATGAGCCTACAAAACCATCCTTGTAAGCTTTTAGTATGTCTCTTGGTGTATTAAACATCTTTTACTCCGGTACGTTATTTTTGGCCCACTTGACAATAGTATTAATAACAACTGCCGCGATTGGAACAAGCATAACGCCCAGATTACCTAAATCTAGGTCTGCTAAATTTTCACCTAAATATGTTAGCCCAGCAGCCAAGGCTACCAACGCTGTATTTTTGCTAATTTCTAAAACATCCGTTACATTTAAGCTAAATGCTGGGGATTTATTGTCTGTATCACTCATGTCACACCTCTTCTGTTACACTAATTAAAAAGCCGCCATGCTCACTATCAGAAATCCTATACGGGTAGCCAATAAGTCTAACCGTTTTATTGTTTTGTAATTTTGTAGTTTTATTGAATCTTCTGTTCATTTTTAAACATGAGAAAAATTCTGACTGAACTTCTTCTCGTTCCTCTTCTGCGAAAAGATTGATCCAATCAAAACCTTCTATGCTGCTTACTATATCTTTGGTGTAATCTTGCATCATTGCATTACACCAAACTAATCTTCCTTGTTCGTCAGTTTCGAAAAGCGAAATATTACTATAATGTAAAGCAGCCTTAGTTCTTTGTATGATTACTTTTTGTCTTCCTTCTATTCTTCCGCAGGTAGCTCTCATATCTATAATAGCATCTTTTATGCTATTGCCACCATTTGTTTTTAATTCTTTCTCCATTAACTGTCGCAAATCGTTTACAGATTTAATAAAAACGTCGTGATTTTTAACAAGTTTAAAGAGTGGATTTATGAATTTTTTCCAAAGAAATGTAAAAAAACCTATCACACTACCAATAGATCCAACTATAATTGCTATTATTTCTGGATTTATGTCAGTCACGTTGATAATCTCCAAGTAGAAAGAAAGAGTGGAAAGCACTCATTAGGAGTGCTTTCCGTAAGCTAGAATATATAATAGATTATGATTCGTAACTATCTCTTGCTTTATACTCGTCAGTTGTAGGTGCTGCTAATCCGCCAAAGTGATAAGTAAGCTCACCCGGAACTGCTCTACTTGGAACAATCTCCGTTGAAACTGCGGGAGTTCCATCGGCTGGATTAACAAAAGTAGAAGCCGCTCCAGCGTCGTCGCCTTTTGTTCTACCGGGAACCATAGCAGTTGAAGGTCTTGCTAATACGTCTAACGATTTAACAGTTGAAGTGCTACCATCAGCGCTGGCAGACTCGCCAAGCTGTCTAGTTGACACGACAATCGTTTGAGGTGCAACACCTCTAACACCAACTTCTGAACCCGGAACGGAAAGAAGGGAGCTAGAGTCGTTATTTACTTCATTGTTACCATCTTGCGTTCCAGCGCCTCTAATTAAGAAGTTTCTTTCTCCTTCTTGAGAGTTTGGAAAAAAGGCCAGACCTCCAGTACCGCCAGCCTTTGCTTTTGCAACTCCTGCATAATCTTCATTTTCTACAGCAGTGCCATCTTGAGCAACAACTTTAGAACCATAGTCGCTTCCGCCATCGGCTACTTCGACTAGACTTCTATTGTTAGTAATCGGATTATCTGAACCAATATTGCCAGCATTTACAACAGTGCCGCCATCATTTACGGTGCTAGAAGCAGTAACCACACCATTTAAGCTAGAAACCTGAACTATAGACATAATAAGTCTCCATTTTTTAAAGAATATTCCTTATTCCTAAAGCATTCCTATTCCTATTATTCTATACACTTTATTGCATTATTTCAAATTCATTTTTATCTTTTCGTATATATTTTTCAGCCTTTTTCTAGCTGTTTCTCGGCTATATCCTCTCTTTTCTGCAATCTCTTGAATTGTAAAATTGCATAGTCTATCATGCAAAATTGACTTATCCTCTTCCTTTTCAAGAATTTCCATACAGTCTTCTAGTATAAAAGGGTATAATTTTGTTAATTTATCTTCTTCTGTTTCAGATGTAATGTTCTCGTTGATTGGCTGACATTTTGACATTTTATTATGAAACTTAATTTCTTTTATGCATTCTATCATCACCCCTTTGTATAAATATGTTGTAAATTTAGTATTAAAGCTAGATTTATAATTAACAAAACATTTCCACAAGGCATTTAAATGACAAGTATGAATTGTGTCGCTGTCTAAATCAATAGCAAAAGATTTAGATGCCTTATTCATTATTTTTACTATGTCAGGATTCTCCATTGCGTTTATAATCTTCTTGTTTAAATCCATCGTGTTCTCCTTTTTTCAAAAGTAAATCTTCAATGTTATGTCTAACACTTTTAAAGTTAAACATTTTACCAACCCCGATAAAAAATCTGTATCTGCTAAAGATTTTTAAAACCTCAATCCCCCTAACAGAGTCTAAATCTTGTTTAATCTTAGGCGTTATATCAAAATTTGTATGAGCAACCCAGCAGTCAAAATTTGTAATCATGCCTAAATCTTCAAATAGCTTTTCATTAACTGGTATTTTACCTAATATTATATTAGGATTATCAGCACCTTCTAACTCATCTTCATAAGTAGTTTGTCCTTCGTATTTTTCTTCTGTTTCTATGTCACTTCCTGCAATTATTCCGCTTAAAAGGTCTGAGAAAAAGGTTGACGTTAACTGTTCTTCTAGAACATTTTCATATTTCTGCCAGCCAATTTTTGGCTTTAATTTATTCATTTTTAACACCTTTCATTTTAGCATATCAGAGGGCTTAATGCAAGGTTCTTCTTGTGGTTGACTTGTTTCGTTTTGAATATTTAACCATTCATAATTTTGAGATTCATGTCCTAGTTGAACCAAGAAGGTAACTAAAGACTCTGCCTCACCACTATTTTTCATATGATCAGTAATTATTTTAATTATTTCTATAACGCAAGACTGATTTTGTATATTATGAACAATTTTAGCTAAAGCAGAAACACACTGTGTGTTGTATTGGTCTACTGTAATATCTATTACAGGTTTAGATTCCTCATTGGGAATATATAGACAAATCTTAGCTAAACATTCTTTTGTATTATCTTCTTCTGTTTTTTTAAAGTACTGAAAAATTTTTTTAAACATAATTAGATATTTTTCTCGCAATATTATCCCAGTTATAACTTTGTGCAGTGATTAAACCATTAATATTTGTTTCTACTGCTCCATTTTGATGTTTTTGTTTGTGAATACTAATCATGTGAGAAGAAATTTGTTCTTCTTGATTTTTTCCAATTTTACCCCAGTTTCCACTTCCATGAAACCAAACCCCATCGAAAGCGACCTCTGTTTCATCTATATCGACCAATAAGCAGTTCTGACTGTTGCAAAATTCTGTGTGTGCAGAATAATTTGTAGCTATAACTTGTTTACCACAAGACATTAATTCTAGAAGTTCCAAATTCCACCCTTCTGCTCTTGATGGAAATACTCCACAGTCCACATTATTCATAATATTATACACTTCTTGGGGTGTATTGACTCTATCAATGAATTTAATCTTTTCTCCTAGTTTGCAGTTTTTGTAAAGACTTTGCCATTCTTTAGTTTGAGACTCGTTTAAAAATGGATTACTACACATCATCCAAAGCTCTACGTTGTCATTTTCTTCAAAAGTGTCACAAAACACTTTAAATAATATATCATGACCCTTTCTCACCTCCCACTTACCGCAATTAAAAAATACGGTTGATGAATTGTGCGATTGAGTAATGCTAGGCTTGAACGTCTCAACGTCTACTCCAAGAGGGATAGTAATTATATTGTCATTGTCTAGTGTTAGCTCATTTTCACAAATGTTTTTAGCCCACTTGCTTGTAACAAATAATTTATCTAGGCTATTTAGGTGGTGTTTTTCTACACTTTTAAATACGTCTAATTCAAAAAAAGGAAAACCAATATGCTCCCCTTTTCCAACAAATTCTGCCATTTCGTGCTGATGCCATATTCTTATACATGGGGCATTTTTGTCAAAAGTTTTACTATTCTCTAGACACTGCCTTATAACATCTGCGTCTTCCTGCGTGACAACCTGAAGTGGCTTAAAGGGAAATAGAGATACATTATATATATTCGATAAGCTTTTGACTATGTTTAGCCCTGCAATACCATAACCCAATTGATTAATAGGCGAGATTATGTTAATGTTGTTCATTTAGTTTCTCCATTGCTGCTGTATTGAAATGTCCATGAAAACCAAAAGATTTGTAAGTTGTAATATCTTCTGGGTTGAATCGTTTTATTTTACCATCTTGATGCTCAACTGAAAACTGATAAGCTAATTCTGCTTTTGGAAATTTAATACCCTCTTTAATCATATAATCTTTATTTATGTAGCATAGAAAAAAATCTTCTGCACATACATCATCATGCAGAAACATGTATGATGGTATTCCAGCTTGAATATGGCTGTTGCTAAAATATTCTAATGAAGATGATGTTTCTAAGAATTTTTTGCTTCTTAAGGAAAACCCACCATTTCCAACTGTATAGCCCCAGCTAGCCCAAGGAGATCCTATATAATCGTAATTTAAAAACTCATCGGTCCAATAATTTTTATCAATTATGTAACCGTCTGACTGTATTAAAAGGCAAAATTCTGTATCTATATAGTCTTTTAACTCTTTGACACAAAAATGATTGTACATGCTTATATCTAGATATGGTATTTGATATGTTTCAAGTTCTGAATCTTTCTCGCAAGACAATAAAATTGATTTTTGAAAATCTACTTGATTCAAACAATGACGCATCGCTTTCTTGGTTTTTTCTAGGTGGCTTGGTTTTCCAACTATAGACACAAGAGTTACATCATTTAACTTCATGATAACACATCCTTATCTAGAAAGAACCATCGTTCAAAATCATGAGGATTTTTAGAAGTGTCAACAAGAAATAAATAGTTTATTAAATCTGTCATATTGCTAAACATATGTTTGTGTGGTAACATAAAAAAAAGCCAGTTTGGAACATTTTGCTTTCCTTGTTCACACCATAGCAAAATTGGTTTCTTTTGTCTATTTGCTGTTACTATTTCTTCATACGATCCGCACATATGAACGTCTATGTTTATGTAAGCAATTACAAAGTCAGAAACATCTACACATCTCAAATCAGCATTTCTTATATGTCCAAATTCATTTCTAATTTTATCATATTGGTGTGTTTGTTTGTAGTATTCTATTAATTTTCTTGTTTGATTATCTTCTTTAGCAGACTCAATTGGCTTAGAACATGGATCTAATACTTTAATTCCAATGGTTTGAAGTAAAGGCTTAATAGCATTTCTCCAACTCACACCACCATCTGGAACTCTATCCATAGCCCCAATGAGATATGTTCGCATGTCTTTTAAGTTGTTTAGCATAATTATTTACTCTTTTAACTTAGTGCTACTTTCAAAAACTCTTGAATTGTCTGTGGGTTGTGCTGATTAAAAGTATTATTAACAATAAACTTTCTTTCTTTGGCCGTCTTGACACCGAGAGATTTAAGAGCATCAAAGCAATCTTGCTGTAATTGTGTATAACCGTTACTATTTCTAGGTTTCACTGTAACAGGAGGTACTGCCTCTGCTAATGGTATTATTGTTTTTTTTGCGTAGGTTTTCTTGGTTGTTGTATTGGCTTTTGATATAGGTTCAGCTTCTATATCCTGAATTGTAAAAAGCTCAATATTATTAAGATCTATTTTTACTTTAGAGTTTAGACCTTCTATGAATTTAAAGACAAAAACCAAAATCAATAATATTGCTATAAAATCACTCACGATGCTATCTTCATGTCCCATTGTTAAACTCCTGTGTATTGGGGGTTTTGCAACTACATCTGCCTCGCCCAAGAACCCCGTAACTTGGCTTTCTTGGCAGAAGTATTTCTATTATACCATAGTATCGTCCTTAGTCAAGTCGAATCTTTAAAAAAAGACCCGACATGCAAAAAGAGCACATCGGGTCCACTATTCTTGTTGGCAGAGTAAAAATTAACGTTCCTTATCGGTTGACGCAGAGGGACCAAGTGAAATTTCATCTGCCATTACGCAAACAGAATTCCTTGGATTACCTTCCTTGTCCTGATAATCATCTATCTTAATTTTTCCCTGTACTCCAACAAGCCTTCCTTTTTTTAAATGCTCTTTTAAAGCTTCGGCCATTTTGCCAAAACAAAGAACATTTAAATAAAGAGTATCATCATTTCTTCTGTCGTTTACCGCCATTCTGAACTTGGACATTGAAGTTCCTTTTTGCGTAACAGAAAAATCTGCATCTTTTGTCAGTCTTCCACAGCCTAACCAAGTGTTAATATTCATTATACCTCCAATGCTGAACGAATTCTACCACGAACCACTTGAGTGTTACCGACATTACTAGTACCAAGTGTAGCGCTGTAAATTTGTCGTGCAATCTTTCTACTTAAACCCAACGTGCTGGCAGCGGTCTCAGTTCCGTTCCTAGTGTTTTCAAAAACACCAAAACCAGACTTGTGAGCTAATGCCGTCAGAGGGTTTAGTGTAGTACCCCTGTTTGGCCCGCTATGAATGGTAGCCTCAATCTTTTTATTATCAACCGTCCAGTCGTAAGAACAAGCAACATTGTTTAAACGATTAAAAAAATCTGTATAAGTCATAAAACTTTCCTTTCTGCTAAAATAATTATTTATCTAACTGCTCAATCTCTTCTCTTCCTTCATCCAAATATGAAGTTAACTTTTTTATCTCTTCTTCTACGTTTTGTTTTTGCATAATTAGTTCTTCAATAGCTTTAGCCACATTGCTTAGATGGGCTTGTGCCATATCTTTAAGTGTTGGCATCATTTTTCCTTTCTAAGTTTCATAAGTTACATAATCTAACACTTGTTTATGAGTCCAATTAGATAAGTATTCTCCAAAAGTTGCCAGTTTAGCTAATTCTTTGTAATCTTTTTCTAATTTTTCTATCATGCTTACTATTATAGCTTCTTGATGAGCGATTATACAATCTGAAACTAAAGATTCTATGGCTTTTCTTCTCTCACTCGACATTTATTTTCTCCAATATTATACCGACTTCAAGTAATAATTGCTTTGCTATATCAAAATTTTTTCTCCAGCGATTTTCACCATTTTCTATCGAAACCACTCTTTTTATTCCAGACTGTATTATTAAGCCAGCACATCTTGAACATGGTTGAAACGGCCAAGTGTATAATGTACATCCTTCTACAGATTTATTAGCAAACATCAAAGCGTTTGCCTCTGCGTGTACTATGATATCATATTTTGCCTCTCTGTCAACTAGTCTTTCTTCAGAATCTTCAACCCCCTGAGGAAAACCGTTAAAACCAATAGACACAATTCTATTATTATCATCTACCACAACAGCTCCCACTTGAGTTGACGGGTCTTTCGACCACGATCCTACTAGTTTGGCTAGTTCAAGGAAACGTTTATCCCATTTTGTTGATTTCATACCACAATAATCCCAAGTTAGCTAAAGCATAGGCAAACCACATTAACGCATGTGGATAATCTTTGCCAATAAAACAACATCCACATGTCCACAGGTAACACATTGTAGATATAATTATAGCTGGTAGTGTCATTTTAGTTATTTACAATCAAAAAGCTGGTGTCGCAGAAAATTTGATCTATTTTTAGATTCTTAAGTTCCACAAATTCATCAACAGCTTTAATAACAGCTGAATGAGATTTAGGGTTATAATCGTGACCACAAATAAAACCACCATCTCTTACTTTTGTATGCCAACAATTAAGATCATCTTTTACGCATTCGTATGAGTGACATGCATCAATATATAAGATATCTATGCTTTTATCTTCAAATATATTTACTGCTTCTATTGATTCTTGTTTAATGTATTCGATTGGTTTTTTTGTGTGTGATAATAGTTTCTTACACGATTCTATTTGGTTGTGTTGATTAAATAAATCTATACAAAAAATTCTATCTATGAAATCAAAAGATGAGGCAATTAGCGCTGATTCACCAAAATAAGATCCAACCTCAACATAGTTTTGTTTGACAAAGCCTCTATTTTTTAGATTACACATAAGATGTATCAATCCGGTTAATTGTATTCCAGATCCTTTATTCCAATATGGGTTCAATCTCATGCTATTTGAATTCATATTAAACGACTTTTATGTATGTTATGTGTAGTTCTCTATTATTTATTTTCGGCCTATTTGATTGTACCTTTGTTATTTTTAATTTGCCCAAAATGCTACTAATAGAAAATTGTCTATTGTATGTTTTACTTGACATAATAACGTCATTATCTGCAAATGTAGCATCCCATTGATGTAAACCATTATATCCAACACTGGTTGCTTCGTTTTCATACATTCTAATGTGTATTAACCCATTATTCTTACATATCTTTTTAGCACCTTCAAGTATCAAATCTGGTGATTCTGAATGGTCTAAGGCATTTCTAGAAAATACAACATCGAACAGTGAATCTGCTATATCTCCAATATTTTCACATTCCATATTAATAGCAGGGTGCGGTCTTGGTAAAAAGTGTTTATCTAAAATTTCTGTATAAAAATTAGTTAACGGGTCAACGCCAAGTAAATTTATTCTGTATTTATTGTCTTTTGTTCCTAAAGTTGATATTGGTCCACAGCCTAAGTCGATTATGTTTAATGTTTGCTGTCTTCTTAGGTGTGGTATATTTATTATTTCCTGTCTTAATTCATGATCAAGAAACAATCCCTCAGACTTTTGTGATTGCCAATATATACTATTTTGTATATGTAAATCCCAAAAATTTTTTTCTTCATCGTAATTTCTAGTATTCATATTAATAGTTCCAATTGTGTTTAAAAGAATATTTTTCTTTTATAAGATTGTTATGCTCATAGTAGTAATCTTTTAGTTGTTTTATCCACTTGTCTTCAATGTGTGAACATGAGGTTGATATACCCAGTTTGTTGCAGAGTCCTTGCCACGTTTTTCGAGAGTTCCATCGTATACTTGTTGTAATGTCAGTCATGTGGTTGTCAACATTTAAAAAATTAAATATTGACTCTAAAACATTCTCCGTTTTTTCTTTAAAGTATTCATAATTAACTAACAAAGTTGATTTTTTATCAAATAGTTCATGAAGTCTATCTAGGTGATTAACGTAGAGACCCGATGTTATAGCCCAGTGTCGTGGCTTTTGTTGATTAAATATTTCTTCTACTGATGGAAAATTGTGAAATACTGGATCGTCTGGTACTTTAAAATGAACAAACTCTCTAGCCTTGTCTCCCAACCCATGTTCATGAATAGAAGATATTAATCTAAAAAATGTATACAGAGAAACGAATCTGTCTACTGGATTTCTTAATACAGTTATAAACTTAACTTCATTTTTACAAAGATTTTTAATCTGCTTTGCGGCAAAAGGCGATGAAAAATAAGATGTGCTTTTTTCAAATTTTAGCGTACCATCTTCCTTAAAGCAATTATTGTAATGTATTATTTCGTCTTCTTGTATTGTTTTTGCATGAAAAAATCCCGGTTCCTTGCTTTTGGGTGTAATAATTGAGCTTATGTCTGGGTGCATATCGAGCATACCCGCTAAAGACGTAGATCCTGTTTTGGGTGGACTATATATTAAAAAGTCTAATTTAGTTTTCATGTAAAATTGCTTTTATTTCTGAGGTATTCATATCCCACACTTTTTTTCCAGCCTTGTCTATATCTGAAGTATACTCTTGATTAATATCTACTATGGGATATATATAATAATTAAGTTTTATGCTATGGTCAGCTTTCTCTTCGCAGCAGTAACCCATAAACTTATCTACGGGAGCAACAATAGAGCTTGGATTATTAAAATTGTGCAACTCCATGTTATCTAATGAATGGTAGCATTGTGGAATTACATAACTTAATAATATAGGAAACTTTGTAGCATTAATTAATTTTTTCGCACCTTGAAAACTAAGCATATAGGCTTCAGCACCGTCAAATAAAATTCTATTATGTGATGAATCCCAGCTTAATCTTTTCGACAAGTTAATAATATCGTAGTTAGAAATAATTAAATTTGAATTAGCGACTTGGGTAACAGTGTCACTATCAACGTCGTCTTCAATAATGAGAGCGTGTGATATTTCTTCTTCTACTATTTTTTTCCATAGTTTATAATGGCTTAAATAAGCACCAATTGATCCTTTACAATAATTTAAATACGCCTTAGCAGAAAGATTGCAGGGGTTGACATTTAGACCAAAATGCTGTGCTGTTACCAACCCATCTCTTGTATCAATAGCTGAAAACCTTTCTATTAAATGTTTTTGATTTATATTATCCCATCTATCACTTCTATCGTCTAGATTAATACAAAAAATTCTATCTATTTGATCTTGTTGATAACTAACAGCGTTGTTATTTATTGTATATTTGGACCTAACTGGAACGTGGGGAGAAAATATCTCGCACATGCTTCTGTTGTTTGCTTCTGATTGAGATATATCTTTATTTGAGTAGCAGTCTGATCTTTTTTCGTGGTGGTGAGGAATGTGATAAATATATTCATCTATGTCAAAAATTATCAATTCTTTTATGTCGGGATGAATTTCATTTATTCTATTGTAAAGGTCTACTTCGTCGTACCCATAGCCAATTAAGTCTTCTCTAAAATAAGGAAATTTGTCCCTGTGTATGACAAAAAATCCAGATGTATACCTAGAAAATAAATAGTCACCCCTAATAAAATAATTATATGCATTTACATTCTTAAAGAATCGCTCAATAAAAGAATCATTAACTAATAAATAGTCACAATCAATTTTAATTACAAATTCACACGAAGAGAGATCAAAAGCTAGATTATAAGCTTTACCCAGATTGAAAAATGGCTCATTCTCAACCCTAATAACCTTAACATTTTCATATTCATTTATTTCTATTTTATTATCCGAAGAATAGTCTACAACGATTATTTCTTTTATTAAATCAACACTATGCCAAGACTGAATAATCTTATGTAAATTTTCTTCTCTATTCTTGCAGGCGATTAGTAAAGAAATACTGGTTTCAACTGTTTTATCTGCTGGTAGCAAACTAAGACCTTTACCATACATGTGGTAGTGAAAAAAATATTTTTCTTTTTTTGTTAAACCCATTTCAGATGCATAAGGCTCATAAAAATCTACAACATTAGGGCATTGCTGTTCATAGAAAACTTCATTAAAATTTTCATCTATTTTGTACTTTTTGTAAAATTCTATTATATCCATTAAACACTCTGATCAAAATGTGTTCTGTTTACTACGTTGAATTCCGCACACTTAGACATATCTTTTAGGCACGTTGAGCCAATATACGCACATGAACTTCTTAAACCGCCTAAGATATCTAAAACAACGCCCTCTGCATAACCTTTGTATGGAACAGTCAAAACTCTACCTTCGCTAGCGCGGTAATCTTTAACTCCACCATACTTTGATTGTGCGGCGTGTGATGACATTCCATAAAACTTTAATTCTACTTTTCTTGTTTCTGTGGGATAGCCGGGATCATGTGGTTGCCACCAATCCCTTCCGCCCTTGTCTTGAACTGAACATTTGTATTCGTATGTCCATTCGCCCTCGCATTCATCTGTGCCAGCAAGCATACCTCCAAGCATAACAAAATCTGCTCCCGCAGCAAACGCCTTGCAAATATCTGATGGCTTTCTACAGCCCCCATCTGCGCAAATTAGCCCAAGTCTACCCTTTCCATTTCTAAGCCCGTGAGCGGCGTGAGAACACTCCATTATAGCTGATAGTTGAGGATATCCACAACCTGTTTTTAATCTTGTAGTGCAAGCAGAACCCGGACCAATTCCAACTTTGACAATATCTACTCCACCGTGTAATATTAATTCTTGCACCATCTCTGGGGTGCATACATTGCCAGCCATAATGATTGGCTGTTTACCAAATTCATATCTTACTTTGGAGCAGAAGTTTACGAAGTCATCAGTGTAACCATTAGCCACATCTATGCATATGTTTGGAAATTTACCAGTTAAGTCTGAAAAAGATTTTAATTTATCTAGATCATGACCTTTAATACCAACACTAAACCACTGATATTTTGGTTCTAGTAAGTGTGCTAAATAATTAGCGTTTTCATAATGTTTATGTAGACATGTCGGCATCTTGTGTCGCATTAAAGATCTTG
>Ga0255777_10001269_pt1 | contig 23961 bp, 14 predicted proteins | sample 101ome_15_FD_179975 | JGI IMG/M metagenome (GOLD analysis project Ga0255777, IMG submission 179975) | Coastal salt marsh microbial communities from the Groves Creek Marsh, Skidaway Island, Georgia - 101402AT metaG (version 2) | ecosystem: Environmental > Aquatic > Marine > Intertidal zone >... | reverse complement strand
GGCGTTGGCCGTGCAATGGATGAACCACTCTGCGGCGGACTCTCCGTAAATTCCACAGGAATAGCCCGAGGACATGAAGACGTGGCGAGAACCGCCCTGGTAGCCGCCGACGCACGCGTAGCCGGACCAGCCGTTCCCAGACGAGACGGTTTCGACACACCCATACGTACCGTAATTCTGCTGAATCCCAGCTCCCGTTTGGTCAAACACGATTGACTTTCCGTTCGGCATGCGGAGGCCGCCGTCGATGATGCGGGCCGAGGCCACATTATTGTTACAAAACAGGATCTGCTCGCCGGTGGGCGCGTTCACGTGGGTGGTCCCAGTGGAACTCTGAATGAGGGCGTAGGCCTCTCCGTCGTCTTCAAAGAGGAGATGGGAGAACCAGGCGTAGTTGGAGTGAACGCTTCCGCCGATCGCCGTCCTCCCGATGTACGAAATCACATCCATGTCGTAGTTGAATCCCACTGTGCCATACACCTCCAAGTTGAACTGGGGGTCAAATTCGTTAATGCCCACGTAGCCGTTCATTTCAATCACGGGGTCGCCGGGATTGAACGAGGGGTGATGGTTGGTCACCAGCAGCGCGGGCGGCGCGGACGCCACTCCCGTCAGCTGCCTGAGTTCCCACTTTGTTGAATAGTGCACCTCGCTGCGGAAAGGCAGATCGTGCTTCCCGTACTGAATCCCCACGGTGTTCAAGAGTTCCAACACATTTGCAGGGTACCACTCGAGTACGCCGTTTTGCTGCAAGGTGAACATGTGCACGCCATGGGAAATGACCCCGGAGTCCTCGTAGGTAAATTTGAGCCCACCCAGACCAGCGGCATTGGAATTGACCAAGGTCAGCACCGAGGACCCTCCCGCGGCCGTGCTGTGCATTGGTGCATTGGTCACCGGGTCGACGAGACCCAGCGTGGTGAGTCCGCCGATGGTGACGTCGCCCAGAAAGGAGCCCCAGCCATTCGTCTTCACGAAATCTGCAGTGAAGAGGTTCTTGAGATTGACCCCGTAACTGTTGGACGTGTTGTTGATTGCGAGGATGTCCTCAAGGCCACCCACCGCGTTCAGGGTGTCCGACACCTGCACGGCGAGCTGGTCGACGAAGAGCTTGGGGGCGCGGAAGATCCTTCCCTGCCCGAGGTCCAATTCCTTGGCCTCGTCGCCATCACTGGGTTCGATCGTGAAATTTTGGTGGAATACAGCATTGCTTGCAGTGATGGAACTCTGTGCCGTAATGGAGGGTGCCGTGATGGATGCCTTGGCTACGACGGTGGCGAACCGAGAAGATCCATTGACGTCGAGCTTAAAACTTAGCGGCAAACTCTTTCCAATCACGTTCCCGTCCAAGTCCAACCCAGGGTTCACGTTCCAACCAATGCCCACGTTCCCGCCCTCGTCGATGAGGAAGGCACGGTCGTAGCCGCGAGAGGTATCTCCCGAAGGCTTGGTGATGAAAAAGTGGTCTCCTGTGTAGTGGATGCCCATGTCGATGGTGGTGATGGTTGCACCGCTCGGCCTTGGAGTGCCGTTGAGGTGGTTGACGCGCAGGCGCAGTTGTCTGGAAGAGTGGAGGGTGGTGTCATTTGTTTCGCTATAATCGCTAAGAATCTCGACGGGAACCTGCACATCGCCCGCGCCTCCCTCCACGTAGTCGACGAAAAATTGACCCTCGCATTCGAGTGCGTGATTTGGGGCACTGTAGGTCCCAATGTCCACGTAGGCCGGCATTGTGTCTTAAGACTTGTGCAACAATTTTTTTTCTTTGGCATTTCTCCATGCCTCCTCACACAGGGCCCACATTTCTTCCTCGGTCAGGTCGTCGTCGATATTGATTTCCAGACGCCTCTTCTCCGCCTGTCCCGCGCAGTGCTCACACCTTCCAAAATTTCCTAAGCCGAACTTGCGATCAAGAGCAGTCACCGGGAGGACTTCCAATAAGGTTCTCTGTCCTTCTAGGCACTTCCGACACCCCTTTCCCATCAGCCGGCATTCACCAGATGAGAATACAGGGTGGTCAATCTTCATAACCCTTTTTTCGAAATGCTCAACCCACCTAGACCATTCATTCATTTTCCGAAAGTCCCTTTGAAAGGCATTATCTGTTTGACTTCGCAAAAAAGTTTGAACGCAGGAAATAATGGACATCACGTGGACCGCTCTTCTGAATTCCAACGCCTCATTGCGGTGGGATGTGCCGTCGCTGTTGGCCTTTTGCTTTTGCTGCCCTCCTGAATGGAGCGAACAATACCTTCCTCCGACCTCGTGCAGCTGTGCTCCACAACAGTTGGACATCTCGCAGAAAGTGTCCGACTTTGACTTTGCCCTCTCCTGAAAAACAGAGGAAGATCGAAAAAACTTGGCCCAGGGGCATCGATTGTTCTTCGACGCTGCTTCCCATTCATTCTTTTCCTCACTCCAGACCTTCACCGGAAACGTGCAAAAGGTGACCGGGTACCTATCCTTCGCCCCGCCAAAATCCTTTGTAGCGGAGTATAATAGCGCGCAGTATACCTCGGGGTCGACGTGCAGACTTCCTAGCCACCCGGTCAAATATGTTTTTTCCTTGGGTTCTTCATTCTTCCACCACATCTCCCGGTGAAGGCAAAAGGAGCCATTGTCCTGGAGGTATTTCAAATTGAAGACGGGCCTTTCCCGAGCGAGCTTCGAAAGGGTCGCCACGGGTTTGTGTTCGTACCGCACAAATGTCTTGTAATCACCATTGCACATGGACCAAAGAAAACGAAGCACATACCAAGCGTCACTTGTAACAAGGAAATCATCAATATTCTCTCGAAATGGAATTACATCGTCCCCAGCGCCAAGGCACTGTGTCACGATGTCTCCTCGCTCCCAACCCGTGCTCAAACTCATTTCTGAACAACCTCCACATCCCAAACCTCAAATCTTGAAACGCAAAACCGTTACACATTAAATTTTAAATTATCTACTACCTCCAAAATTTTTTAGACCCCCCTCCAGAATTTTTTTCAGAAATTTTTTTTTGCAAAAACACGTCGGACCGTTACACAAAAAAAACACCTACTCATACGTTAATGATACTAAAAATGCATTTTTGGGGCCATTTCTAAACGTTAAACCCTAAAGTCGCATTTTTTGCAAGGTGTAAAAAACGCATGTAACGCCCAAGCCCTCGAAAACCCAAGCCCTAAAGTCGCATTTTTTGCAAGGTGTAAAAAACGCATGTAACGCCCAAGCCCTCGAAAACCCAAGCCCTAAAGTCGCATTTTTTGCAAGGTGTAAAAAACGCATGTAACGCCCAAGCCTTCGAAAACCCAAGCCCTAAAGTGGTCGATAGGGATTTCGTAGAGATAATGTTGACCAATCATTGGTATGGTATACCGGCGAGGCCATCTTTGAAGATAATTAGCTGCCACGCCAATGTGTACAATATCTTGGACGCACCATCGCCCTCGCTCCCGTCCGTCAATGCAGTGTAGCTCTGCTCTGAAAAACGGGAAAAGTTGATGGCGCCCTTGGGGTCGTTTAGGTCCCGTCCGAAGAATTTCCACCTCACCGGGTACCTCGAAAAGGCTTTGGCATGCTGATACTCGTCCAGCACATTCACGTGGGTAAACAATTTGCTGCCTCCAAGAGAGATGGAAAATTCCGTGACGCATCTTTTGAAATCCAATCTGCTAGTATCGTTGGACCGCACACAGAGGCACGCTGCGTATACAGGATTCTTAATTCTCATGAAAGCCGTGTCCAGATAGAGTTCGTGCCTCGAGGGCATCGTAAACGTGTAATGCAGTGGATATTCAGCAAAGCGTTTTCTATGGATCCCAGAAAGGTAGGCTCCTCGGATTCGAACGCTTCCCACACACGTGCCCGTCCTCTTGACCGCATCGGACACGCCTATCCTCACCTCGAGACTGTGATGCCTCAGCGCGCAAAGGGGGAAAGCATCTTGAATCTTGTTGCCCAGCAGTGGGATGCGGTAGGCAAATTCTCCGCCGCGGCGTATGTCCTGAGTCACGTTACCTCCGTAGTCCACGTGTTTTCCTGCGAGGTAATCGTCCACAGTGTAGGTCACCGGGTCTCGGGTGATGTCCTCATAGCAGGTCAAGAGCTCACCGTTCCACCGAGATAGGACCTGACCGCCGACCTTCACCTCCACAAAATCAACAAAGGCGTGCGGGGAGTCCTGGGGGAGTTGCTGCTTAACCTCTTTGGCCGCCCACGTCAGCACCAGGTGTGCGTCCAAAATCATGTCGCACGTGTCATTCGCGATGTATGCCGTGTAAACCGCACCCGACGTCGTCATCCCAAATCTGGCGTCCACGGGAATCTCCGTCGTATCGACTCCGAAGGGCAGATATTTCTCATACTTTTTTACATATGGACTAAACTTTGGACGCCCATTTAAATACCGAGACTCGATGCCCCGTGACAACAATTGCATCTTCCTTGCTTTAAATCACAAAATTAAATTAAAGAATCTTTTTTACCTGCACGGTTGGCCTCTTTTTCAGTGGCGGCTTCTTCTTGTTCGCTTCGTCTGTCGAGGGTTTCGGCTTAGGCTTAGCTTTGATGGCCTTGGCAGCACTCCAATAGGCATCTGAACCAAAACGGAATGGCGGACGCAGCTTGGCCTTCCACCAAAATACGCAGTCTTCGATCTTATTGCTTCGGGCCGTCTGATCAATGACGAGGCACTCAAAATTCTCAGTGCAGGCCGCGAAGACGTCCTGAAATGCATTGAAGTTTGGAAAAATGCCGAAGAACTGCTTGTAGAGCCGCTCCCGATTGGAGAGAATGGGATCTCTGAAGCATATGACGTAATCAAAATTGCTCCTCGCATAAGGAGGCGTGTCCAAACTATACTGCTGCGTGACAATGGTGAACAGCTTTACGTGGCGTCCATTAAGCATTATATAGCGAAATAGTTTATCTTTGAAGAACCCTTTGTCATAAGCGACGTCGTCCAGAATCAGCATCGTGGGACTCGGCCTCTTTTGTTTTATCAGCGACTTTTGCCGCTCTACGATTTTGTTCACTGTATTTGTGTCATATTCGCTATACAAGTACTCCTTGGGAATATATTGACCGAAATACCCATTACTTTCCTCCGTGCCGGAGAAAACGACCGCCGCGGGAATGCACTTCCTTTGATTGTACATCAAGTCAGCCACTGCCACACTTTTACCACTCCCGCGCTTTCCTATCACTAATATAGTTTTGTCCCCCTGAACAACAGACGGGTCCCACCGCTTAAGCTTAAGGGACATTTGGATCTATTAGGTAACCTAAAAAAAATGTCGCCTTTTATGCTGCACTCAGCCCCTCGTGAAACATATGAAAACGATGGCTTGACAGAGTAGAAAGCGCGTCCCTGATCAACCGTCCCATGTAGGAGGGATCGCGATCAATGATGGTTTCATACTGCCATCTAAGGCACCTCGATGTCTGCACAAAGTGGGTCTTATTCTTATCCATCAAGTGCATGTACGTCTGAACCTGGGCCACCTCCGACGGCCTGATAAATGAATTGTAGGCGTTGATGCGTATCTTTCCCTCGTATATACTGCACCCGTCAACTATCCCATCACACTTGCCTTTGATTACAATTTCCATCCGGGTGGACAGAGGATAATCGGTGCTTTGAATTCCGATTTCCTTGCTCAGTTGCCGATCCGTCAATTCGTGGCCGCTGTCCCTAGCCCACTGAAGGCTCGCACCGTATTCAAGATCGTTTCCCACGACAAACATACCCTGGCGGTTCACGTAATCAATCACGCTTCGGGGATCGTCCAGTCCCTCGATGTAATCCCTTTGTACTCTCTGCAACCTCGGAAGGGGAACGGGGGGAATCCAAGCATTCGCTATTCGCCTAAAGCGCGTACCCGGTGTTGTCGGCTTGTTGTACTCGTCGAGAAGTCCATCCATGATAAACCTATGTTTAGACTCCTCTTGCTCCCTGGCATGCCACTCCGAGGGTCCGTGCTCCGCTTCATATTTGGACCAGGACCACGGAATGCTTCGCTTCCAAATTCGCTCGGCCGCCTCTGTGGGGTCTCGGAATTCAGAATAACCCGCCAGAGCTCCCACCTCGCTGGCCCATATGGTAATTGTCCTCATTTCAGTCCCATGCCCACATCTCTTTAAATGCTTGAAAGTGTGAAATCTAAACGACACCCGGGACCAAAAAGTGCGCATTAGACTCTGGCTTTGGGCCAAGGCCAACGACCTCCCACAGGGGGATTGTCACAAACGTCAAACATGTCTTCCGATAAGGAAACAGCGTATCACAAGGTCATGAACAAGCTCTTCGATGTCAAGGAGAAATTAACGGACGGAGAGTACAAGGGTTTGGTCGACCTCATGGCTGAGACCCGGCGCGAGGATCAGAACAAGGAAGCGAGGAAGCGGAAATTTGTCCGTATCGAGTACATAAAAATAAAGGCGCGGGCTGGGTGTAACTGTGAGGAATGCGATGAGTGCTACAACGAGCCCAGGCTGAAAAACACAAAAAAGAGCAAAATTGTTTGCATCTCTGATTCTGTCATCCCTGGAATCCCGACTGGACCAGACAGCTGCAGCTTTGGTTGGCTCAAAGCCGTTGAAGATAGCGCTCGAGACGGATTAATTCTTCGCGATTGTATTCCCAAAGATGAAGGGTGGCTCGTAAAGAAAGTTACGCATATGTAGAGTTAATTCTTCTTAAAACTCACAGATTTCTACCTCTGTAAAATCAACCGCAGGGTCCCTGTGAATTTCCTCCCACGTCATTCCACAGACCATGGGGGGAAGATGCTCCTCGGACTCGCGGATCTTCACCACGTATGCGCTGCTTCTCCTCGTGAGCCACATGTAAGCCTGTACAGACAGGCGTTCCTGATCGCTAAGCTTTTTATCCGGATCGTCAACGATTCTGAACTCAACGATGTGCGAACGTCCAACAAAACCATCCACGGATCCAACGATCCTACAGGCCATCCTACGCTTATCAAATAAAACCTGGTCTGCCGGTCGCGCGTCAAGACCCGTCCTCCTCGCAAATTGCAAGACAAAGGGCCGTGGGTTGTCCAACGTGCGCGCAGCCTTGCCCGTGCGGATCGTCTGGTACCTGGTAGGAGACGTTGTAAACATATTGTTTGTATTTAAATTTAGAATATTTTTGGTGGAATTTGTGCACCTGGCAAAACACCCAAAGCCCTAGTTTTAAAGTACGCATTAGAGTTTCAAAAATCCCAAGGGTGGGGCACGAGGTGAGGGGTCCCTCCAGAAATACAAAAAGTGCAGAATGCCAATGAAGCGAGCGAGGGAAGACGAACTTATTGTTTATCCAGTCGAACGAATTAAGGAGATCCTCACGTCTGTGCGTGAGACAAAGAAGTCCTTGTCTGACTTTAGAGAACATTACGAGACGAAACCAGAAAATTGTGATTGGTTGACAGGAAGAATTAGGGATACTGTCGAAAACTGTATCGGATCATCGGTATCGTCGCTATCGGTAGATTTTTTCATTAGTGCGATGTTGGAGAAGAACAGCAGCTATACCAGAGGTGAGATTGGTTTATTGCGTTTGATTCATTTGAGCCAAAAAGAATGCCTCAATCTTTTAGAAGAAAGATTGGGTGAAGACTGGGCCGAACTTCCGAACGTCGAGGAGGACGAGGAGGACGAGGAAGAGGATGACGAGGAATATGTAGGTGACAGCCAGGACGAGGAGGACGAGGAGGACGAGGAGGACGAGGAAGTGGACGAGCTGGAGGAATATGTGAGCGACAGCCAGATGCCATGATAGCTCAATAGCTCAGTTGTTGGAAGCCCATTCGGAGAGAATAATATATTTTACTTTTTTTCATTCAAGTATGGACCCATACACGTCGCAAAATGTTTTCTTTGCATGGCAGTTGGGACACATGGCTTGTAAATTGCTCACGTCGTTGTTCCCATTCTTGAACAGAGGAATTATGTGATCTACCTCGTACGTGTGGTCTAACAGCGTGTGGCAGCCCGAGCAACGCCACTTTTGCTTGGAGGCCACGTATTTTTTTATTGGCTGACTCACGTTTCTTCTCACTCTTTTAAGAGCGCAGCATGCCAAGGATCTCACAGATAACATCATTTGTTACATTGTATACTTATTTATTTTCTGTGAAAAAATCGCAAATCGTAGCTTTGTTTTTGATTCACCTAAAGCCCGCATTGGAGTTTTCATTAAAATGTTGGAAAGCACCTTCGAAAGCAGCGGTGGGACTGCGTTCCCGATCACTCTGTGATTGTGAATCTTCACTTCTCGGGGAAATTTCCAGCTCTGTGGAAACGTTTGAAGAAGGGAGGAGAATTCATATGTGCTCGTGTATACCTTTTCCATGTCCCTAGTAGAATCTTTGTCATTGAACACATACGTGGGGGGCATGGGAGTTTTTGAAGTTCTCTGTGTCGGTGCCAAAGAGTCTAAGGAGAAAGTGGATTTGTCTCTGTAATGGCGCGGACTAAACCACACGTGCTCTTTCCCGCCCATGTCCACGTCAGGTCGATGATTTTCAAGATACTCCCGCATGCTTCCGACAGGATTCTTTGCCAACTCTAAGGTCTTCAGAAATTCGTCGTCCGCACCACCCTGTTTTCCAATTATGAACAAGCGCGTGCGAGTCTGTGGAACACCATACTCCCACATGTTGATTTTTGAAATGGTCAGACCGTACCCATGCTCACTGAATCTCCTCTTGATTTCTTGAAATATCACTCGCCCTATCGATGTAATATTCGTCACATTTTCCATCACGAATATATTGGGCCGATACTTGCATATAAGGTCACAGTACACGCTGGTCATATTCGCCCTCTCACCGAGCTGTTTATTCCCAGCAAGGCTGAAGTCCTGGCACGGAGGTCCTCCGATAATGACCTGAGGCTTGAAGCCGAGTTCGAAATCAGGCGATGTCAGGCGAGAGACGTCCATGACCTCCGCCTTGTTCCCTGGGTAATTCAAATTATATGTGTCCACAGCGTACTGGTCAGAATCGTAGGCCCGGACAACCTCGTACGCATCATGGTTCTCGAACCCATAGTCCAAGCCTCCGCACCCTGAAAATAGGGAGAGAACCTTTGCTCTCATGACTAAAACATAGCCTCATTAAAAAAATTAAGCATTTCGGGCATTTAGAAGTTCTCTCACAGCAATCTCCAGGTCCTTCACTCGTTGCTCCAGCTGCTGGTTTTTTCGCAAGAGCTCCTGCGTCGCAGAGATCCCGACGGAGAAGATGTAGGCCTCGTGGAGCTGCTTCAGGTCGCTGACACAACGCCCCGTGCAGTACACCTTGGTTACTTTCTCTGCGATGGAGAGAGACTTGTCCAGCGCGATGACAAGGACGTTTCTCTCCACGACGCTTTTGACTGTCGCATAACGCTCAACGGCGTCATCCCCGATGACAAAATGGAGTCGCTCGCCCTCCCGCATTTCACCATTGTCAGGCTCCCGGGGGAGCGTCACACGCCACTCCGTCTTCGATAGGGGGAGGACGTCGACGTACGCCCTCACGTCGTGTACACACTCGTCCGGGCGCTGGTTGACGTAAACGGCATCGGGGAGAACGTTCGCCACCTCTTGCGCAATAAACCCGTAGTAAATCTTCTCCCCAGGGAAATCCCTGCGCTTGAATTTCTTAGGCTGCAGCGCCTCAATGATGCGCAGGCTCTCCCCATCGTCCAAGTCGCGAACGTCGTGCTTGACGCGCCTGTCAGAGAGAGCGATGAGCGCCATCGACGTGGAGATGGAATACCGGCTGTGAATCCCGATGAAGTTGCTCTGCGTGCCGAGGTCGGCCGATATTCCTGGATTGAGGGGGTCGAACAGCTTCGTGGTGTCCTCGTGCACCCAGTATGCGAGCCTCTGCGCGCCCAGCCAGCCATAGGATTCGACGTGGAGTGGGAACTGAGGATCGTCCGTTCCGATTCCGACATTCCCGTTGCGGAAGAAGGAGCGCGTCACTCCGTACGTCCCTGTCGCAGAGAGGTTCCCGGTTTGTTGGTCGACAGATTGAATCTCCTCGCAAATCGTCTCCAGGCCCTTGAAGCGCTCGGTCTGTGAGGAAGAGCCCCCGCCCACGCACAGTGCGAATTGTGCTTCCTGAGCGTCTCCGTTGGACATGGCGTTGAAATACAGTGCGCCGTAGTCCTCGAGACCATCAACCGTGGCTCCCGACATAAACTTGATGGCCGCACGGGACTCGTCGCCCGCAGTGAGCTGCTTCTGCGTGGTAACGCCGTCGGGCAGGGGGTAGACGCTCGTCACGACGTGGAAATTCGTTTCGTTTGCGTATTCTCCCGCAGCCCAGTCCACGTCAACGCGCCCCGCCAGCTTGAAGAAGTAGACACCGGTGACGTTGTCGGTGACCGTTACGCCGTCCGCTTCCAGGGTGAAGCCGTCTGTGACCGTCCTGCGGACCCACGTGTGGCGCTCCTCGAGGGTCTCGTCCAGCTCCACGCGGACGGAGACTGATCCCGTCATGACGTTGGCGGGGTCGTAGAGGTAGAGCTGCGCGGGAGTCGACGCGTCCACCTGCAGCACCAGTGTGTCCCCGCTGACGGTGACTCCCGTGAGGAACTCGATGCCCCCGCTGAGCGTTCCGCCGGGCGTCTCGCTGAGCCTGAAGAAGGCCATACCTGTGGATGAGACGAAGTTGTACTCGGTGGCAACGGTTGGAGCGCTCTTGTATCCGAGGACGACGTCTCCGCCCTCGAGCCCGTCGGCGTTCACAGTCAACGTATAGTTTCCGCCCGTGTACTCGTAGGCGAGGTCGTCGGCGGTCAGTGCGATCTCCGTTGCATCCTTCACCATGCCGCCGGGATAGTCCTGCGCCGGGGAGTAGAAGGTGTTGCCGAAGACCGCAGCGAGGTCGAAGACCGTGACGGGCTGGTTGTTGACGACGGCGGAGGAGACGAGGACGTCCACGCCGGCGTTCTGCGTGTCGACGACGCCGGCCTCCTCGAGCTCATCGGCGTCGGCGCCCTGAACCATGTTCCAGCCAGGAGGGAGCCCATTTTGGATAACGTTTCCGGACCCGTCGAGGACGTCGTCCGTGCCCGCGCGCAGGAGGAAGGTGAGCTTTGTGCCGAGGTAGGCGCCCTGCCAGCTGGGTGCGTCCTGCAGCCCCGCGGCCGTGCCCTTCTTCATGGCGCCCGCGGCGGTCATGTAGTAGTTGTGGTGGGTGCGGCCCATGAAGACGCGAGCGCCGTTCCCGAGCGTGAGGTCCAGGTACTCGTTGGCGAAGGCACCGCCGACCGGAGTGCCGCCCTGGATGGTGTGGTTGCGGATGGTGTAGCTGTCCGTGAGGACCGTGTAGTCGAATCCGAACTCGGCCTGGACGTTGGAGCGGAGGGCCGTGATGCGCAGGTCGCCGTCGTAGACGTGCAGGGCGTCCTTGGGATTGTCCGTGTTGACGCCGACCTGCCCGAGGCGCCCGACATGGACGGAGGGCTTGCCGTCGACCGTGCGCATCTCGGCGACGCCGTTGTAGTTGGCCATGCGGAGGATCCCGACGTTGTCTAGGGACAGCGCGGCGTCCCCGACAGAGGCCTTGGCCAGGGTGAGCGAGGACGGGGTCTGCGTGAGGTTCTCAACCCGAATTCCCGGCTGATCCTCGCTCTCTGAGACGAGATGGAGCCTATCTTCGCCCGGGCCGAGGTGCCCCACGAGTACGCTGGCCGGGAGGAGGGGGTCGGCGGGCGCCTCGACGGCCAGCACGGTGTCCCCGTTGCGGTTGGCCTCCAGCACGGTGGGGTTGGCTGAAGCGGCTGTCGGGGCGCCGCCGAACTCGGCCCTGGGCGCGGAGAAGTTGCCCGCGGAAGAGACGGCGGCGTCTCCGATGACAAAGGCGTCCTGGTTGCCGAAGGTGATGCCTCCGCGCGCGTACTCGGCAAACTGGACGGGCGCGGTCACCTGCTGGTTCTCCCACTGGACGCGGACCTTGTCTTGGCTGAGGAGGACGTCCTCGTGGGCGGTGAGGGTGTCGACGCCGAGGATGTCCTGCCTGACCTCCCCGAAGACGTGGACGGGCGCCTCTGGCGCGAGCGTGCCGACGCCGACCTGCCCCGCCGGCGAGACGCCGAAGGCATCGTCCACCCTGAGCGTGAGGGAGGCGGCCTGGTCGTTGACCACAAGGAACTTGGCGTCGCCGGGGAGGGGCGCGGCGCCCAGGGAGGCGTGGCCGTCGGCGCTGAGCGCGAGTCCGGCCGTTGAGGCCGTGTCGGGGTGGTTGAGGGCGACCTCGGCCGCCGCATAGGAGAGGAGGGAGCGGCCGTTGACGGAGGAGACGACGCCGGGCCCGATGTCGAGGGCGAGGGAATCCGCGGCCAGGGACCCCGTGGAGAGCGATGCCGCGACCACGTCTCCGGCTGGGGTGACGCTGAAGGGCGGAGTGACGCTTGAGTCGGCACCTAGCGCAATGGCGTAGGTCCTTCCGGAGGCGGTCGGAGTGACGATGCGGAGGGTGGCGTCGTCGTCCGGCGCGGCCCCGAGTCCAAGGGCGCCCTCCTTGGCGCCGACGGATCCCGCGACGCTCCTGGTCCAGGTCAGGGCCCCGGAGGTGAGGGAGTCAAGCCAGAGGACATCACCCTCCTGCGCAATCCTCGCGGCCGAGGTGCCGTCGTCGAGGAGGATGGCCTGGGAGAGGGTGCCGACTCCCACGTTGGCACCCTTGAGCTGAAGGTAGGAGCGGGCGGCGCCATTGGCCTGCACGAAGGCGCGGACGTCGCCGCTGGCGGTGGTCACGTGGAGCTTGGCCTGCGGGGCGGTAGTCCCCACGCCGAGTCGGCCGATGGAGTCGACGCAGAAGGACTCTGTGCCGGCCGCGCCGGTGAAGACTGCGGTGGGGATGGTCGAGAGGGGACTCTGCGCGTGGAGGAAGGCGGTCGGTGCCGTCCCGACGCCCAGTCCGAGGCGTCCCTCCTTTGTCACGACGGCCTGCGTCCCTCCGGCGCGCGTGAGGAGCCACGTGGGGAGGGTCCAGGTGGACGGAGCCTCGACGTGGAAGCGGGCGAGGCTGGCGGTGGCGGTGAGGTCGTAGCCCAGAGAGGCGGCACCGCCCTCCTGCACGACGAGGCGGACGGTCCCCGTGGAGTCGCGGACACTGAGGGAAGCCAGCGAGGCGTCGTGAGAGAGAATGTCTAGGGAGGCTAAGTCGGGACTGGTTCCCACACCGGCCTTGAGGCCCTCGACGTGGAGGTGCGGAGTCCCGGTGACATCCTCAGCGAGGAGAGCCACCTCTGTGTCGGCCACGATGTGTGCCCTGGCAGCGAAGGTGGATGAGCCCAGTCCGAGGCGTCCGTCCGAGTCGACGCGGAAGGTGGACCCCGCCCCGTCGCCGTCCAGCCAGAGGCGATCCAATGCCGTGTCGGGCGCGACCAGGTCCACGTAGGCCCTCGGCGTGACCGTCCCGACGCCCAGGGCACCGGAGTCGTTCAGGATCAAGGCGCCGTCCACCAGGAAGGGATCCGTTCCGGCGGGAGCGACAACGTGAAGCTGTGCGGCCGGAGCATCCGTTCCCAGTCCGATCCTCCCATCGTCCGGGAGTGTGAGGCACGCCATTCCGGCGCTGGTACGGAATTCAGCCACGTTGGTTCGGGCAGCCGAGTTATTCACCAGGAAGAAGGTGCCGTCCTCAAGGGTCGTCCCGTGCGCCTGCTGACCGACGCCCACGTAGGACTCGTCAGCCAGCTGTAGAAGGACGTCCGTCCCGGCGTCGGCGTGCGATGCGACATGGAGCATGGCAGAGGGCGCCCCGGTGGCCACGCCCACCCTCCTCTCGTACGTGACGGAGAAGGGCTCTGCGTCCCCCTGGTCGTTCTTTACCAGCAGCGTGGGAAGGGCCGCGTCGACGCTCCGGACCGTCAGGGTAGCCGGGAGACCGGTGTCCAGAAATCCGCCAACGATGGTTTTTTTGGTGAGGCGGGAAACGCCCTGGACTGTGAGTTTGGAGTCAATGGTCGTATTGGCCAATTCGGTGCTATCTCCGAGTTTGCGCACCTTGAGGATCACGTCGTCGTCTGCCCTTGTCAGGGTGCAGAAGGTGGCATCCCCGAGGGCCGTGGTCCAGTCGGTCGCTCCGCTGAAGAGAAGCGCGCTGTCAACCGTGTAGACCAGGGAGTCCACTCCGGCACTGCGAACGCGAAGGTCATCTGCCAAGCGGAGGGAGAACTTGGCGACGTTTCCTACGACGAGTTCGCTCGAGGCGTTGGAGACGGAGGTGGGCGTAAGGGTCAGGGCGTCCGTCAAGGTTCCGAAGGTGGTGGTCCAAGTGCCTGCGTAGTTGGCGAAGAACCTAACGCTCGCCGTGCTCACGCCAAAAATGTGTCTGGGGAGGGCGCAATCGCCGACCTTGAGCGCGTCCGTGACAGCAAGGCAGGTCTCGGTCCAGTTCTGAAATTCCAGAGATCGACTGCCGGGTCCGAGAATTTGAAGGCGCGTGTTGTCCATGTTCAAATTGGCGAGGAAGTCGGTCTGCCCAAAGTCTGCAGACCACGCCCCGGCCGCCGTAGCCATCATCTGGACGCTGTCCTGTTCAACGCGAACGCGATCGCCGAGGGGTCCCTGAACCCTCCACGTACCGCTGACGTGCGTGACGGCCTCTGCATAGGGAAGCATTTGCATTCCGAAGGTGAGCGTCCCAAAGGCCTGCGAGGGTTCGGTGGAGAAATCTGCCGCTCCGCAGCGGAGAAGGTGGCTGTTCACCTTGATTCCGTCTGGTCCCTCGATCTGCACGGCAACCTCGGGGAAGGTCGCAGTGGCGCCAATGCCAACCTCGCCACTGTCCCTTATGGTCAAATAAGCCACTGGGTCCACTCCGGAAAAGTCAGGTGCCGTGAAAGTGGAATCCAGCGATACAAGTTGCAACCCAGGGTGAATGGTTCCGTCATTGTCAGTCCGAAGCGTCTTATTGCTGAGCAGAGCCCACTGAACGGCATTTCCCCCATCGGCACCCCACGCAAAGGGAATGTCCGACCTTACATCCAATGAGGCTCTCGGAGACGCAGTGGACACTCCAATTCGACCGTCGTGGCTTATGGTGAAGGCAGATTTGTCACCGAGGATGTAGGGGGAGGGCGTGGTGATAAAGAAATAGCCCCCCTCCCAGTCGATTCCGGTGTCAACAACGCTGAAGGCATTTCCTGAGGGCGCTCTGTTTCCAGAGTCGGCGCCCTTGACTTTGACCCTGTAGCGGAGCTGTCTACTTCCCTCGTAGAGCACCTCGTCTGTATCCGCGTACGATGAAAATATCTCGACGGGGACTTCGGTCAAAAATTTGCCCTGTTCCCTGTGCTCAAAGTATACGCTGCCCTTTACTTCCAAGTGGTGATTCGGAGCACTGACTGTGCCCATGCCCACGTACGTGGTTGGAATTTGCAATGACATATTTTCCTACAACACATGTTGAAAAAAAGTTCCGTAAATAATTTTCATTCGAAATAAGAAGATTGGAATGGACGAACCTATAACGCCCTTTCTCAAGGAATACATCGGTGAGGTCAAATATAACACCGAATCCTTTTTGACGGATTCCGTGGAAACGTTGACGGGGGAGACGAAGACACTCCTGCTTCCTCGCCACGTCGATTTCCTGGACTACCTTTATTTGGAGGTTGACTGGATTCACCCCGCGGCTCACAGCACTAAATTCAATCAGGGCCACGCTTTGATTGATTATGTGGACCTTATGAACGGGGACGACATCCTCCAGCGCGAGACTGGGCATACCCTGTACATACGCACCATCGTTGGAGACAGCCGTCCCGGTCTATGGGACTCGCACAAACAGGGAATGAATGCGTTGATCGGAGGCGTGGACTGGCAGGACGAGTCCAAGTACCCGCGATCAGAAAATGAGCCCTATGTACTGCGTATCCCTCTCCTCTTTTTTTTCTTCGGAAAGACTCCGCTCCCCATCTGCGCAATGCGCTTCCAAGAACCCAAGGTGAGGATTCGCTTCAGGAAATGTCGAGAGTTTCTCGCCGAGGACCCGGGAAAGGAACTCTCCATGACAATTCGACTGCGCATGGAGGGCGGCTACCTCACGGAAAAGGACAGGTCCGCCTTCCTTTCTCGCGGTCACGACATGCTCATGGACGACATGCACGTCTTTGAATACGACTCCGCAGGAAATGTCAACGACATTGTTCGCCCAGAGTTCTTCAATCCCGGGAAGTGCTTGTTTTTCACAATGCAAGATTCTGAAGTCTTGAACAGCGACGACCTGTTTAACTTTGCCCGGGACAACACAAAACTCCAAAGAGACCTCATGAATTCAGTGAAGCTAACCATACAGGGAAACGTAATTGCCTCGCAAGAAGTGGCCACCCACGATTTCATGCGCACCTCTCAGTTCCACTACTCCTTCCCGGGGGGACCAATATTGGACCTGAATGCCCTCATTTACGTCCTCAATTTCTGCAATAGGCCTTTGGACCTACAGCCATCATCGCACATCATGCTTAACGAGACGCACCTTGAAATTAGGACCAACCTTCCGCTGCGCAGGGGACTTTTGTTCAACAAAGTCCGCGTCACGGTCTATGCCCTCACCGTCAATGTGATTCGCTTCCGCGATGGATTTGTGAAAAAATTGTGGTCCAATCCCAAAAATTATCGCTAAGCCCTAATTCCTGAATTCGAATTTTACCGCCATTTTTTAATTATTAGATCTTTCTGAATCAATCATTCGTATGGAAAGAAAGGAAAGAGCAGCAAGAAGGGCAAGGAGTAGGAGATGAGGGAAAAGGTTCTCAGGGATCTTTCCAATGACTTTCTGGACAAAATAACGGAAGCAGGGAGCGAAGGTTTGACGCTTGGAGAACTGTTTGACGCAATCGGCGTCGCACAGGCACAGGGGCGAAGGTTGTACGATGTGCTGAACCCACTCGAGGCAGTCGGGCTTGTCGAGAAGATATCCAAGAAGAAGTACCGTTGGAAGCCAAGCGACGGCGGTGAGGACGCCAAAGCCCTGTTGGAAGAGAGAGAAGACTTAGAACGACGCATTCTACAAGCAGGAGAGAAACTGAGCAGCATCAAATCAAGCGCGCAGATTCACAAAAAAATCGTTCAGGATTCGATGGCTGAAGACGAGGCGCTCGTTTTTGAATACGACCCGACTGTAGAGGTTGCAAGGTACAAGAGAGGCTTGGCATTCCGAAAGGGACAGGTCAAGGTGAAGGCCTTTCAAATCCATCGTGTCTGTGAAGAAGAAGAAGATATACAGCAGGAGGACCAGGAGGAGGAGTGGCTTCCAACCGAGATCCCACGGAATTCTTCGGTTGTTTCATTGATGTCACTGACCGACCGTGACCTGGCCATGTTGGACGCGGAGCAGCAAGACTGTTGCTGCTAAGGGTTAGGTCGAACCTCTGCGTCACAGGAGAACCGCAGTACAAAATAAACATAGTAAATCCCGAAAATAAGGTAGCTTGACATTATTAAAACACCGGTGATTATGTGAGGAATCATTGTATTAATACATTTGATTTAATTTGGAATGAATGTAGACAGAATCTTCGCTATCTTAGTGGAGAAGAGTGGTGGAACGGCGTTTCCGATGATTTTTGCATTTTTGCTGATATGATTCGTAGGAAATTTCCAGTCGCACGGAAAGGCCTGCACGGCACTGGCGAGGCGATAATGTGACACAGGGTGGATCAATTCCCTCTCGTGGGTCGCGTCACGCACACTGAAGGTGTGTTGCTTTCTTAAAGGGCCCAGGACTGTGCGCTGAGTGGGGGCCAGAGAGTCCAGTGAAAAAACACTTTGACTTGAAAATGACCTGGGATGAAAGTAAACAAAGTCCTTGCCATTGAGTTCCAAGTGCGGCTGTGGATTCTTGTCAAGGTACTCGCGCATGCTTGAAATCGGAGATTTTGCGTCGTCTATGTTTTGCTTCAATTCGTCGTCCTTTCCTCCAAGCCGACCAACGACGATTAATCGGATCCTTTTCTGGGGAACCCCATACTCCCACATTTTAACTTTGGATATGGTCAGACCGTACCCGTGCTCCTTGAATCTCCTTTTGACCTCTTCAAATATTGTCCGCCCAGTCGATTCTATGCACTGAACATTCTCCATGACAAAGAATTTCGGGAGATGCTTGCACACAATGTCACAGTACACAAACGTTTGGTTCGCCCTTTCGCCAAGCGTTCTATTTCCGGCGCGGCTAAAGTCTTGGCATGGAGGCCCTCCGAGGATCACGTCTGGTTGAAAACCGAGGTCGAAATCCTCATGCAATAGCCTGGAGACGTCCATGACTTGTGCTTTGTTAGCAAAATTCATGTTATAGCACTCCACTGCGTACGGCATCATGTCGAAGGCTGCACGAACCTCAAAGGATTTATTGGTTTCAAAGCCCCAGTCCATGCCTCCGCAGCCACAATAAAGCGACAAGACCTTCATTGGTTTACCATTGGACCTGGACAATTTTTTTCCTGAATTATACGCAACTCACAAAAAAATAATTTTAATTATGTAACGGCCTAAACCCAAAAAGTGCGCGTTAGACCCTCAATTAAACCCAAGGGGGGATGATGGGAAGCAGGGGCTCGTCACAACTCAAGAACTCTCCAAGGGGAAGGAAAGTCAAAGGCCTGTCTCAGACGTGACCTTGTGGCGTGGGTCGACACCGAGGACGTGTAAAACGTTGCGGCCAGCGAAAAACCCGTGCAAAAAGCCTTCCACGTGCATTATCTTCTTTTTGGACCATGTCTACTACTTCTAATGCTCTTTTTGTCGGTCTCCAGGCACAACTTGAAGCCGAGGCTTGTTTGAAGGCTCAGGAGAGACTCAGGGAGGACCGGGAGGCCTTGGAAAGGGACCGGGAGACCTTGGACCGGGAACGGGAGACCTTGGACCGGGAACGGGACCGGGAACGGGAGACCTTGGAAAGGGACCGGGGGACCGCGAACAAAGCTAAGAAAACCGAGGAATTTCAAGGGGTTCATCATGCCTGTGCCTGCCATATCCTGAACCGACCCATAAAACAGCGTTGGTTTGCTGTTGATTCATCGAGGGTCAGCAAAGAGATGGGATGGTGGGGACCTTCCCCAAGTACAAATTATCCCATGGCAAAGGTGTTTTACGACTGGACTTTGAAAAAATTGCCTGGTTTAGGACGATGGGCGACATGTGCAGAAGAAAAAAGAGCCTTTTGGACAGACGAAGGATCATTCAAAATCACTCCCTTGCTTGTGAAAAACAGGGAAGCACAAGGGGAGTGGTCTGCACACCCATATTACCAGCATCACTTTGGAAAATGTTGTCTTTGTCGAATGTCTGTTTGTGCGATGACAAAATGGCAGCCTTACCACGAGGTGATGATGATAGATGCTCAGGATCTCATGATGACGGAGCTTGATCAAGATCCTAATTTTTCACTTGAAGGTCTTGTGGAGTGGATAGAAAACGTTCAAACCGATCACGTGCGCGAGAGGGCGATGAAATTGTTAAAGAACGTTTTGTTTCACTATGCTCGGATCACGCAGACGCAGACTCACAACGGGGTGAGTGTGTGGGACTCGTACGATTGCTTTAAATTCTATTCTCGTCCTACCCTGGAGCAATTCATGAAAGAGAGTCTGCAAGAAGCGAAGAACCAATTGTGCACGAAGATCAATATCAGATCATTGCGTACGGGTGGCAGCTATCTATCAGCCAAAAACATACTTCAGGATTTTTTCCACGAAGACCCTGAGACATACTTGAGGTCCATGTACACTAACGATTATGTTCTTCACGTTTGTGTTATTCCTCGCTATTTGGAATGCACGGAAAGACATGGAAAGACATTTGACTGCAATAAATATCCCTACGCTACTATTTCTGAAGCTACCCTTCAGAGTAGCCAGGAAGAAATAGCCAATTTGATTGATAGCCAGTTGAGCGATGTGAGGTTCGCAGCACCTCCTCTCATCGATGAGTTTGGCGAAGACGTGGATGTATTTTTCAAGCCTGTTGTACTTCCTGAAAAACTTCAGGAGAGAGATGTTGTCTTGTACAAAGTCCTACCCAACAACCCGGACATTGGACTGTGCTTAGATAATGACATCTACGCTATCTTCTACGAAAAAATCCCGACCAATCCACCACGGACCAATCCACCACGGACCAATCCACCAAGAAGAACTGTTGAACTCTTAGAGTGTGACGAGATTTTATCCGGAACGGATGAAGAATCATCGGATGAATCATCGGATGACGACGATGATGGTGAATCTGTTCAGCCGGAAACAATTGAAATTGACGAAATCAATGACTCAGACGTTGACAAAATGAACATTGATTTGAAGATGCTTGCAGGGGAATGGCGGTTAAAAGCCCCGAACGGACGCCCCCTTTGGACGGCGGAGCAGACTCCGCTTCAATACTTGGAGAACTGTGTACGACAATTGGAAAGGGATGAGGGCGATGAAATTCCCTCATTCACAATGGTGTCTATGCCGTATCAGTCAGGTAAGACAAACTTGACTGCGTTTACGATAGCCATTGCGAAGACTGTAGGATTTCCCTCAATTGTTGTCACTGAATACAACCAGAATGCCACTGAATTGACTAAGAAGCTACGCAGTGTCTTGAAAGACAAGAACGTCAATGTTAGACAGTTATCGTACTTTAAACCTGACGTTGCTGGCAATGAGGAGCTCAAGAAGCACCTTCAGAATTGCAACTGCGTCGTCATAAATGTGAAAACGAGCATTTCGCAGATAGAGAGAGTCAGCGAAGTCGTTAAAAGCATGGGGGTGAAAAGGGGCCCTTTCTTGATTATTGATGAGGCCGATGCCATCAACCAGTCTTCGAATGAAACAATTCCTCAAACGGAAGAAGAATGTAGGCGAATGTCTGAGGAAGCCGAACGCAATAAAGGTCGAAAGGGTACGCAAGACGGGAAACCGAAGAAAGTGGAATACACATTCTACAAACATGCCCTCGAACTTGAACCTTCACTTGTCGTTTGCATTTCGGCAACCCTGAAAAAAATTGAAGACGCTGCCTTGAACAATCATTTTTATTGGGGACAAATTTTGAAAGCTAAACGTCCATGCAAAGTGTACTTCGACAGCATTAAGCATATTTACGATCCAGAGAGAACTACAAATGGACAATGGGTCTACAGGGACATTCATTGCCTCGCGGAAGTCAAAGACAGTAACGGAGAAATTCTTACTTACCGTAAGGCGGAGAAAAATGGACTGGACAGCTACTGGACACCTGAATGCGAACACATGATGAAGCGCTTTTGGAACAGTGAAAATAATCAGCCTGGAAACATCATGTTTATTAGAATTATGCACTATGTGGATAATTCTGGGGAGAACAATTACAGACTTTGCAAAAAAATTCAAATGCTATCGTTCTCGAAACCTTGTCTGTGGGTGGTCTTGAACCAGGTTCCGTACATTTATGACAAGGGACTGACAGATATCCAACGAAAAACGTTGGAGGAACAAGGCTGGAGGCTGTCTGAGGCTGGAGGCGAGGACAACTCAAGACAAGACTTCTGGTCTAATTCTAGAGAAACCTTGATCAATCAACTATTTGAAATGCCGGTTTTTCGTCAAACCTCTAAAGTCTTGCTTGGGTGGACTGGGGTTTCAAGATCAACATCAATCAACACCGAATACAGTCGCATAAAACATTGTATTTGCAGAGTTATACCGAGCTTGTGGCTCAATGAGGTGAATCAGCTCTTGAATCGCCCGGCTGGGTGGCAAAAATGTCCGCCTAATGGAACTGACGGGCTCCGTGTGGAAATCATGACAGACACGGACCCAAGGAAAGACGCCAATATCTTGAGGCCCCTGGAAAGGTGTAAGAGAGACGCTAGCCACATTGAAGAAACTCGGACTTACCTTGGAAACCAGCACCTACAAGTCCTCGACCCACAAGTATACAGGAACAGTCTTCAGTTCGAGATGCATGAGAGCATGGACATGGAAAGGGAGACGAGGTACCCGAGGCAGCCGAGGTCAGTACAACATTCTCAGGCATCCGGCATCCGCAAAAGACCCTTTTCACAGACAGTGCCCATACTAAATGAACCCCGCAAAAGAAGGGATGCTCTTGTGTTTAAGAGCTTAGAAATGACGGTCGGGGAAATGATGCGCGCGGGAACCATTAGAAAGGTGCGGCGGGGGTACGAGAAAAAATTTTACGATCTCGGAAGGACAGATCTGTACGAAAAGATGGAGAATTTCACAAGGAGCGACAGCGACAGGAGCAGACTCTGTAGAATCGTTCATTGGCTTTATGAAAAGAACGGTGGTTTCGAATGGCTTAATGACGGAATTCAGTATGATAATTTCCGCGCCTTCCATGATGCAAACCCGAGAGCAAGGAATTTAGGAATCAATTTCGAGCGATTCCAAGAATTCTTGCGAGAATTACACAATAATTAATTTAAATGATTGTTTAAAACTACGAGGTTTTTCCTCATTTGCTACCATAAAAAACCATTTAAATTAATTATGTAACGGTGTGGATGAGTAGCTTTCGAGGTCACTCAATGCCTCGCGTGGTGCGCCGTCCATTTCCTCTTGGCAACCTAGTATCTGATCGACCTCATCCTCTCGCGCTGCGCAAAGCACCTCAACCATTTCTGGCGTTCCATAGCGCCTCGCAATGTCCCACACCGATGATGGCGATGGGCACTCTTTGAAGCCAAACTCCGTTTCAAATTGCCTGTGTATGGGCACTGAAATGTCCTGCGTAAAATAGCTCGGGGCTCGGAACCCGCTCGATTTTTTCCAGAAGCCTCTGCCTCTCACAACCAGACCACGCAGGCCGCTCACGTTTCCCCGCGAAATGGCGTCAAGTATCTTAAGGTCAAGCAAAAGCGTGCTCCTAAAATTCTTTGCAGCCATTGTTCAATTGTGAATTGCCCCTATGGGCACTTAACCCCCACTTAACCCCTTTTTATCTTTAATGCGCACTTTTGAAATTACATAATATATAACAAATTTAAGCCAGCGTCAGTTGCACAGTGCGGTCCACGCTGTCCGAGCCGCGGAGGACCAGCTCAATCGTGGTGTTGTTGAGAACGCGGAAGCAAAGCTCGCCGAGATTGCCCGGCGCGTCCGTGCTTGACGGAGAGAGGTAGGCATTGGAAGCGCGAACGCCCACCTGAGTGCTGGCTGCGAATTTCGAGGCACTGACATCGTACGCCGCCACCACACCGTCCTGAGTTGCCGTCCCGATGGGAATGTCGGCAACCAACCCGCTCGTGGGCTTCCACGTCGAGGTGGCGGAGTCGTAGTAAAGGCCATTCCCGCCAACAACCCCCGTGCTGTCAACATTGGAAACGTCATCCAGGACCAGAGCGCGGTTCTCAAACACGGAGGACGTGGAGTTGAAAATGAGCACGTCCAGGTTTGACGCGCTCGACACTGACACGTCCGTCAGATCGTTGGCGGAGAGCTTCTGATTCACCCAGGCGCTCCCATTATACACGAGAAGGTCGCCACTGGCCAGGGAGGTCAGCGTGAGATCCGTGCTGGCCGCCAGCGTCGGCGAGGTCGGCGTCCAGGCCGAGCCATCCCACACGATGGTCTGACCGCTCGTGGCGCCGCTTGAGACGTTGCTGAGGTCCTCCAGTGCTGCAGTGCTGTTGATGAATTTCGAGGTGCCCCCGTCAAAGCGGAGGAATTCTCCAGAGGCAGCGCTGGAAATCGCTACATCACCAAGGTGCGTGGCCAAAAGCAGGGTAGTCGGCAAGAACTGGTTCGTGGTTACGCCATCGAATACGAGAGTCTGAAGGTCTGTAGGACTGTTGCTGGTGGTGTCCACGTCCGTGCACAGGTCGAGCGTCAGGAGCGTCGGCGTCCACTTGGTCCCCGAAGCCACATACTTCATGATCATGTTGTCCTGGAGGCCGATCGAAGAGTCAAAATCCACGTTGTTGGTGAAGCTGTCCCTCTGCGCGGTCCACTTTCCGGTCGAGGTCGAGTACTGCAGGA
>Ga0255777_10001255_pt1 | contig 24120 bp, 19 predicted proteins | sample 101ome_15_FD_179975 | JGI IMG/M metagenome (GOLD analysis project Ga0255777, IMG submission 179975) | Coastal salt marsh microbial communities from the Groves Creek Marsh, Skidaway Island, Georgia - 101402AT metaG (version 2) | ecosystem: Environmental > Aquatic > Marine > Intertidal zone >... | reverse complement strand
ATCATAGGGAAGTAATTTTTGAATATAGTTTTTCAATTCTGTGGTCCAATCAATTCTCAAGTTAAAATACGTTTCAACCCATTTCTTGACATTATCATCCATGTTTCCTCTTTTCAATAAATTATCATATTTTTCAAATACAATGCCCTCATTTAACTTATCCGCATATTGCACCTTGTCCATATTTCCATTTAACCCCATTAATGTTTCAATATCACAATTTAGATCCTCAGTTCCAAATATTTGAGATATTGTGTCCATCTTATTTTGAAAACTATAGCTTTCAATATCTAATAGATCATTTTGTTTCTCGTTTTCATTATCCTCTTCATTATCATCTATGTTCCTTCCTAGTTTATCCTCTTCATTATCTTCAAAATAATTTAATAATCCTATATAGGTATCTTCAACTGATTTGTTTAATAGTGACTTAGGAATTTTTGACATATCATGTAACTCCCATATATTTTTTTCCTCAAATCTTCCTTGTATATCCCATAAAGCATTAAATACAACAATATCCGCAGCAATTCCCCAAACTTTCCTATCAAACTTTTCTTCTCTCTCATAATGTCTATAAATTATATGCATTATCATATGCAATAAATCCCCTTTAATTTTCCCTTTCCAGTGATCCCTTCCATTTATTAACTCTGCAATATAGCTTTCGGAAAAATAAAAATATATTTTATCAATTGCAAATTTTGTTAATTTTTTTTCAACAATCATTATTTTGAAAGTTGATAACAAATGTGAAAATAGTGGCTGTTCTAGAATTAATTCAGTTTTAACTCTATTTAACTCATCTAAATATAGTTTAGCTTCATCATTTTTACTTTTTTCATAAAGAGTTTCGTACTGAAAAATTTCATTAAGTCCTTCCTCTCCATGTTCCATATTTTCAACAAATCAATTGAGCATAAAAAATTCAAGATAAAAACATGAACTGAAGAAATTTACTTCAAAGACGGATAATTTCCATTAAGTAAATATTATATTAATTTCTTAATAACTAAAGTGAGTACCTCTTTGATCGCTAAAATTAATTATTTACTTAAATTATCTCGTTATAGATTTTGGTTATATTTAGGGGGCACTTATTTAACTGGCTTTATAATAGGTGCTAATTCACTGACAAATTTCACTACCGGTAAATTTCTACTTCACCTAATTTATTTTATGATACCCGCAAACATTCTCTTGTATGGAATAAATGATTTGTTTGATCAAGACACTGACATATTTAATCACAAAAAAGAAGATAAAGAAGTAAAGATAAATTCTTCAAGAGATGTATTCTATCTAAAGTCTTTACTTATACTCTGTTATTTTATATCGACATTCCTTCTCTTATCATATGATAATTTTAATGAAATTATATTGTTTCTCAGTTTTATTATCTTATCAACAATTTATAGTTTACCTCCATTAAGATTAAAGGCACGTCCAATATTTGATTTTTCATCAAATATATTATATTTTATTCCAGGAATACTTGGTTATTATCAAAATACAGGTATAATGCCCCCCATATTAACTTGGATCGGATTATATTGTTTTACTTCAGCTATGCACCTATTTTCTGCAATACCAGATATATCATATGATCGAAAAGCCTCCGTTATCACAACCGCTGTTAAATTAGAATTTAATAATTCTCTAATTTTATGTTTAATTTTTTGGTTATCCTTCTCTTTAATTTTTTCATTCTATTACCGTTTTCTTTTCCCTCTAAGTATACTCTTATTGATTTATCCACTAATCCCTCTTTATATTTTAATAACAAAAAAAGAAAATATAGATCAAATTTATTGGTATTTTCCATACATAAATGGTATAGTAGGTTTTATCATTTCAATAACTATAGGATATCCTTATCTAGCTGAACTAATTGCATTAATTTTTTGAACGCTTTCTATCTTTTTTAATTAAATCTCTTACAATCGTTGAAGATATCAAAACCATAGGAACACCAATTCCAGGATGATTATATTGACCAGTATAATATAAATTTTTAATTTTTTTAGATTTATGTTTGGGTCGAAACATTACCGATTGGAATAAAGTATGTGATAATCCTAGCGCAGTACCTTTATAAGCATTATAATCTTTAATAAAATCTCTATGGCTAAATATTCGTTTCACCTCTATTTCTTCTCTTATTTTTCTGTTTGTCAAATCCTCTAAATGCGTAATCATTTTATCAAAATACATATTCCTTATTTCATCACTATCTTTTAATCCAGGTGCAACAGGCACCAAAATAAATAAATTTTCTTTATTGGGTGGTGCAACTGTATCATCAGTTTTTGATGGATTGCATACATAATATGAAGGATTTTTTGGCCATCCAGGCTCTTCAAATATTTCTCTAAAATGATTTTCCCAATCATTATCTAAAACCAATGTATGGTGTTCTATTTCGGGTATTTTGGTATTTAATCCTAAATAGATTAAATATGCAGATGGTGCAATTATTTTTTTATCCCAATACTTTTTATTATAAGATCTATATTTTTCTTCTAATAAAATACTCTCCACATGATGATAGTCTGCATTAACAATAACTCTATCATAATAAATTTCTTGATCTCCAATTTTTACTCCTTTAACAGTTTTATTTTCCACTAAAATCTGATTTATTTCTTTGTTATATTCAATTTGTGCTCCATATTTTTCACTCAGTTTAACTAAAGCTTCCACAACTACTCCTATTCCACCTTTAGGATACCATACCCCCATATTAAAGTCTACATGTGACATTAATGAATAAATTGCAGGTGTATTCTTTGGATCTCCACCTAAAAATACAACCGAGTAAAGCAATATTTTTTTCATTCTTTCAGACTCAAATATCTTATCGATTTTACTTTTTAAATTACTAAAAATATTTAATTTTAAACCTTTTACTAACAATTTTGGTCTCATTAGTGTAAAAATTGAATTAATGTTTTTGTATAAAATTTCATTGATTGATACCTCATATTGAAATTTAGCTAATTTCAAATATTTTCTCATTTTCTCCGCTCCATTATTTTCTATCTGATCAAATAATTTGAAATTCTCCTCTAAATTTGAGGATATGGTAATTTCATCTCCTTTTCCAAAAATCATTTTATAAGCTGGATTTAACCTCACCAACTCAAAATAATCGGAGGGAGATTTATCAAATTCTCCAAAAAATGTTTCAAAAACATCAGGCATCAGGTACCATGATGGTCCCATATCAAATTTAAATCCCTTTTCTTTGAATACTCTCGCTCTCCCACCAGGCCTATCATTTTTTTCATAGATTGTAATATTATAACCCTCTTTAGCTAACAAGGCGGCCGCAGATAATCCTCCAAACCCCGCTCCAATAATTGCTATCCTTTCCTTTTTATCCATAAACATACCTCATCTATTCATTAAAATTGTATTTTCTCCCCTTCCATGAAATCTCTTTCGCTCTATTAAAAAAGATATTGTCAATTAAAATCCAAGAAAGCAAAACTAAACCAATAGGCAAAATGAATAAATAATATAATTTATCATCATTTAATTCAACATCCACTAATATAGATCCTATAGAGAATATACAAAATAATACAATCACTTCTATACCATCATATCCTTCTAAGATGAATAATGGTAGTGTTATTAAAGGAACAACCTTCCAAATCAACAAAGAAAATACTGCTATTATTGATCCAATTTTTTTGTCACTCATAGACTCATTTGCATTCCGACTTAAACCATTTAATATCTCATCATAATTTGAATACATTCTCACACTGTATACCTTATTACCATTAAATGATTTAAATGAGCCTATACTTGAAATTTTACTTGCTAAATGTATATCTTCTGCGATTTTATCTTTAATTACTTCATGACCACCAAAACCATCATATGTTTCTTTTTTAACTAAGATGTATTGACCTATAGCTAAATCTCTCAAATATTTACTCCCATATCTTCCTCCAAAAATAAGAAAAATCAATGATTTAAATGAAGGCATAATAATTTTTTCAATGACGGATAACGACATCATTTTTCCGATTATTGATAATCCATCTAAATTCATTTCTAACATTTTCTCTACAGCAACATTCAAACTATTTTTTGAATGTATAGTATCTGCATCTGTAAATAAATATAAATTTCCATTCGCTATTTTTGCTGCATTCCAACATCCCCATGATTTCCCTAACCAATCATCCGGTAATTCTTCTTCCTCAATAATATTAACTACAATATTATTCTCGTTAAAATTATTTATAGTCTTATTTGCAATTTCTATACTCTTATCAGTACTTGATCCATCCGCAACAATAATTTCATAGGTTGGGTAATTTAACGTCAAGAGATTTTTTAGACATGTTTTAATGTTATTCTCCTCATTTCGAATAGGCAATATAATTGAAACAGAAGGCAACTCTGTAGAATTCACCATATTTCTAATGTTTATGTTTTCATATAACAAGTACCTATAAGCCGTCAATAACAAGTAAAGTATTATTATTAATGAAGATGCAAAAATATTTGAATATATTTTTAATCCTAATATCTCTATTATCTTAGAATTAATTGCAAATCCGATATTATATACAACTAACAATAATATAAAGAATTGATCTAATAATTTATACCATGTCATCTTATAATACCATTCTAATGTTTTGGCGTCTTGTAAAGAATTATCAAAGATAATAATTTTATTATCACTTTTCTCAAATTTTTTATCAGCCTTATTTGACCAAATAGTTAAGCATTAAAGAAGATATATCCACAAGTGATTATAAATGACAAATATTTCTGAAATTGATATTCCTCAAATTTCCATCAATAATATGAAAAAATTGATCACTGGAATCTCAACTGACATTACCACCGCAGGGACACAAGCATTAATGTTATGGGGGTCTCCTGGTATAGGTAAATCAGATTTGGTTAGACAGTTGGCTGAAGATTTAGATCGGATATTTGTCGATGTACGTTTATCTACAATTGATCCTGTTGATTTGAGAGGACTTCCCATGATAAATGTTGAAGAGCAATTAACCAATTGGCTTCCTCCATCATTTTTACCAAATGTTCAATCTGAGCCTGGTATATTATTTTTGGACGAAATCAACGCCGCACCTCCAATGTTACAAGCTTCAGCTTATCAATTAATTTTAGATAGAAAATTAGGTGAATATCAAATACCAGAAGATTGGTTGGTAATCGCAGCAGGCAATAAATTATCAGATAGATCCGTAACTCATAGGATGCCTTCTGCTTTATCAAACCGATTTTCACATTTTGAAATAATAGTATCCAAAGAAGAATGGTTTCAATGGGCTTGGCAAAATAATATCGATCCTTTCATTATATCATTTTTACGATTTCACCCTCAATTGTTATTTGATTTCAATCCACAAAATAATAAATTAGCATTTCCAACCCCCAGGTCATGGTCTTTCGCATCTGTATATAGTTCAATAAGAGACGAAAATCCAGATTTATATTTTAAAGGTGTGCAATCGTGTGTTGGTTATTCTGCAACTAAACAATTAATGGCTTTTTCAAAAAACAAAGATATGCTAATCGACCCTGAAATTATATTATCCGGCAAAGATTATTCATTGCCAAACGACCCCGGAGTTCATTATGTTATGATGGGTGCGTTGATACAATCATTATTAACAAATCCTTCATCTGATCGGATAACAAATTATTTTGAATATGCAAATTCTTTTGAGAATACATCATTCTCTGATTATGGAGTTGTTATTGTAAAAGAATTAATTAATGCTTTAATGAACGATAATCCATTAGCTAATAACGAAAATGGGATGACCATTCTTCAAAAAAACTCATCTTATAAATCATGGTTAAACAAACATTCTAAACTTTTAATGGAAATTAATTCGCAATAAATTTTTGAATTTTATCAATCACAGATTTTAATATATTATTCATAACTTTATCATCATCAGCTTCTGCAACTAAATTTATAATTTTAGAATCTTGGTGAGATGCATAAACACTCACCCAGCCTCTAGTAAACACAATTTTTGTGCCTGATAATATATCTATATTATATTTGAATTGTAAATCCTCCTCATAACTTACAATCTCTTCAAGGTAAGCAAATAAATTATTATTCAAATTATTATTTACTTCAATAGATTTAATCTTCATTGGTAATAATCTCATTTTATCTAAATACGATGATAAAGGTTGATTTAATTTTGATAAAACTTCGAGCACTTTCAATGCTATAAACATTCCATCAGAATCAACAGTAAATGCCGGTGCCCAAAAAGATCCAGAATCAGATGCACCAAATATTCCTCCTTCTTCTCTTATTTTTGATGCTATCGCACCTGGATAATCTCTAACCCTAATGACTTTAACGCCATCTTTATCCATTTTTTCAACCATCATGTCCACATTCTTCGAAATACTCTCTGATAGTATGATATCTCCTAAAGATCGATCTGCTATATATGATACTAATCCCGCTGCAACACTATCAGATGATCTTAATTTACCCTTTTCATCACAAAATACTGCTCTTCCTCCTTCTACATCAAACGCTACTCCCAGATTCGCATCATTTGCGATCACTGTTTTAGCAAGTGATACTAAAGACTCAGAATTAGGTAAACTTTTTGGAATTATTTTTGGATTAAAAGAATTTATAGCGATAACTTCCACATTTAGATCATTCAAAATACTAGGAAATACTATTGAAGTAGGACCAAGTGCACAATCAATGACTACTTTAAAATTACTATTTGCAATTGACTCTCGATCAATCACATTTTTTATTCCTTCAATATAGACGTCAGTTGCTCCAGTCGCATCTTCAATATTTATCATTTCAGCAGGAGAAACTCTTCTAATATTTTTATTTTTATAAATTTCTAATATTTCATTTAATTTTTTGAATGTTAGTTCGGCCCCTGTTTCATCAAATATTCTTATACTTGTTTTATCGTCCTCATAATGGCCTGAAGTGAACATAACACCCGCATCAGCTCCAAAGCGTCTAATATAAAATTGCAACAAAGGTGTGGGAGAACCATGAAAATCTAAAGCAGATACTCCAGTCGACATCAAACCTCCAGTAAACGCTCTCTTCATCATTCTACTATCAATTCTAAAATCTCTTGCAATAGCTATTGTAGCTTTATTCTTTAGCCATGTTCCTACTGCAGCCCCTAACAAAGCGGCATCTTCAGGTAATATTTGTTTATATGATCCTACTATTCTATTATCTTGAATAATTGACTCAAAGCTGTTACTCATTAAATGATCTCCATTTATCTCAATATCTATAATCATTATTCGTTTGTATTAACTTTATGTTTGATGGTACAACCATTTTATATTGATGATCAGAAGTTTCAATATTTACATTTTCAGATAATATGCATTTGTCAATCGAACCATCCTTAATTATAGACACATTATCCATTACGATCGAATTTGTAATTTTTACCTTTTTCCCTATTTGAATATTTTTTCCCAATGAAACATAAGGTCCTATAATTGAATTACTATCGATTCTACAATTATCACCAATTAAAACAGGTGGTGTAATTATACAACCATCACCTATTTCAACATTTTCTCCAATAAATTCAAATTCATTTCTCTCATTTTCCCTTGCTAAATATGGCTTACTTTTCTTCTTCAATACATCATTATTAGCCCAAATATACTTTTCATGTATTCCTGCATCTACCCAATAAGGATTTGACAAATAACCCCTCACATCATATTTATGATCTAATAAGTAAGGGAATACATTTGATCCAAAATCCATTAACTCACTATGTTTCATTATGATATCTACTAATTCATTATCAAAAACATAGATGCCAATATTGGCTAAATTATGCTGAAGTGATCTGGTTGCTTTTTTTCCAATAAACATTTTAGTCGTCATCAATAATTCATTAGGAGTTGGTTTTTCTAAGAAAAGATGTATTTTATTATCATTATCTAACATAGTTAAGCCAAACTGGCCTGGAGTTTCAACTGGTTTCAAACATATTGTTGCAATAGGATTACTAGGATGTTTCATATGAAAATTCATCGCATCCTTTAATTTCATATTTGTTACAATATCTGCCATGGTTATTACAATATTACCATCTAATAAAGATCTATCATAATTTGAAATTTGTCTTAAAACATCAGCAGTATCCTTACTATCTATTTCAGGAATTATGATCTCACAATCTTGAAAATACCCTTTAGTAATTTGTTTATCTATCCACTCTCTAATCAAATTGCCCTTATATTTCACTGCAATTATTATTTTTTTTATTCCAGCATCCATCACAAGATTAATTGCATAATCGATCATAGGTCTATTTGCTATCTCAAGCATTGGTTTTGGTTTTTCTTGAGTCAATGGAAATAATCTGCTACCTATCCCCCCTGCTAATATTACTGCTACCCAGTCCTCTGACATTTATATTTACTTGTCCTATAGTTAGTTAAATTATAAATTATAAAAAAATTATGGGACACTCCATATTGATATCTCTTTCAATAGTAATTAATTATTCAATTTTTTTTCTTCCTTTTGAAAATCTAAAGAGAAAATGGAATAATATGGTAATAAACAATAAGACATATTCAATTGTCACAAATACCCACTTTACATCTTCCACACTATTTACTGCACTAATAAGCCAGTTTTGGAAATTATCTTTATTTGAATATATCAATATCACGAATAAGTTTTCTAACGCATCTAATGATCTTGAAATAGCAGTAATTATAAATCCAATATCACAATATCTCATAATAAATTTACTATCACTATTACTTTTTCTTATTATTGAAAATATAGACCAAGCGAGTCCAACTCCTGCAATAATAAACATATAATCAAAAAATGTCAATAATTGAACTTCATTCATAAATGGTTCAAATGCAGTTAAAATGGTTTCAATTTGATTTCTATCAGAAGCATTTTGCAAATCTGCAGTGCTATATCCTGATTTTTCAATCTGATTTGACAATGGTACAAACGTAAAAATAATTAATCCAAAATAAGATGTTAAGAAAAAAATCATCATTATGACATGATTTTTGACCGTAAGTTTGGAAGAATACCAATTACTCAATAAAGCTATTCTTGACATTCACTACCTCTCTCATCACAATAATAATAAAGAATTATCATAAATCAATTTCCAGACTTTCAATAAATTCGGGATCTTTACGCCAAAGCGTATTTTTTTCGTAGATGTTTGCAATATTTATTATCTTCTCATCATCAAATCTATTACCAATAAAATTTATACCGACAGGTAATTCATCAATATATCCTGCAGGTACTGTAATGTTACAATAACCGGATACTGCTGCGATTTGGGAAGATCCACCTCCATAAAAATCTCCATTCAATTTATCTGCAATCCATGCTGGTCCACCAGAGGGTGCAACTAATGCATCTATGTTATTATCAACAAAACACTTATTCAAATTCTCTTTAAAAATTTTATATGCAGTCATTGCCTCTAAATATTTCTCAGTTTTCAACCCCTCTCTATCTAATGCCATTTCAATAAATTCTTGACCAAAAAACGGCATTGTTAATTGCTCATTTTCTATATTATATTTTTTTAATTCCTCAAGAGAATAAATAGTATTTTTCTCTCTATTCTCAAAATAATTAATAATATCTCCATTATATTCATGAAGTAAAACTTCAAATTCAAGCATACCCAAATTTTCAGGAGTTTCTAATTCAATAGGATCTATAATCTCTGCTCCCAATTCTTTTAGTTTTTCAATTGAATTATTTATCAGACTATCTACTTTATCATGTAAACCAAATTTATCTCTTAAAACTCCTAATTTATAGTTTTTCAAATTTGATTTATTGTTATCAATTTGAAATTCATACATATTATCATCTAATTTGTTCATAAACTTATCTTCATTATCATAACCTGATATGGCATTCAAAATTTTACAAGCATCTTCTACACTCCTTGTCATTGGTCCTGCAGTATCTTGTGAATGGGATATTGGTATAATTCCCGCTCTTGAAACTAGTCCCAAGCTTGGTTTAATTCCAACAATACCGTTTGCTTGAGATGGAGAAATTATTGATCCATCAGTCTCAGTTCCAATGGCACCTATCGCTAAATTTGCAGCAATTGCAGCTGCAGATCCAGATGATGAACCAGATGTACTCCTATTTAATACATATGGATTTTTAGTTCTTCCTCCCCTACTACTCCAACCAGACATAGATCTTTTTCCTCTAAAATTTGCCATTTCAGATAAATTTGTTTTTCCTAATATTATTGCACCTGCCTTTCTTAATTTTACCACTATACTTGCATCTTTTTTACAGTCTCCTCCATATTCTTCGATTGTTATAGATCCAGCAGTAGTTTTCATTTTATCATCAGTATCAATATTATCCTTAATTAGAATAGGAATACCATGTAAAGGCCCTTTCATACCATTTTTTTCATAATACGCATCCAATTCCTTTGCTATTATGATAGCATCCGGATTAATCTCAATTATCGAATTTATTTTGGGACCACTTTTATCTATCTTATCAATTCTTTCTAAATATTTAGAAACAAGTATCTCGGCAGTTAAATTTCCATTTTTTATTAACGCATGTACTTTGGAAATGGTATAATTCATCATACAAATATCTATATTTCCATTAAAAAAATCATATAAAATACTATGACTTTTATTTTTTATTTTTAATCATTTCCTAAATTTTTATTATACAAATTTACCCATTTTAAGGCTGATTTTTTCCAACTCCAATCCCTCTGCATACCATTTTTTTGCATCTCCATCCATTTTATTTTATTCTCAAATGCTTTATTAGCTCTATTAATCGCAAAGATAAGATCATCCATTAGATACTTCTCAAATAAGAACCCGTTTTGTTTTGAATTATTTTCAATCACCGTATCTGCCAAACCACCCGTTGCTCTTACAATAGGGACCGCACCATAGCGCATCGCATACATCTGTGTGAGACCACATGGCTCATATCTTGAGGGTATTAACAAACAATCTACACCCCCAAATATTTGGTGTGAAATTTTTTCATTATAATAATTTAAAAATTTAAAATTATTTGGAAATTTTTTTTCTATATCAGATAATTTGCTTTCATATTTTTGATCTCCAGTACCTAATACTACAATATTTATTCCCATATTAATTATGGAGGGTATACTATCTATTAGTAAGTCAATCCCTTTTTGATCATACAATCGAGTAGTTAGCCCAATAAGCAATCGTTCTGAATATTTAAACTCTAATTTATTTAATAAATCTATTTTATTTTCAAATCTCTTCTCTATGTTCTTTACATCATATTTTACTAATAATACTTCATCCCCACTAGGGTCATAGATGCTACTATCAATACCATTTAGAATTCCAACTACTTTATTACTATGATTTTGCAGATCATCATCTAAACCAAAACTATATTCTCTAGTCAATATTTCCTCTGCATATTTTTCACTTACCGTTGTTATCTGATCTGAAAATCCAATTGCAATTTTCATAAAATTGACTTCATTATTTGAAATTTCAAGTTCATCAACATCAATAAATAAACTTTTTAGGTGATCTATACTCATTTTACCTTGAAAAGCAATATTGTGGATAGTAAATATGTTTTTAATTTCTTTATGTTTTCTCATTAAATAAGGTAGTAATCCAGTATGCCAATCATTTGTATGTATAATGTCAGGAGTCCACTTCTTATTAATTAAAATAAAATTAGCTGTCAACAGATTAAACATAGTAAATTTTGCGTTTAAATCCCCTTTATACGGTTCATCTAAGAAAATTGGATGTTTTAAAAGGTAAATTATTACTCCACTTAATTCATCTTTAGTCTCATAAATTGGTATTTCTTCCCCGAATGGATCTTCTAAATATATTTCAGTTCGTTGTAAACCATTTATGACTATATTTGTATAATATGGAATGATAATCCTCACATCCACATTAAGTCGTTTAAGCTCTTTAGGAAGTGCTGAGGATACATCTGCTAAACCTCCAACTTTCACAAAAGGAGCTAATTCAGCAGATATCCATGCTACCTTAGTGGGCATTATAATTTAATATTAATCTACCATTATTTTATATCTACTTTTGATTATATTTTTTTTTGGAACTTAATATTTAATACTCGCTCATTATACATTAGATATTAAAACATATGCCAAATACGGATCATTTAATTTTTTTAAGTATTAAATTCAATGTTATATTATGAAAGCCTCAATTTATAACGGGACAAAATATGAAATTAGCTGGAGTTTAGATGACACCTTAACGGATCCAACTTTAATTCGTAACATCGAAGATGCAGGTAATGAAATTGACCTTGATTGGAAAAAAAATGAATTTTACTCATCAATCGAATTATTACTTGAACATTATTCTAAAATTGAGTTGATAGAAAAATTACAAGATGAAGATGCGGAAATACTTGAAATAATCAGGCTTACGCTCGAAAATCCAATTGCCGGTAATTCCCCTGTTTTAGAAGATTTCATCCGTTTATATCTTCCAGTCATGCTAGTCATAGTTAATACATTTTAAAACTCACAAAATTATTCCAATTTAAAAATATAAAAAATTCAATCAAATACTGCGCTAGTTATATATGATAATATTTTACTAAAATTTTTAGGAAGCAGAAATTAAATGATGTTCAATAATCAAAATTTACCCATAGATGAACTAATGGATATTGAAATTTGTGATTATTGTGGTGAATTAGTAAATTTTGAAGATTTATTATTCTGTAAATCATGTAATTTTGACTTATGTAGTTTACATATCGATGGACTGCCATCCATTAATAAGGAACTTCCTGCATGTCAAATTTGTTCGCAAAACTCAATTATTATAAAAAATCCTGACTCAAAAAATTAAAAATAATAGATTATAGATCTACTTGATTATGACTCTTTATATAATTAATTTATTGATAAGCCATATGCGAAAATTATTTTTGGTAATATTTTTAATTTTAATGTTATTCAGTTCCTCACAATCATACGCACATCAAACTGTTTCAAATATAGAATATCCCGATAGCTTAAATGAAAAATATTATACCACAATTGATGTTTATTTAGATCCTAATTTAGATTATGATAACATATTGAAAGTAATTAACTCTATTAATGGATCCAGTTTTTCTTCTATCAATGAATATTATTTCAATTCAACTAATATTTTGATATTTAACTTAAAGCTAATACAAAATTCACAAAAACAATCAATCATGGATTATCTGAAAATAATAGAGTCTTCAAATGAAATGAACGGTCATTCTTTTAATAAAACTGCATTTGAAGAAGGAGACTCAAATGTTTATACGAATATCACTGGTATTAGTTATGACGCCCATCTTACATTAGAATGGATAAGTAATAATTTCTGGGATGGGATAACAAACAAGCATTCATTATACTTATTTGATTTCTCAGATATGCACCCCAACGAGAACCATTGGTTTACAATAAAGCCTACTGACATAGATACAAATCAATTTCAAACAGGTTTTTTTTCAGGCACGAAAGGCTTAGTTAATGGGAAGTCAGTATCAGCATGGGGAGGCCACAAAAATCAACCTATTCATTTTATTGATTTTTCTTCAGAATTATGGTTTGGAGATTTTATTAACACTGCTTGGGGTCCATACGGTTACAGTGACACACTTCTTTCTTCAAAAATACAAGATTTTACTGATGAAGATGATAAATATTTATGGATTGGTGATTATCTTACATCTTTTACCTCAACAACTTATAACAATCAAATTTTTTGGGGGTCTCAAATTGGTCAATCCGTTAAAGTCCAATCAATAATACTTTTTGATTGGTATTCATATGGATATGATATATCTGATAGCAAATGGCTTTTAGGAGTTGAAGAAACTTTAAACGGATTTCAAGAATCTTTCGATTGGTTAGATTTTAATGTTACAGAGCAATGGTATAATTTATCTGCTTATCAAGAGTTACAAAAACAAATGGATTCTTCAAAATATAAAAATGAAGATGGTCAAACATATATCGAACTCAACAATGGTTTATTTGACTATATTGCTGGTACTTTCATACCTGATAATTTTGATTTTGAAGGTGAAGATATCATATTACCCTCTCTTGTATTCTTTCTTAATAATTCCATATTCACCATTGGAGGTTTGCCAATTGCAGGTGTAAGCACTGGAACATTTCAACTACAAGGATTAAATCCAGAACGATATTATGATGATAATGGAAATAAACTTCGAGGTTTTACAGATGTAATATTACATGAGGTTGGACATTCATTAGGTCTTCCACATCCCTTCAATCCAAATGATGGTTGGGTTGGTGACATGACTGCATCCGTAATGGGTTATTACACCTCAGAGCCTTCATTTTCTCAATATGATATTAACTCATTAGGATATTATTATAGTAATCATTACCTAATGCAATCTAAATATCTCGAAAGTGAAATCACTTTACCACAAGATCAGCAATATATCTCAGATTGGTTAACTCAATCAATAAATGAACGAGATACTTGGAACTTTAAATCATCAATAGAATACTCTCTTAAAGTCATATGCAGTTATTCATCAATAACAAACAATGATGACGATAGGTGTGATGACGTTGATATTCAAGCTCCAAATGAGACTTCCAGTGGTATTAGTAATACTTCTACAAATAATTCTATCTCCACTTCAAATGACTCATCTAACATAGATGAAACTTCAATCGATCAATTAAACTATAGTCTAATTCCATTAGTAATCTCTTTGATAATTTTAAATAAATTCACTAAAAATAGGTTAAATTTTTAATAATCATTTGAATTAAACAATAATTCCACCATTTTTAAATTATGAATCTTAGGGAATATAATTATGAAACTGAATGTGAGAATTATAAATTTCACCCTCATATCCATTTTAATAATAATTAGTTATAATTCAGTATTTTCAATGAATATTAATTCCCCTAATTCTAACTATAATATAAAAAATAATGATACAAATGTTTCCAATTGTAATAATTCTACCTCTAAAATAATCCAATCAAATCAAATAATTATTGTAGACAACAATGAACGAAATTATAGAATAACCATACCATCATCAGATAAAGGAACTCCCTTATCCGTCTTATTTATTTTTCCAGGAGGTGGAGGTTCATATTCCGAATTTCCTCAAGTAAGTAATTTTGAACAAAGTTCAGAGATAAATAAGATGATTATCATATATGCTATTTCAGAAAAAAGATCAATAAGTGAAGGGGAATGGTTTCTTAATTCTGCAACAACATCCTTTTCTGATATCAACTATGTGGATACTATTTTAGATAAATTAATAGAAAATTTTTGTATTGATGAAGCAAAAATTTTTGCAACTGGTTATTCATTAGGATCTATGTTTACATATGAATTAGCTTGTCATTTAAGTTATCGATTTACAGGTATCGCTTCTTATGCAGGTTCTATGCCTTTATTTCCTATCGATTGTCAATATGATTTTCCAATAAATATCATGCATATACACGGTGACTCTGATTCAATTATCAATTATAATGAAAATTGGGATTGGAAAGATGGAGAATTTGAAAATGTTGGTACGATGCGTAGTGTCAGTAATTTACTCTCTTTTTGGAACACTAAGTATAATTGTTCAAATCCAATAAACTCTATAGAGATTAATTTTGAACTATATGATCTTGGATATTGTAATAATAATGTTAGCGTAAAACATTATAAACTAATTAGTCAGGATCATGAATGGCCAATTTTTATTAATTCTACTTATACATCAGATATTATTATTGATTTCCTAATTTCAACTTCCAATAAACCCTTATATTCAAATACATCCGTTTACAACACATCATCTTCCATTGTTTCAACAGATGTTAACTCTACAAATTTTGAAACAAGTTCCTCAGAACCCGAAGTTTCAGCACCAGTTGGTTTACCATTTCCTTGGTTGACTTTTATAATTGGATTTTCTGTGTTTTTACGATTAAGACCTAAATTAAGCTAGATCATATTTTTATAAAAATCATCTACTTTCTTCCCCAATTCATTTGGGTTATAATCTATTCTTTCAACGCTGTCTCTTATCCATCCAGGTAATTGTTCAAATACATTTTTTTGACTAAACCTCTCATCTCCTAACATGATAAATGCAACATCATTCAAACTTCTAACTGGTCTACCTGCTGCTTGAGACGCTCTATTTATTGCAGGAATTTGATATGCCAATGCTCTTCCCTTTTTAGGAAATTTACTCTCTAAATATTCAATTTGACTTTGAGTTTGTACACTCGGTGGAGCATAAGGGATTCCAATTACAATCACACTCTGCATATATTCTCCCGGGAAATCAGCTCCCTCGGAAGATCTACCACCCAAAACTGAAATTAGTACCGCACCATTTTTATCTGCTTCATTTTTGAATTTTGATACGATTTTATCATTATCATCCGAGCTCATACCTCTTTTTATTTCATATATTGGTTTACTAATTTTGTTCTCCAATCCACTATCCATTATTTTTTTCAATATAGTATATGATGGAGTAAATATTCCTATATTTTTTGGCGTATTTTCCACAATAGAAACTATGGAATGAACATATTTCATCCACATCATATCACTTCTTTTATTATAACTTGTTGTCAAGGATTTTGTTATCACAGTTTGAATATTATTGGACTTATAAGGCGAAGGCAGTATATTCGTTATGGTATTTAGACGATTTAATCCTAACAATAATGAATATGCATCCGGATCACCTAATGAACCACTCATAGAAAACGAAGAATGTAAGTTATCTAATATTTCATAAGAAACTATTGAAGGATCTAATGATGAAATCTTTAATATCGCATTCTTATATTCTCCCGTCATTGTTTTTTCCAACGAAAATGAGTATTCGACTTTTCCAATATTTTCATGCCACTTATATAAAAATTCCCCAATTCTCCCTATAAAACTTCTTGGCTCTTTATCTTGTTTAGCAAGTCTATTTCTAATAATTGAACCAGCTTCAATCATTTCAATAAAAAAATCCTCATCAATTGTAGTATCATAATAATTAACATCATTGAAATCAATCTCAAGTTGATCTAAAAACATTGCTGGATCTATTCTTAATTCATATTTATTCCCCATAGTTCCAACTAATTTTTCTATGTTATTTTCTAAAGTTTCTAAAAAATATTCAATCTTATTTTCTCTATATAACCTTGCTTCCCTAAGGGCCTGTCTAATTGAAAAAGACCTTATTTCATCACTATTAATTTGATTTATATTTTCTGCCAGATTATGGCATTCATCCACTATCAAAATAACATCCTTCAGATCACAATTTAATTGCTCTAAAAATATTTTTCTAATATTGTGATCAAATATATAAAGATAGGAACAAGCAACTACATTTACAGTTGATAATGCTAATTTTGCAGTTTCAGACGGACAAACGTATGCCGCATCTGCCATTTCCAAAATAATTTCGGCATTCACAGGACGCATAGAAATTTCTTTAATCAAAGGTAATACTCTTTTCTCATCACTCATATTATTCCAATATTCACATTTTTTTGAAGTCTTTAATTGTTGACACATCTCTTGAACGGCTCTATTATTATTTGCATATTCTTTCACCATGGAGTTCAAGCATAATGCTCCTCTACCCCTTAATCCTATGCCATTCACTTTGACTCCTTCTTTTTTTTCAGATATCTCCTCTAATTCATCAATTACTCTATCGATTTGAGAATGAGTTCTAGCTAAATACACTATTTTTTTTTCATATCTCTCAGCATACGGAATCATTAGTGACAATAATGAAATTGTTTTACCGGTTCCATTAGCCGCCTCCAAAACAAAATGAGTATTTTCTTTAATTCCTTTCTTTTCTATAAAATTCATAATTGTTCTTTGCAATGGTCTCGGTTCATAAGGGAAATATTTTTTCCAACTTTCCTCACTATTACTTAACATTTCTATATTCTACATTATAAATTGATATCAATTAAAACTAATGCTCAGATATATCAAAATCAACGGATTTTTTTCCTTGTTCTAACGGTAACTTTGACCCAAGCATAATTACCACACTTCCCATAAGTCCAGTTACATATCGACTATGAAATCCAGATTTTACAAATATTTTTTTCAGTGATTGGGGAGAATAAAATCTTGCATATGTTTCCTCCAATAATCTAAACGGAGCCTTTCCTTTAGTTACCACGAATGCGGCTATTTTTCCCAATAAACTCATAAACCTCCCTACGTATATATCTACTATAGGTGCCATTAATGTAGCTCTGCGTCCCATTTCTAACATTGAATATCGCCCATAATCTCTAATTATTCTACCATGCTCTGATATAGTCTGATAATAATTGGTGAAATGTCTTCCTACAAAACCAGAAAAGGCCCCATCAAACGCTTCTTTTCTAAATGGTAATTTAGTTGCATCACCTAATAACAAATCCATACTACCTTCTCTTCTCGCAATTCTATCATTACAATATCTCAACATCCCATCTGTAATATCCATAGCCACAACATATGCGTCATCTTTTTGTAAATACAATTCATTACCCAAATGTCCAGTCCCTGTTCCTATGTCTAACCATGTCATATAATCTCTTTTTTCATCTTCTCGTAACGCAATTAAATTTTTAATAGTTAGATATCTAAATTGTTTATCTGTGCCTAATGACATAAACTGATTAATCGTATCATAGGAAGTCGATAATATTTTGAAATCATCTTTAACCATATCATTATATTGAATTTTAGTTTCTATATCATTCTTATTTTGAATAATCTCTTTTTCAAATTCATGGTTTAGTTTAGACACATAATATTTTAAATTATTCATTTTTAAAAACTAATTTAGGAGATAAAAACAATATCAAAGATAATTTTAAAATTTCTCTCTAACTTAATTCTTATGTAAATTATTATAACTTTCCAATATAAAATTTGAAATGTGGCTGACATTGATCCAATTAATTTACTTTATCAAGGACAATATGATTTATTTTTGGCTTTATTTAATGAAAATGAATTAATTAATCAAACTTATCTAATAGCTAAATATTATGAATTAAATGGTCATTTTCAAACTGCATTAGATTTACTTAATAAATCGGAGACATCAGAAAATAGTACATTTAATTTTTACATGGAAAAAATTTTCATTTCTTACATATATTGGAGAATGAGAAATTATTCTCCATCTATTGATTTACTTGACTCAATCAAAGAAAAAATTCATAAAATAAACAATGTAGATTTATTAGGAGAATTTTTCAATACCTTAGGATTGGTAAATTGGAGTCTGAATGATCTAAATAATGCCTTATCTAATTTTAATTTGGCATATGAATACCGTAACACAAATACTTCTCAAGTCATACTATCTAACACCCTCAATAATCTAGGAAATACATATCTTAAATTAAATAATCAAAAAAAGGCTCTAAAATATTATAATAAATCTTATACTATTCGTAAACAGTTAAATTATTCACCTCTTTTAGCACTTTCATATAACAGCTTTGGCAGACTTGAAGAATTGAAAAAAAACCATCAAAAAGCAGAAATGTATTATAAGAAATCACTAGTATTATGGGAACAAGTAAATAATACACAATTTATTGGGAAGTCTTTCAGGTTTTTAGCCATTAACGCAAAATTTCAAAATCAACTTAGTTTAGAAAAAAAATTTTGGGAATTATCAAATCAAAATTTTGAAAAAATAAATAATAATTTTGATTTGGAATATAATAAATCATTCATTGCAAATCTATAAATCAATATTCTTCTAATTAGTATTTGATTTTTTCTAAATATTTAGTCGTTTGAGTACTTAGATATAAATCATACATTTCAGTATAAATTCCATTTCTTTTCATTAAATCATCATGATTACCTATTTCCTTAATTTGACCATCTTCCATAACAATTATCTTATCTGATTTCATAATAGTAGTTAGTCTATGAGCTATAGATACAGATGTACAGTTTGTTAGTATCGCGTCTATCCCTCGTGTAATTTTTGCCTCTGTATAAATATCAACCGCAGAGGATGCTTCATCTAATATAATAAATTCAGGATTTGAAATTAAGGCCCTCGCCAAAGAGATCATTTGTTTTTGTCCCGAACTTAGATTTTTACCATTTTCACTTACTACATAATCTAGTTTATTTGGTAATAATTCAATAAATTCAGCTGCTTGAACGCTTTCTAAAATTTTCCAAACTTTATCATCTGTAATATTTTTATCACTTAGAACTAAATTTTCTCTAATGGTTCCCTTGAAAAGAAGAACTTTTTGAGATACTAAACTTACTTTTTTCCTATAACTCCATAGGTTTATATTATTTATATCGTTATCATTGATTAATATTTTTCCTTTATTAACATCATAAAATCTCATTAATAATGATCCAATAGTAGTTTTCCCCGCACCCGTATGACCAACAATCGCTACTCTTTCTCCATTATTAATTTCAAAATTTAAATTTTTTAGAATCTCATTTGTTCCATCATAACTAAAATGAACATTTTCAAATTTTATTTTTGATATTTTCTCAGGCATTAATCCTTCATCATCATCCTTTTCAAATAAATTATAACTATACGATATTGTACTTATTCTCTCTAAACTAGCCATTGCGCCTTGAAACTTGTGGAAATTTGAAGCAATTGTTACAAGCGGCCAATAATAATAATTAATCAAAATTAAAAATAAAATCACCGTTGCCACAGGTAATCCATCTGCAACTTCTAATGTCCCTATCCATAAAATCGCTATGGTTAACCCATGTTTCATTAAATCTACCATAGGCCAAAATAAGAAAATTGCAAAGCCCCTTTTTAAAGATGCATTATAAGTTTCCTCGTTGATTATTTGAAACTTCTTCAAATTTTCTCTTTCTCTATTAAATGCTTTAGAAATTTGAATTTTTGACATAATTTCTTGAAAACGAGAATTTACTTCTCCAAACCTATCTCTCCATATTTTAGAAGCTTTTCTTTCATAATTTCCAATTAAATATGATAACAAAAATACAATTGGGATAAATCCTAATGCAACTAATGCAATTTCAATAGAATAAATGACAAAAATAATCGACACAAATAATACTCTTACCATCGATGTGATTACCCAGGCTATTGAGTCACCTGACTCGGATAATTCCTTAGTATCATTTATAATTCTACTAGTCAAATCACCTGATTTTTGATCATCAAAAAATGAGATTTTGTTTTTAATTAAGTTTGAAAACGCATCAATCCTTAAATCTCTAATAAATCTTGCCGTTAGGGCTGCCACATGATAAAATTGGAATGATGTAAAAAACCAAGCCAAAAAAGCAACCGCTCCAAAACCTAAAATTGCAGCATTTAAATTTAATCTTGTTAATGCTTCCTCATTATTAATCTCAATTATCTCAATTACATAATTCAATATTAATGGTGTACTTATTGAAAATATTACATTTATGAACATTAAAATAACTACTATCCAAAATAAATTTTTATGTTTTTCAATGTAAATGGTTAATAATTTAAAATGATCCAAATCTGATTTAATTTTTAATTCATGTTGTTTTTTTTCAATTTCCACTTTTATCCCCTCACTATCTTTGGCAATTCGTAATGTTCTTCAAATAGACTCCTATAATACTCATTATTGTGAATAAGCTCTTCATGTGAACCAAATCCTACTAAATCCCCTTTTTGTAAAATCAATATCTTATCTGCCTCTGCAATTATAGATAATCTATGTGTTGTTATTAATGTAGTTCTAGTTTTTAAAATATCCTTAATTGCATTTTGAATTAATTTTTCTGTTTTTGCATCTAATGCAGATGCTCCATCATCTATAATTAAAATACTAGGTTCTAATATCAAGGCTCTTGCAATAGCTATTCTTTGAGCTTGTCCTCCGGATATCTTTACACCATTTTCTCCTAAGATAGTTTCATATCCTAATGGTAATTTTTTTATGAATTCTTCTGCTTGTGCAATTTTCGCAATTTTAATAATTTCATCTAACTTTGCATCTGTCTTTCCAAATTTAATATTCTCATAAACTGTATCGTTGAACAAAAATATATCCTGCTCAACTGTAGCAATGAATTTTCTAAAACTATCATTATCTAGTTCATTTATATTTCTATCTCCAATCGTTATACGTCCACTATTTGGAATGTATAACCTTTGAATTAATTTAGTTAAAGTTGATTTTCCCGATCCAGGCCCACCAATAATTGCTAAAGTTTCATTTTCATTGATTTCGAAATTAATGTCTTTTAACACCAATTGATCTGAGGAAGAATACCCAAAATTAACATTTTCAAATTTTATACTTGGTACTAATTCAGTCACATCAATATTACCATTATCATTTCTGTAAACATCAGTCTCTGTTATATATTCATGTAATCTTTTTGTAGCTGCAATACCTCCCACAGAAAGGAAAGAAACCCAATCTAATTCCGCTGCCATCCCTATGACTACGCTCATCAGTGTTATGATTAATACTAAATCTCTAATCGCAATGATCCCTTGAACTGTTAAAAATAATGTATATCCTACTATAAAGATATAATACAAGATTATAATTAAATTAGGATAAAACCATGCACCTAATTTCCCCTCTTTTTCCAATATTTGGGCCTCTTCTGTTGTTTTTTTAATGAATTTTCTCTTAATTATGCTTTCTGCAGTGAATATTTTGATATCTCTAACACCTACTAAGCTGTCATTAGTTACCGAACTCATTTCTGATAATTTATTTAATGCTTTTGTACTCAGAGGTTCTATCTGTTTACCATATTTTACTGTCAAAATCAAAAATATCAAGACAACGATTAAATTAATAATAACTGTAAATATCGGTAATAATATCAATATCACATAAAACCCTACAAACCAAACTGAGAAGAATGCTATTAATATTCTTAATCCAGGAGAAATTCCCATATTTATCGTTCTTGTATCATTTGATGCTCTAGCCATTATATCACCAACATCCTTGCTATCATGATATGATAAACTTCTACTTTGTAATTCTTGGAACAAATCTGCAGTGATATCTGTGGATACCCTATGAGCCAAAATTTCGTTTATAAAACTAGTAAAAAAAAACAATAAAATTTGCGCAATTGATATTGGTATTAAAATTTTGAATAAATTCCAAACTTCTTGCCATCCTCCTCCTTGAATTAAAATACCAATCACATCAGCAGAAATAAATATCGGTATCAAATATGCAATAGGCTCAAGTATCGACATTACTATTATAAAATAGAATTTAAATGGATATTTTTTCATATAACCAAATAACCAGTTAACAAATGTTATATCCATTTCTTATCTTTTTTTTATGAGTTCATAAATCTAATTGATTGATTTCATTTAATAACTCATCACCATGAGTCGCAGTTTTCACTTTATTGAAAATTTTTCTAACCTTATGTTTCTCATCTACGATATAGCTTTTTCTCATTGTACCCATGTAAGTTTTACCATACATCTGTTTCTCACCATATGCTCCTATTTTTTCTAATAGTTCTCCTTCGACATCTGATAATAAGTCATATTGCAATTCATATTTGTCTGCAAATTTCTTATTTTTACCATGAGGGTCATTTGAAATCCCAAATACCTTAAATCCTTTTTTTTTCAATAAAGAATAATTATCTTTAATCGAACAAACTTCTTTAGTACATCCGGGAGTTAAAGCCCTAGGATATGAAAATAGTATAAATTTCTGGCCATCTAAATCACTTTTTGATATCAGCTCATCATTTTGGTTCTTCAAGCGAAATTCAGGAAAATCATCCCCTTCATTAAACTGAGTCATATATACTATTCAATCATACATGATAAAAAGTATCTGATAACCCTAAAAATTTCAATTTGTCATAAAATTATCAAATCACTTTTTAGATTCAGCACAATCTCATAATTATGCCTGATATAGTTGGTTACTATCAACAATTACATTTCCAATTAAATGAATTAGAACTATTCTATAATCTACCAATATA
>Ga0255777_10001228_pt1 | contig 24376 bp, 20 predicted proteins | sample 101ome_15_FD_179975 | JGI IMG/M metagenome (GOLD analysis project Ga0255777, IMG submission 179975) | Coastal salt marsh microbial communities from the Groves Creek Marsh, Skidaway Island, Georgia - 101402AT metaG (version 2) | ecosystem: Environmental > Aquatic > Marine > Intertidal zone >... | reverse complement strand
CACAGGATACCCAAGTTATTAAATTAAAAGATGTTGTATTAATTCCTGGGCTCATGGATTCGCACGTTCATTTGATTGGTGACACCAGTAAAAAAGGCTATGCATCTATAGGCAATTCAACATATTTTTCAACAATTCATGGGGTAAAAAATGCTTATGATACTCTTAAGAGTGGGTTTACCACGGTAAGAATGGTGGGAGCTCCAGAATTTGCCGACGTAGCATTAAAAAAAGCAATCAATGAGGGAACTATAAATGGACCTAGGTTGTTAGTATCTGGTCCACCTCTGGGAATTTCGGGCGGACATTGTGATAGTAATTTATTTCCTTATTCCAAAACTGCGTTGGAGAATACTCCTCATCAAATTGTTGATAATCCCTGGGATGCTAGAAAAGCAGTACGAATAAATCGTAAATTTGGGGCAGATCTGATTAAGTTTTGTGCAACAGGCGGAGTGATGTCTAAAAATACAGATGTGAATGCCAAACAATTTACTTATGAAGAAATGGAAGCCATTGTTTCAGAGGCGCATAACCATGGCATGAAAGTTGCCGCCCATGCACATGGTTTAGAGGGTATCAAAACTGCAATAAGAGCAGGGGTAGACTCCATTGAGCATTCTAGCTTTATTGATGATGAGACCATTCAATTAGCCATTGAAAAAGGTACTTATCTATCAATGGATATTTATGTATCGGATTATATTCTTGGCGAGGGTGCCAAAAAAGGTATCTTGGAAGAATCTTTAGAAAAAGAGAGAACTGTTGGCAAGATTCAAAGAATGAACTTCAAGCAAGCTGTAGAGGCTGGAGCAAAAATTACTTTTGGAACCGATGCGGGCATCTTTCCCCATGGAGATAATAAGAAGCAATTTAAATATATGGTGGAATGGGGCATGACCCCACTGCAAGCCATTCAGGCTGCCACAATAAATACAGCTGAATTATTTGGGTTAAGTGATATTGGAAGAATACAGGAGGGCTTTATTGCTGATATTGTTGGCACTAATGGAAATCCGCTCGATGATATAACTCTTTTAGAGTCAGTAACCTTTGTGATGAAAGAGGGGGAAATTATTCTTCAATGAATCTAAGACGTCCAATTGAAGCGCTAACTTCGCTCTCCGTAAAAGAACAATTTCTATACTCTGTTGCTGCCTACATTATTGTTTATATTTTTTGGTATGAAGTCATCTTAAATCCCGTTACAGGTGGTAACGATATGGGCAGTTTAATTTTCTTGCCTCATGGAGTTAGGTACATCATTATTCTTGCATTTGGGTGGGTAGGCTTTTGGGCTGTATTTTTTGGATCTTTAATTTCTCCCATGATTAATGAAGAAATTGTTAAATTAAATCCTCATCCTTGGACGGATCACATTAATATTTGGCACAATTTAGAATCCTTAGCCGGAGCGATTTCTGTGCTTGCAGTTGTGTTATTTTTGTATTGGGCAAAAATTATTGATCAATGGAAGGGCAGGCTTTATTTCAGGGAACCTTCAAAGTTGCTATTAATTGTTATTGGCTCAGCACTTCTAAATGGTCTACTTTCCAATTTTATTACCTCTCAATCTTCCCTTGGTGTAGCAACTAATCCAGTTAGAGTTATTCGCTTTATTGCGGGCGATATTATGGGAGGAATCTTGTTTTTACTGTTAAGTTTTGTGCTGTGGCGAATCTGGGTTCGGTATATTTCTAATTAAGTTGCAGTAACTCGTTTACTTTATCTCTAGCCCCCCAAACCGCTCCGTGAATATAACCTGCTTTTTCAGCATCCCCAATTCTGCTAAAAGGAATATTAGTAGCCCTTAATTCTTCCATCAAAGCGCTGTTGCTTTCAGTTCCCATTGCAATAATTACCTGTGATGCTGATACAGATTGTTGCTCACCATTGATCGTATAATTTACATGATCCTTCCTGATTTCAATATCACTGCAATTTCTTTGGATTGTTGCCCCATGCTCTTCTAGTAAATGCACTACTCGAGATCTTCTAACAATACTAAGATTTTTACCTAAGTTTTCAGTTGGTTCCAAGATAGTAATTTTTCTTCCGCGCTCTTGTAAAAATTCCCCTAATTCTAAGCCAACCAAATCACCACCTATAATGACAATATCTTTCTTTAAAGGCATCCAATACCTACTAAAAAATCTCATTAAATTTAGGTTCGTTAACAATCCCAGTATTCTTCCAGAAGCCAAAATAAATTTAGTTAATGGATTAAATGATTTATTGGCAGGAGAGGGACCAAATAACAGCCCTCTTAACTCTTCGCCGTCAAAGACATGATTCTGATTTTTGCCTTCGAGGGGAGGCGCATTTCGAATTGCTCCAGTTGCCAGAATTACATGATCTGGATTTAACTCTGTTATTTCTTCCACAGAGGCCACTTTGTTTGTGAGCACATTAACTTCCAACCTCTGTAATGTTTTTTCAAAATATGCAATCAGATGTTGATTTGGCTCATAAGCTAAAGCTGCAATATTAACTGTTCCTCCCAACTGGTTACTTTTTTCCCAAAGAGTGACCTTATGTCCTTCCAAACTTAATCTTCTTGCGCTTTCCATTCCAGCTGGGCCTGCCCCAATTATTAGAAAATGCTTAGATCTATCTGTAGCTATAATATTTTTTTGAACGTATTCGTTACCCATATCTGCATTGACTGCGCAACACATAGGTTGATTAATAAAAATCTTACTAACGCAAATGTAGCAATAAATGCAGGGCCTAATTAACTCAATTTGGTTGGAGGCAACCTTGTGAGGTAATTCAGGATCAGCAAGAAGCTTTCTTCCCATGACTACAAAATCAAAATCTTTTTGGCCAATACCTTCGTCAGCTTTATCTATATCAATTCTGCCAACCGCTAATATGGGGATAGAAACATGAGCTTTAGCTTTTTTTGCAAATTGAATAAAACCCCCAGGCTCATGCACAAGCGGAGCTTCAGTAAATGCGATGCCTTTTGCTGGATTGCCATAGGAACTTACATCTATAGCATCTGCACCTGAAGATTCAGCTATTTTTATGGTAGTTAAAAAATCTGCTTCAGTGATGCCGCCTTCTACGCGGTATTCTTTTGCATCCAATCTCACTATGACAGGGAGTTGAGATGAAGTAACTGACTTCACTTCTTTAATTACTTTAGCAAGGAATCGAGCTCTATTTTCTGCGGTGCCTCCATACTCATCTTCTCTCACATTCACTGCAGGAGATAAGAAACTAGATATCAAGTAGCCATGACCGGCATGAAGTTCAATTGCATCAAATCCAGCTCTTTGTGCAATGGTTGCTGCTTTTCCAAAATTTTTAATCTCTCTTTGGATGTCTTCTTGATTCATGACATGGTAGCGAGGTCCTTTACCATCTGGTCCAGCAGCCTTTACGAAGTTGGATAACTCTTCCATAGTGAGCAAACCAAACATATCGCTTTTGGCACCTTTTGGGATAGATGGAACTGGAATGCTTCTACCCGCTGCTACATCTTCTTGAGAAATTTTGCCACTGTGATTGAGTTGGGCAGCAACCTTGCAGTCGTATTGGTGAATTTCTTGAGTGAGCTTTATTAAATCCGGTAAAAAACCTTCATTTGAAAAACCCAGCATATTTGGCATGGATGCACCCTCTGGCCAAGTTGTGGCTGAGGTTTCCATAATGATTAATCCAACACCTCCTTTAGCTCTTTCAATGTAATAATCCCTGAGCCTTTCTCCAGCTGTACCATTTTCTTCTGCAAAATTTGATCCCATGGGAGCCATGACAAATCTATTTTTCAAAGTCATGGAGCCAATGCTTCCAGATTTGAGTAAGTGCTGATATTTCATTTAAGGCATAATTAAATAGTTAACTACATTGTAATTCAGGAGTTAAAAATGGAAAGGCTATCGGATGATATACAAAAACTGATTGATAAAGATGCTATTAGGGATTTGGTCAATATCTATTGCAGAGCAGCTGATAGGCACGATCATGTGCTCATGCGCTCACTGTATCATGAGGATGCAACCGATGATCACGGTGTATTTTTTAAAGGCAGTGCCATGGAATTTATTGATACGTTACCAAGCATTCAAAAGGACATGCTCATCCTGCATCATAATGTTACCACTCATAACATTGAGTTTATCTCTGAGACAAAGGCAGAGGGAGAAACTTATATTCTTGCTTTCCATCAAGTCAAAGGAGAAATGAATCCATTTGATGTTTTAATTGGAGGCAGATACTTTGATGTCTATGAAAAACGGGAGGGAGCTTGGAAATTTCTCTCAAGAGCAGTAGATGCTGATTGGGTCTATACCTCTGATCCTAGTAAAGTAGACTTCGAACACCCTATGGTACAAGGCTGCCACAGAGGTGTGCCTGGTCAAGAAGATCCTCTTTATAAGATGTTTAATAGTGCTAAGTTTTTATCTAGCTAAATTAAGTTAGTAAGTTCGCGGAAGTGCTTTCTGCAATAGACTTTATAAGTATCGTTTCCACCAATTTGAATTTTGGCGCCATCGGTCACAATGTTTCCATTCTGGTCTAGCCTTACCACCATGGTTGCCTTTCTGCCACAATCGCAAACCGTTTTAAGTTCAATGAGATTGTCTGCAATTGCAAGTAGTTCAGCACTGCCTTCGAAGAGCTCTCCTTGAAAGTCAGTTCTGATGCCATAGCACATAGCAGGAATATTCAAAATATCGCTTACCTGACATAGCTGTCTAACTTGCTGTTTACTAAAAAACTGCACTTCATCCACCAAAACACAAGCGATCTCTTTCTCTTTGATTCTTTCGGAAACGTAGTCAAAAATATTCATATTTGCATCCACCACAATTGCTGGAGCTTCTAAACCTATCCTTGAGTGAACCATAGACTTATTAGCATCCGCATCAACTTTAGGTGTCAAAAGAAGAGTTTGCATTCCTCTTTCTTGGTAGTTGTAATTTGATTGCAGTAAAGCGGTAGATTTACCCGCATTCATAGTAGAGTAGAAGAAGTGAACTTTTGCCATCTAGTTAGGAGCCACAGAATAGAACTGGCTTACCCACTTTCTAAACTTATTTATTGGCCCGTCACCATCACACAAGATAGGTTCTGCAACATAGCTTTTATTATCCCAAATGGGCATATCATCAAGCACTCCGTTCGCAATGCCATCAACAATTGCCATCCCAATTTCATCCTGAATATCCTTGGACACTCTCATTGACCATCTTAGAATAGAGGTATTTTTATCAACAGGACAGGAAGCATTGACCATAATGAATTCACCTCCTGATGGTGGAAGATTTATCATCTTTAAGCCGACACAACCCAAGCCCCATGATTCTCTTGTAAAAGTGGTGTTAAACATTCCTTGATCGTGTACTTTGTGTTCTTCTGAAACACTGTCATTGCTTGGATCCATTAAAGTTTCAGCAATAGTTTTTCTGTAAATACCATCAACTATTGCCTCAGTCTCGGGCAAACTAGGAGAACCATGCACTTTAGGAAAATGGGCTTGATCTACATCATTTTCTGCAATTTCTTGTAGCACTGTGTTGATTTTGTATTCGTACTCAAACACTTTGCTCCATTTCTCATCATCGCCATTAAAGCCTTCAATAACTGGAAGCTCGAAGTAAGGTTCTTCTTCTAAGAGATGATGCCAAGCCCAAATGAACCCGTTTACTTCTTTGGTTGGGTATTGAAATATTTTTGTATCTTTTGCTTTTGGGGGAAAGTTATTTGCGTATGGAATTTCAGCGCAAGAACCATCAGTGTTCCAACGCCAGGCATGGAAAGGACACTCTATAGTTTCACCTTTTACGCAGCCACCTTCACCGAGGTGAGCTCCTAAGTGAGGACAAAAGGCATCCAATACAGACACCTCTCCAGATTCAGTTCTAAATGCAACTACATCTTTTTCACAAAATGTAAGTGCTTTGACTTCTCCTATTTTTAGTTCAGATGAGCGGCTAATGCAAAACCATCCGTTAGGCATAGGAAAAGGAAATTCTTGTTTAGGCATAATATTTGTCTTTTTATGGGTAAACGTTAAGATAGCTATGATTACATAGGAGGGATAATGTCGCAATTACGTTTTGTTAAATCACCTGAGGAGCTGCAAGCAGCCGCTGAAAATAACCTTGAATTTTTTGAGGCAAACATGGTTGCTGTCAAAGCTTTTTATAGAACCGAACCAGGACTCATTGAAAAACTTATTCCTGCACCTCTTACTCCAACCGATGATCCAATGGTAAGAATTGTTGTTTCCAAAGTTTTTGTTGATCTGAATGGCGGGATGGATTTTGGTGCTGCAACATTTGGAGTGACTTGTAACTACCAGGGCAAACCAGGTATTTATGAAATTACTATGCCTATGGAAGGCGAAGGCGTAGTTGTGGGTGGAAGAGAAACTTATGGAGAGCCAAAAAAAATAGCTAATGTAGATGCATCCTCTGATGGAACTTCATGCGTCGGAACAGTTGAAAGGCATGGGATTACTTATATTGAACTTAGAGGCAAACTTGGCGAGGAGCTCCCAACCGATGATTTCACTGATGAAGTTTATTGCTTTAAGGTATTTCCTTCTTGTGAGCAATTTAAGCCATGCGATCAAAATCCTTTATTAGTCAGAATTAATATGCACAGGACTCTTTCAAAGAATATTAAGCTTGATGGAGAAATTATTTTAAGAGAATCTCCAGTTGATCCTGTGGTTGACTTACCGGTTAAGGAAATTGTTTCCTTGAGTTGGGAAGAGGGCACTTCCGCAAGTAATGCTTCTGTTGTTGAGGAAGTGGATATCATGAGCTACGTTCCATTCATGCACTCCAGATACGACTCTGCATAATTAAGGAGATCTCTAATGGCATCCTTTATTGAAGATAAATTGGTTGTGATTACCGGTGGCGCATCTGGTGTTGGTTTTGCAATTGGAAAAAAAATTGCAGAACTTGGCGGTAAAGTTATTCTTACCGATATTGAGGCAACTCAACTTGAAAAAGCTGCTGAAGAACTAGAACTTCATGGTCTGAAAGCCTCAACCTATGTTGCAGATGTTTCAAGCTATGAATCCATGCAAGATTTAGCTTCAACGATAGAAAAAGACCGTGGTTCGGTTGATTATTTATTCAATAATGCAGGGGTAGCCCCAGCAGAACTGTTGCCAATTTGGGAGACTAAACCTAATGATTGGAGTTGGGCTTATGGAGTGAACATCATGGGTGTCATTCATGGCATTCAAGCATTCTTGCCTAAGATGCTTGCTTCAGGTAATGCTGCACATGTTATTAATACATGCTCGGGTAATGGAGCATTTATTAATCTTCCTTCAACCCCTATTTATACTTCTTCAAAGGCAGCAGTATCATCAATCACGGAAGTGCTTAAACACCAACTTGCTCAAATGCAATCTGCAATAAAAGTCTCTATCCTCTTTCCAGGACCTCATACGGTTCGAACCAATCTGTTTACGGCGGAAAGAAATAGGCCTGAGACTTTAGCAAGAGATTTAAATGCACCGGAGCACCCAATTAAATCCGTAGAAGATATGGTAGAGATGATGAAATCCATGGGTGTTGAGATGGAAACTACTTCACCCGAAGAAGTAGCAGAATTTTGTGTTAGTGAGCTAGAAAAGGGTAGTTATTGGATTAATCCATACAACGAAAAATCAGAAGGAGCCTTTAAAGAAAGAGTTGAGTCTATTCTGTCAAGAAGCGATCTTGGTATTCCAAATATTTTTTAGATACCAGTTTTAATTTCTAATTCAGTAATACGCCTTGCATTATGATGGGAATAGTCATAATTAATCTTTTCTCCAAGAGATAAATTAGGAAATCTCTCAAGTAACTCTTTAAGCATGACTTCGGTTTGCGATCTGACTAAAGTAACCCCAATACAATAATGCGGACCTTGGCCAAAAGAAATGCTTTTGTCTTGGTCTCTTTCAATATCAAATTTTTCTGGGTTTTTATAAATATTAGGGTCTTTCCCTGCAGTACTAGTTATCAACTGAATCATTTGGCCTTTTTTTATTTCCACATCTCTCAACTGAATATCCTCAGAAGCATACCTTGCAAGGCCAGTTTTGCCGGATGATTCGCAGCGCAAAGTTTCTGATATAGCATTTTGAGTAAGATCAGGATTATTTTTTAATTTTTCAAATTGATCTGGATGGCTTAGCAATGCCTTAATTAAATAAGTGTGAAGATCCACAGCTGTATCGGAGCCTGCTCCTAGGACAGAGCCAATTAAAGCGCACATCTCCCAATTAGATAGCTTTTTACCATCTTCTTCTGCAGCAATTAATGTTGAAAGAAAGTCGTCAGAAAGATTGTTTCTTTTCTCATCTATTAGGCTATTTAGTAGATCAATACCTTCTGGAATGCCCTTGATTGCATCTTCTCTCTCTTCCGGGCTTAACATTGGATTAATTCCTCTCACAATTCCATATGCTAAAGAATCAAAGATTGGAAACTTTTCTCGTGGAATTCCCACTAAACTAGCAATAGCCTGAACAGGGATAACTTCTGCTACCTCTTTGGCGAAATTAAAGGTCTCAGGGTTGCCGATTTCATTGAACCTTTCTTTAACTAGCACAGCAAACCTTTCTTTCATTTGATTCATAATTCTTGGAGAGAAAGCTGGAAGGGCAAGTTTTCTGAGCCTCAGATGATCGCTTCTGTTTAAGAAAAAGAGGTTATTATTCATCAGCTTTTCAAATGCATTCATATCCTCTTCAGCTTTCTTGGGTGGAGCAAATTCCCACAAGTTAAAATCTGTTGAGAATCTTCTATCTAGAAGGCATTGAGTAATAAGCTCATGCCCTGTAATTACCCAGCTTGCCCATGCCTCATACCTGCCAATAGGATATTCCATTAGTTTGGCTAGAGTGTCATTTGGGTTTTCTACAAATTCTTTTGAAGAAGGATTGAAAAAATGATCTACTGTTAAATTAGAATAATCTTGCATTTGAATCTCATTATATGAAAGTATCCAAAGAAAGGGGAATATTACATTTAGATCTCCATGGAATCGCTCATGCAGACGTGCAAATTGAAGTCCAAGATTTTTGTCTGAGGTACCAAGATGAATTGCCACTCAATATAATTTGTGGGAACAGTGCCCAAATGATCAAAATTACAAAAGATGCTTTGTCATCCATCGATGTAATGTGTGATGAGCCAAGATATGGCATTGTTAGAGTTCTAAAGGTTTAATAGATTTATTCTGCTTCACTCAACTTTTTTCCAGCTAGATATCCAAAGGTCATTGCTGGACCTAAAGTTGCTCCAGGCCCAGGGTATCTTGGCAATAGAGCAGCAGTGCAGTTTCCGGTTGCATACAATCCTTGGATGGGACTATTGTTATTATCTAATACCGCTGCATCTTCATTAATTGCAAAGCCACCGCAGGTAGCAAATTCACCAGGATTTAATTCCATAGCATAAAAAGGTCCTGTTTTTATAGGCCCAAGGCATGGGTTCGGTTTGTTTTCAGGATCTCCAAAAAATACATCCCTGGCATTTTGACCTCTGTTATATTCAGTATCAATGCCAGTTTCAGCAAATTGGTTAACTTTATGAATGGTTTTTGCAAGCTCTTCAGAATCAATAGCCAGCTTTCGGGCCAGTTCATCTATAGTTTTTGCTTTGGTTAAAAATTTTGATTTAAACCAAGATTTTTTGATTAAGAAATCGGGATAGAATTTTCCCGGCATAAGAGGCCCTACTGGATACTTTCTTCTGTATGCAGCATCAAAGATCATATACATGGGAGCACAAGATTCACCATTGGATTGCTTTTTAAGGACATCCAGCATAAACGTTAAATAGTTTTGAGATTCATTGGTTATCCGTTTGCCAGACTTATTAATAGTGAAATTACCCGGCATAGCTTTCTCAAAATCACTTAATCTTGGAAAATCTTCGTTAGGAGCTTTCAAGGTTGTTACCCACCATGCCTTGTCCATAAATTTTAGCTTTGCATTAATTTTCTTTGCAATTTCAACCCAATCTCCAGTGTTTGTAGATGGTTCACAGCCCCAATCTTTATTTGTAGGCTGGGGGAGGTATTTCTCTCTTAAGTTTTGAGATTTTCCAAAGCCACCCATGGCAAGGATTATGCCTTTATTAATTTTAATTTTTGTGGTGTGGCCGTTTAAGTTAACTAAAGCTCCAACTACCCTGTTTTCGACAACTTCTATATCCATAAGAAAAGATTGAAGTCTAAGATCAACCTCTGCTTTTTTAGCTGAATACAACAACCTTGCTATGGCTGCGGATCCAAAACAGAGTTTACGGGATCTCTTAGTTTTAAGTCGCCAAACTATATCGCTCCAGTATTCAAAAAAGATCTTAACAAACTCAGAAATCCAACCTTGTGCTTGTGTACTGAATGCATGCACTTGGTCAAAATCAATTGCATACCTTCCAAACAAAACAGTCATTGGGTTACTTGGATGAAGATTCGAATAATCGTTCTCTAGTTTGTCCCCTGAAAAAGGTACTGGCTCCAAAGCTCTATTACCAAGCTTAGCTCCCGGAGCATCTGCAAAATAGTCTGGATAATGTGCCATGGATTGATAAGCTGCATCGGTATGCTCATCTAAAAATTGAACCATCTCAGGCCCTTTGCTTAAAAAGGTACTCACGAGCTGCGTATTAAACTCTTCAGAGGGGGTGGTGGCCTGAAGATATGCAAATGCATCTTCAAAACTATCCTCGGCGCCATTATTTCTTGCGTGCATGTTTTGGGGTATCCAAATCACTCCACCCGATGTAGCACTGGTACCACCATAAAAATTACCTTTTTCAATAAGTAAAACTTTTTCGCTGCCAAATTTTTTTGCTGCTATGGCAGCCGTTAGCCCGCCACATCCTGAGCCCACAACCAATACATCAACTTCCATTGAGTAATAAAACTAGTTGTTAATTACGATAACTGAGATTCCCATTCAAAGACTTTTTCCCATGATTTGGAAACATTAGATCTGTCAATATAAAACTGGTTGTACCAGTCTCTGAGTTTATTTAGCGGTCCATCACCATCGCATAACAATGGATTGTCCACCCTGACTTTATTGTGCCAAATTTCTACATCTTGCTTGAATGAAAGCTGAGTCATTTGGGTATACATTTCAACCATTTCATTATTTTGTTCATCTGTTAAATCAGGATTTTTCTTAACGAGTACACCATGCCTCAACAGGAAGTTATCTTTATCAATGGGAACATGACTTACTAGTTGGATGGATTCTTGTTTAATTCCCATTCCCTCATTTGTCATCCAGCACAACATGTAAGCAGGACCAAAGTAGGTTGCTTTTGATTCCATGGTTCCATCTTTATCGTACTCTGAGCCATCTAAATTCTTGCCTATATTTATTTGGGTGAGCATATGGCGATCAAAAATATTCACAAATTTAGTAGCAGTAACTCCATGAACTGTTTTGAAGTGAGCAATGTCTGCCATATTATCAATTAGTTCACGGCAGTTGATATTGATAACATTTTCCTCCAATACCCAATCGGACCAATCATCAGAAAAGCAAGCCTCTTCACGCGGAATAACTTCATCCTCAGTTGGGTTGCCTCCTTCAGGATCGTTCCAGATAAATAAGAGATTATTTTCTTCCAGAGTTTCCCAGCTTTGAATGCAGGCTTCCCTCGGAATTTTTTTAGCATAGGGAATATCTAAACATTTTCCATCTGCTCCCCAACCCCATTCATGATAAGGACAGCGCACCATATCACCATCTATTTTTCCCATGCTAAGGTCGCCTCCCATGTGCGGGCAGGCAGCTTGGAGAGCAATAGCCTTGCCAGAAGAATCCCTAAATACCACTAGCTTTTTTCCAAAAGCATGAATTCCAACAGGCTTTTCTCCAAACGATTTTGATAAGCCAAGGGTATGCCAGCCTCTTGCAAATCTTTCAGGAGGAGGGGTTTGATCTATGATTCTAATAGATTGCTTTTCCATATATTAACTCATTAAATTTACTGCAGGCTGACCAAGCATACTCATTCCTAAATCTGCTGCAAAAGGATCTGCAATATTTGCAACATGGACTTGCGTCATCATGATATCAAGGAATTTATTAGTAACTTCATGACCCAAATAGACTGTTGCCCCTCCACTTGCTTTGACCAGTTTTAAAGCACCACTCACGCATCTGTCATTAACCGTACTGACCTGATATCTATAGCGAGTTCGATCTGCAATATCGATTGGTTGATTTGCCTCAGCGCACGCCATCATTGCATTAATATTTGATTCAATTGTATTCCACATCAAATCAATTTCAGTTTGAGATTCTGCAGCCAAAGATAAGGTTTTTGGGTTAGTTTTTGCTTCGACTCCAAAACTTGATACCCTGCTTTTAGCACCTTCAACGAATTCATTCAATGCACCTTGGTATGCTCCAAGAGCAGGAATGGCGACAGAGTGAGTAAATATTTGGCCAAATGGTAATTTAAATACCGGTGCATTGTTCATTTCGTTACCAGGGTTATCGCACTCAAACGCATCTTTTAGATAATGAATTCTGTGATGAGGAACAAAGGCATTTTCTACCTTAATTTTTTTGCTACCAGTGCCTTTGAGTCCATAGGTATGCCAGTTATCAATAATTTCATAATCACTTCTTGGTATCAATAGGGTTACAAAGCTCTCTAAGCCTTTTGAAAAGTCAAGAATTGCTCCACCAAAAAACCAGTCACAGTGATCGCTACCAGATGACCAATCCCATTCTCCAGTTACTTGATAGCCACCTTCAACTTCAGTCACCATTCCCTTTGGAGCATAAGAGGAAGAAATAAGTACAGAGGGATCTTTTCCCCAGACATCTTCTTGAGCCTGTTTGCCAAATACAGATATTTGCCAGTTGTGGACAGCAACCACTGAAAATGCCCATGCAGAAGACATGCATGCTTCAGCTATCAAAGCAGTAACTTTGTAAAAGACGATTGGATTCATTTCATATCCGCCCCAAGCTTTCGCTTGCACAATTTTAAAAAATCCAAGATCTTTAAAATCCTGAATAGTTTCAGGGGGAACGTATCTTAGCTCCGCAGCTTTTGCAGCTCTAGATCTAAGTGTTGGCTGAAGATCTCTTGCTCTTTGATAAAGATCTTCAGGTGATGGTAAGGATTCTTTAATACTTTTTAGTTCTTGTGACATTGTCCCCCCTATATAACTCCAGTTAAATTTCTTTCTAATTATCCTACTTTATGTTTTCATAAGGGCAAGGTTTTTTTATTTACATGCCCAACAAAAATACATTTAATTTTCCTGTAGGAACAGCATTTGTGATAGGGGGAAGTGGAGGTATCGGCAAAGAAATTTGCCTTCATTTTGCAGCTAATAAAGTCCCGGTAATTTTTACGTATCAAAACAACAAAGATAGTGCCGAAAAATTGATTGAAGAAATCACTTCATCAGGATCACCAGCAGAGGCTATTCAACTTTCATTAGAAAACAGACAGGATGTACTTGCATGTTTTGAAAAATTTAAAGCTGAAAATAAAAAAATTCATACCATCGTAAATGCAGCAGGCTCAAATATAAAAATGGAATGGATTGGCAATCTAGAATTTAAAGATTGGGATGAAACCATGCATGCTGATTCAACAGGATTTTTTAATCTTGTAAAAAGCAGCTTGCCTTGGATGAGGGAGTGTCAAGGTTCTTATATAGCGATTACCAGTATTGGTTTATCAAGATGGCCAACTAGAGATGTTCTTTCTGTCGCGCCAAAATCTACAATTGATGCACTTATTGCTGGTATTGCAAAAGAGGAGGGCAGGCATGGTATTAGAGCAAATTCTATTCAGTTGGGCATTATAGAAACAGGAATATTTCTTCGAATTAAAGGCAAAGACTATAGTGAAGAATATATTGAAGCAGCCGTTAAAAACACTGCATTAAAAAGACTCGGAAAAGCAGAAGATGTAGCCAATGCTGTTATTTTTCTTGCTTCTGAAAATGCAAACTATATTACTGGTCAATCTCTGTATTTAGACGGTGGATATAGAGTATAAAAAGATAAGATCCTGAGGGGGAGATAATGAAAGCTTATGTTGTTGGATTGCTTGATATGCAAAGCTGGGATTGGTATGACGAATATTACAAAAATACTTCTAAACTTATAGAGAAACATGGCGGCAGATATCTTATATCAGGTGTGAAACCTCATGTTCTTGAAGGTTCAGCTACTCCAAATGCCCACGTTATTTTAGAGTTTCCCTCATTAGAGCATGCCAAAAATTGGTACCAAGACCCTGATTACAGAAAAATGATAGAGCTGAGGCAATCAGGGGGGTCTTCAGATATTTTTATTTTTCCAGAGGGCTAGATTGACTTATGCCAAAGTCTAAAAATAATCTAGCTGAATGGGTTGGCGATTTCTCTGAAGCTAACATAGCTCAAATTTCAATTGGGGAATTGCTTTCGGAAGCAGCAAACAAATATCCTGATTCAGAAGCATTGGTCTATGCACATCAGCCAGATATAAAAGAGCAGCGCTGGACTTATGCGGAATTAGATGCTCTTGCAACTAATCTTGCTAAAGGGTTTCTAGATTTAGGTTTAACTCGGGGAGATGCTGTTGGGGTCTGGGGACCAAATCATCCTGAGTGGATTATTATCGAGTATGCTCTAGCAAAAGCAGGGTTAAAATTAGTTACTCTTAATCCACTGTATAAATCAAAAGAACTCATTTTTGCACTTAATACATCAGAAGTAGTTGCCTTAGTTCACGCTAAAACTATACCCAATTTAAACGTGGATAAAATAATATCTGAGGTTAAGAAAGATGTTCCAACACTGGCCTATGCATTGAATTTTCATGAAGATCTTCAAAAATTAATTACTGAAGGCAAGAATAAAGATTTCTTGCTGCAACCTCCAGATCCTTCTGAGGTTTTTATGATTCAGTACACCTCAGGAACTACTGGAATTCCAAAGGCAGCTCAAATGACTCATCAAGGTTTAATTACCACTTCAAGAAATAGTCATATGCGTTGGAATATCTCGCTTAAACAAAAAGTTGCTCATGGTTTCCCTTTGTTTCACATAGGTGGATCTGCATGCATGACTTTAGGAGCTTGCTCCTTAGGAGCAACTTCATTGCCTATATATATCTTTAAACCAAGCATAACTTTAGATATCCTGGAGCAAGAAGAATGCAGCACTTTTATTGGTGCTCCAGTTCTACTTACAGCAATGATGGAGGACCCAACTTTTTCTCAAAGAAGTTTTCCTAAGCTCACTACCATTGTGGTGGGGGGGTCTAATCCACCCATTGAATTCTTAAAAAAATGTGAGCAAGCTTTTCAAGTCTCAATGATTAATGGTTATGGAATGACTGAAACTTGTGGACTTACATCTACCGCCTTGCCTAATGATCCGCCTTCTTTAAAAGCAATTGCTGGTATAGCAATGCCAGGAGTTTCTCTTAAGATTGTGGGATTGGACAAACAAACCTTGCAATGCGATGAAACAGGCGAACTTTTTTATAAGGGTCCTGGATTAATGAAGGGATACAGCAATCTTGAAGATGGAACTTCAGGTATTTTGAAAGATGGGTGGTTCCCAACTGGTGACTTAGCAACTATGAATCAAGATGGGTACATCAATATTGTTGGCAGAGCTAAAGAAATGATTATTCGTGGGGGAGAGAATTTATATCCCATTGAGATTGAAAACTACTTGCTAGAGCATCCAGGTGTTTTAGAAGTAGCAGTAATAGGCTTGCCAGATGAAAAGTATGATGAAGAGTGTTGTGCAATTATAAGAAATGATTCTAATAAGCTCACGAGTGAGAAAGAATTAAAAGAATGGTGTGAGTCTAGGATTTCACGATGGAAAATACCAAGGTATATCTTTTTCACAGATAGTTTTCCTTTGACACCATCCGGAAAAATTCAAAAATTTAAGTTACAGCAAAAATATGCTGAGCTAATATCAACCAATAAGGGAGAGAATTAAAAATATTATGAAAGTTAATTATAAAAAATATAAAGCTTTAAAAATCAAGCGCTCTGATCGAATACTAACAATAACTATCAACCGCCCGAATGACATGAATGCTGTGAATGAACAGTTACATTCAGAGTTTTCAACAATTTTTCTTGATGCTGAATATGATGATGAGGTAGATATTATTATCCTAACGGGTGCAGGCAAATCCTTTTGTGCAGGCGGGGATTTAAAATGGTTGCTTGGAGTACATGGAGATCCTGTTCGAACTGCTTACCACATCAATCACGATAGAAAAATTCAAAATGCGATGCTGGATATGGAAAAACCAATCATTGCCAAGGTGAATGGGCCTGCAATTGGTTTAGGCTGCTCTTTGGCATTATTTTGTGACTTCATTTATGCAACACCAAGATCAAAATTTGCTGACCCTCATGTTTCCGTTGGATTGGTTGCGGGAGATGGTGGGTGTGTTATTTGGCCTCAACTTATTGGTTACGCAAAAGCGAAGAAATATCTTTTAACCGGAGAGCATATAGGTGCTGTAGATGCAGAGGCTATGGGACTTATTACCGAGGTTATTGCTGAAGATGAAATTGATCTTGCTGTAGACAAGCTTGCTAAGCAGCTAAGAGATGGTGCGAAATATTCAATAAGATGGACAAAAACATCAATTAATGCAGGTTTAAAAATTATGGCAAATAGCATTATTGATCGGGCTGCTGCTTTTGAGAATGTAACTCAATTAATGGAAGACCATAAAATTGCATTGAAGGCTTTTGCTAATAAAAAACAACCCAAATTTAAACAAAAGTAGGCCCAACCATTATGCCAATAAATTCTAAAGAGCCCGAACATCTGTCTCTCTTAAGAAACTCCTTAAGACAGTTCATTGAAAAAGAAATGCCAAGGGAAAAGGTGAATGATTGGGATAAAAATGATCATTTTCCTCAAGATGTTTATAACAAGCTGTGTGCTCTTGGTGTGACATCTTTGACTGTACCCGAAGAATACGGTGGCAGCGGCTTAGATATTATCTCAACTATTGCTGTAATTGAGGAGCTTGCATCTAGAAGCTTAGGGATAGCTTCTGGCTTTATTTATTGTTCTTGTTATGCAGGTCTTAATTTATTAGATGTTGCATCTGAGCAACAAAGAAAAGATTTATTACCTAAAGTTGCCGAGGGTAGATTGATGTTTTCTTACGGTATCAGTGAACCGGATGTGGGTGCTGATGTAGCTAGCGTTAAGACCACTGCTGTAAGGAAGGGAGATTCATTAATTATCAATGGAAGCAAGAGATGGTGCTCTGGCGCAAAGATTACTGATTATATTTATACTTTAGTAAGGACTGGACCCTCTGAAGATAGGTATAAAAATTTATCTTTGGTATTAATACCTCCAGAGAGCGAAGGAGTGATTATTGAGCCTCAGCAAACCCTTGGTCAAAAGGGTACGGGAGGCACTTGCGATGTTACATTTAATGATGTGAGGATTCCAATAAATCTTTTGGTTGGAGGGGAAGAGGGGTGGAACAAGGGCTGGGAAAAGATAGTTAGAACAGGCCTTGATGTTGAAAAAATTGAGGTTGCTGCCTTGGCTTACGGCATCGCTAAAGCTGCCGTAGAGGATGCCTGGACTTATGCACAGGAAAGAATCCAGTTCGGTAAAAGTATTTCAACTTACCAATCTATTAGACATATGCTAGCCGATGCCAAAGCAAAGCTTGAAGCCTGCCGCTTGATGACTTATGAGGGTGCCTCGATTGCAGATCAACAGCTTGTTGATCCTGCGAAGATGTCAATGATCAAGCTATTCGTTACAGAAACAGCAGTTGAAATTGTATTAAGCTGTCAGAAGGTCTTAGGTGCTTATGGCTATTCTAGAGATTTTTGTATGGAGCGGTATGTGCGTGATATTTTAGCCATGCCTATATTAGGTGGCTCATCAGCAATACAAAAAAACAATATTGTTAATAGACTTAATTTGCCTAAATGAGTAAACCTGTTTAATCAAAAATAGTTTTCTTTTACTTTCTTACATATTCTTATTAAAATTTACACATCAAACAACCGTGGGGGTGTTATGAAAAAATTTTCAATTTTAGCTTTTTCTTTTTTATTTACATTTGCATATGCTGATGCACCAGTAGAGATACCTGTAGCAACTAAGCAGGCAAGTGATACTGGTTCTAAAGCGCAAGCAGAATCAAGGCCTGTGAGCGTTGCAGCCTATGAATCTGAGGGGTCTTCAGGTTCTTCAGGAGGTATAGAAGAAGTGGTGGTTACTGCCTCAAAGAGGGAACAGTCTTTACAAGATGCGCCAATAGCAATCACCGCTTTGACAGAATCAACCATTGAAGATTTAAATATTGCAAGTCTTACCGATGTTCAATCAATGGCTCCTAACGTTCACATCTTAAGAGCTCCTGGTAATAATACTGGAACTACTATTACCATAAGAGGTAACGGCACTATGAACCCTGCAATTACCTGGGAGAATGCTGTTGCTCTTTATGTAGATGGCGTTTATGTAGGTAAAACTCAAGGATCTTTATTTGATATGGTTGATCTTGAAAGAGTAGAACTTCTAAGGGGTCCTCAAGGAACTTTGTATGGAAGAAATGCGCTTGCCGGGGCTGTTAATTTTATCTCTAAAAAACCTTCTGGATCAGGAGGGGAGTTTTTAGGAACAATTGGAAACTACGGCCTCAAATCTGCTAAGTTAAGTTATGATTTTGCCCTTTCTGATAAGTTGTTTGCAAAAGTAACTGGCCTCAAAAAATCAAGGGACGGGTTTTATCAAAACAATCCCTCACCTATAGGATTTGCTCAAGGTGTTGCTGGAGCTAATCCAGTCACAACAGATGAACTTGATACAGTAGATCTAACTGCATCCAGATTTGTTTTATCATTCCAGGGTGACAAAGTTAACTGGGATTTATCAATAGATAATAGCAACCAAAATAATACTCCTCCTTTTGGTCATTTAACAAGATTACTTCCTAATTGGAGCACAGTATTTGGTGTTGGAGAAATTCCAGGAGTTTTACCTCCTGGCTACAAATTATGGCCTCTAGAAAGATTTGTAGTGGATGGTAAGCAAACTAATGTTAGCGTTGATGCGCCCACTAGAGAAGAATCCGACATCTTTGGTAAAAGCTTTACTATCAGTTTTGATACTTCATTGGGTGAACTCAAGGCCATTTACTCAGACAGAGAGCTAGATTGGTTTGATTACCTTGATTTAGATGGTTCTCCATTCCCAATTTTCCATACTAGTCGAGATACAGATTATGATTCTCAAAGTCTAGAATTGCAGTTAGTTGGAAGCAGAGGAAACGTTGACTATGTGATTGGCTACTTTGACTTTGAAGATCAAGCATTTACCAATAATCCTCAGTACCCTTTTGCATTAGATAATCCTGAGGGTCAACAGTATTCTGGAGATACAGAGGCAGAAGCAATCTATGCTCAGCTTGATATTCATCTTACAGACAAAACCACTCTTACAGCTGGGGTTAGAAATACTGATGAAGATAAATCAGGTTATAAGTCATATACGGCCTTTGGTGTTTCAGCTTCTTCTACCGCAAGCTTTGACAATACTTCTTCTACTTTTATCTTAAGCCATCAACTTACAGACAACACTAACGTCTATGCTAAATATGCAGAAGGCTTCAAGGGTGGGGGATACAATGCAGAGGAAGCAGTTAATTTTGCTACTTTCCAGCTTGTGGATGGTTTTAAGGCGTACGAACCAGAAACTGTTGAATCCACTGAGTTTGGTCTAAAAGGTGTTTATTTAGATAACAGGCTTTCAGTTAACCTTGCTTACTTCATGAATGAGCATACAGATATGCAAGTTGCATACTTTACTGCTGCTGGAGCTGCTGCCAGTGAAGTGTTGAATGCTTCTGCAGAAATAGACGGCTTAGAGATTGAAATGGAAGCCTATCTTTCTGATGTATCAAGATTGAAGCTAAATATGGGTCTTTTAGATGTTGGTGGATATACAGGCAATAATTATGCTAGTGATGGATTTGTGTTACAGGCATTTCCTTATTCACCGCAAGATACTTATTTTTTAACTTATGAGAGAGATTTTGAAGATTTTACGCTGAGATTAGATCATGAGCATGTATCTGAGCATTACGCATTTCCATACGATTCTAGAGATCCTAGATATGAGCACAGCTATCACAAAGGAAGAGACGTAACAAACTTAAGAATCATTATGGATCCATCTGAAAATATTGATTTCGTATTCTGGGTTAAAAATCTTACTGACAAAGAATATACCTACACGAATATTCCTTTTGGTCCAGCGTTTGGAAATTTAAATATGACCTATTTCGCTCCACCCAGAACGGTTGGTATAGATCTCAGAGTTAAGTTTTAATATTAACCATTAAATTCGCAGCAAGGAAACTTGCTGCGAATCATTGAATGACAGACAACCTCCTTTTATTTGAAGATCAGCTTTCCGAAGAAGAAAGATTGATTTCAGAAAATGTAGCAAGCTATTGCTCAGAAAAGCTCTTTCCTCGCATTCTCGAAGCAAACCGAAACGAGACCTTTGATAGAGACATTTATTATGAGATGGGGGAACTTGGTATTTTGGGGGCTACCATTCATGGCTATGGTTGTGCTGGAGTTAATTATGTTTCTTACGGTTTAATAACTAGAGAAATTGAAAAGGTTGATTCAAGTTACAGATCAGCACTTAGCGTTCAATCTTCCCTATCTATGTACGCTATATATAGATTCGGCTCAGAAGATCAAAAGAATAAATACTTGCCTGAGATGGCAAAAGGTAATTTAGTCGGCTGCTTTGGTTTAACCGAGCCTGATGCAGGGTCTGATCCAGGCTCCATGTTAAGCAATGCGAAAAAAACCGATGGAGGTTATTTATTGAATGGTTCAAAAACTTGGATAACAAATGCTCCTATTGCTGATGTTTTTGTTATTTGGGCAAAAGATGAGCAGGGCGTACTAAGGGGTTTTATAGCCGATAAAGGAACCAAGGGATTAGAAGTTAAAAAGCTCCAAGGTAAATTTGCCTTACGTGCTTCCACGACTGGTCAGATTTTTATGGAGGATGTGTTTATCCCAGATGAAAATTTACTTCCTGATGTACAGAGTTTTAGAGGGCCGTTTAGCTGTCTAAATGTTGCTCGGTATGGAATTGCCTGGGGTGTTTTAGGTGCTGCAGAATTTTGCTGGCAACAAGCTAAGAATTACACTCTTGAAAGGAAACAATTTGGTGCACCTCTTGCTAGCAAGCAGCTTGTTCAAAAAAAATTGGCTGATATGGAAACTGAAATTAATTTAGGTCTTCAAGCAGCGCTTCGAGTTGGGAGATTGATAGATGAAGAGAGATTTCAACCTGAGATGATTTCTATGATCAAAAGAAATAATTGTCAGAAAGCTCTTGATATTGCAAGAAATTCAAGAGATATGCATGGAGGCAACGGTGTGATTGATGAATATCACGTTATTAGGCATACCATGAATCTAGAGGCTGTAAACACCTATGAGGGAACACATGATGTGCATTCCCTGATACTAGGTAGCAGGCAAACGGGTATTTCTGCCTTCTAAAATACTACAAATACTTTTTAAAGAATTTATCTAATTCTGTATAAAGTTCAACTCTATTAGCCTCGCCCACAAAACCGTGGCCTTCGTCAGCTTTGACTAACCAATAGAAATCTTCTCCTTCTACCTTGCCATTATTTTCTAGCTCTCTTCTAAGCTTTCGGGCATGTTCAATGTCTACCCTCCAATCACGAACGCCATGGACTATATAAAGAGGTACACTGATTCTATCCACATAATTAATTGGAGATCTTTCTCTTATTAGCTCTAAATCTGTATTTAGATCACCAACTTCTACTTTTTGTTGTTCATCCCAAATCTCCCAAACCTCAGGAGTATTTTTTAACATCATTTCTAAATCTGTTACTCCTACATAATTTACTGCACACTTATATAAATCAGGAGTAAAGGTAATGCCTGCCATAACTGCATAACCTCCATAGCTTGCCCCATAGATGCATACTCTGTCTGGGTCTGCTATTCCGGAGTTAATAGCCCAGTTAAGTCCATCAGTAATATCGTCTTGCATGGCGCCACCCCATTCTTTATTGGCAGAAGTAGTATGAGATCTTCCATAACCAGACGAACCTCTAAAATTGATGCTTAATACCGCATACCCTCGATTAGCAAAGAATTGATGCTCACTGTTAAAACCCCACATATCTCTTGCATTGGGACCCCCATGTGGGTTAATTATTAAGGGTAAATTTTTACCATCTGAATCTTTAGGAACTGTTAAGTACCCTCGAATTTTCATTCCATCTCTTGCGGTGAATACAATTGGTTGCATGGGAGACATTAGTTCTTCATTTACCCAAGGTCTTGATTTCCCTAAAGGCATTAAGGAACCATTAGATCTATCAAAAAGATAATACTCTCCGGGTTTAGTATCACTATAAACAGAAACAATGGCTTTAGTTTCCTCTAAGTCCATGCTCAAAGAAACTTTGCTCCCTGGAAAGGTCATCTCTAATGATTTTTGGAGATTTTCAAATTCTTTATCAAGGTAGACGTATTCAATTTTTTCCCCAGCATAAGCAACCAGCACAGGTTTTTTTGTTTTATCTGAAATAGCAATTCCCCCGACATCGTAGGTGGGGTGTGAAAAAATTTTCTCTACGAATTCGTCTTCGTAAGTATCATATTTCCAGAGCGCATCAGTATCAGAGCTTTCTAAAACTTTCCCATTCTTATCTACAGGCTGACCAACTACGTACAGATACCTGGGGTCATAGTCATAATCTTGAGGAACAAAAGAAGGTTCTTGGAATTTAAAAGTTCTCAGGAGCTTAAAATCTTCTTTAGCTGAATTCCTGTGATAGAGCTTGTAGTAAAGTCCATCCACAGCATAATAACCTCGAACTACACCCTGTTGATCAATAGCCCAGGAAAGCAAAGTATCATTTCCCAAGACAGGATCAATTGCAACTGCAGTTGTCCTACCAGTAAAAATATTTAACTTATAGATATCGCTGTATTTAGGTCTTCTTTTGTTGTAACTGACTAGAACATGATTGGGATCGTCATCCATTCTGAAAACTAAACTAGCTCCAGTCGGGTATCCATCTTCCCATTTTCCAGGCACTAAACGTTTTAGTTTTTTGCCATCACTATTTATTGCCCATAAGTCATAAGCATCTAAACCTCTTGTTGGTTGCTTATAAAAACCAATCCTGTCATTGGTTAACCAGAAAAATGCACTAATTCTTGCATTGTCTGCAGTTCCACTAAGAAGAGTTGGTTTACCTGTTTTTAAATCCATTACTAAGAGAACCCTGGCAGCTTTTGGGTCATTATCTTCTTCTATTGAACAAGTGCCTCCAGAAATTGGGACAAGTGCTGCATATTTACTACCATCAGGTGAGAGAGTTACTCCAGATAGAGATGAATCACAAAAGAATTCCTCTACTGAAATTTCTTCAGCATTCAAATTTGAGATATTGGCAATTAGAAATACTGATAATAAAAGATTAAATGCACAAAGCTTTAAAGGGATATTTTTTAAATTGAAAGTCATAATTATAGGATTCCTTTTTAACTAGATCACTTTAACCCTTTAATTTTAAAAAATGTACCCCTGAGCCGTATTTTTAATGGGTTTTAAGACAATATTAGTTTGCTATGTATTAGTAATTGTTATAAATTAACTGAGGAATTTAACGTAATAGGGAGACATTTATGTCATTTACACAAAAAAATCTAACTAAATTAGCTTTGTTTAGCTTTTTGGCTTTTGGTTTTTCTCTTGCAGCTGTTGCTCAAGATGCTAACAGTACTGAAGAAGTTGTTTCTGAAGAAACTGTTGCAGATGCAGATGAAAGTGCTGAAGATGAAGTTGAGCTAACCAAAATTAGTGTAACCGGATCTAGAATTAAAAGATCTGAAGTTGAGGGCCCTCAGCCTCTAGTAGTTCTTACTAAAGAACAAATTGAGCAGGGTGGTTTTATTTCAGTTTACGATGCAGTTTCCTCTGTATCTCAGAATACTGGAGACTTCCAGGGTGCTATTGCTTCAGGCGGTTTTACTCCAGGCGCTGAAACTATTAACCTCAGAGACTTCGGTCCAGGTAATACTCTAGTTCTTGTAAATGGTAAAAGAAGAGCAGACTATCCTTTCCCTTATTCAGGAAATGACTCTGTCTTTAACTGGAATTCAATCCCTATTTCATTAGTTGAAAGAATTGAAATTTTAAGTTCTGGTGCTTCTGCCATTTATGGTTCAGATGCTGTTGCTGGTGTGGTTAACGTTATTTTGATCGATGGTCTTGAAGAGACTAGTGTCAGGGTTCGTGGTGGAACACATCTTGATGGTGGTGGCGATAA